>Ga0306921_10002250_pt1 | contig 19314 bp, 13 predicted proteins | sample sta12Cox44000080_FD_203760 | JGI IMG/M metagenome (GOLD analysis project Ga0306921, IMG submission 203760) | Lab enrichment of tropical soil microbial communities from Luquillo Experimental Forest, Puerto Rico - statoxic.12C.oxic.44.000.080 (v2)... | ecosystem: Environmental > Terrestrial >... | reverse complement strand
AAGATACCGTCACCCGTCTGATTCATGATTTCCGCATGTCGCGGCAGTTCTTGTATCAATTACGCAGCATTTACCGCCATGAGGCTTATGGCGAGTCGGGCAGCGAAGTGCAGCGCACCTGGCGCTTTCAGCGCCGGTTCAACCGCGTCTTGAGCGGCACGCGCGACCGCGAGTTTCAGAAACTGCGGGCGCACTTGATCAGCGAACTGGTGGGGCGCAAATCCGCCGAGGTGAAGCTTCGGCCTGCGGGGCTGGTAGCCTTGGAATGGGCCAGACTGGTAACAGAAGGATAAGACATGACGCAAGAGCAGCAGCAACGGGTGAATCGCGAGAATCGCGCCCCCGGGACACGGGAAGGCCGGCCTCCGCGCGAGGGGGGTGGCGAGCGCAGTGACCGCGGGGACCGCCGCGGCGGGGAGCGCGGCCGCCCGGAGGGTCCTCCGGAGATCGAGCTCGAGAAGCTCATCCACGACAGCTTGTACCTGGATAACCAGGCCCACTCCATCGTCAGCCGCATGCGCGACATGGATTCCGGCACCAAGAGCCAGTTGCGCCGTCTCTATAGCGCGGTCCGCCGCGCCGTCCGCGCGCCGGAGAACGAACGGCAGCACGAGTTCGTCATGCTGCGCGCTCGCTTGGCGTATACGATCGCGCGGCACGGCCTGCGCAGCCTCGACCAGCTCGAGAAACTGTTGCTGCAGGTGACGCGCAAAAACGACATCCGCGGTTACGAGCGGTTCAAGGATCTTTTCGAGGCCATCGTGGCCTACAACGAGTAAACGATGAGCGCCCACACTGCCCAAACTGAGCTGAAGCTGATTGGAAAACTGATTCTGGAAGGCGAACTGCGCTGCGAGACCGGGCTGCACGTCGGCGCTGGGAAAGGATCACTGGAGATTGGCGGTTCCGACAATCCGGTGGTGAAGGACGCCTTTGGCCGGCCTTATGTGCCGGGGAGCTCGCTGCGTGGCAAGATCCGGTCGCTGCTCGAGCAGAGCTCGGGCATGGTCGTGCCATCCGAGTTGGTCTACCTGTCGCGACGCAAAGGCCAGGAAGTGCGCATCCATCAGAGCGACCGGCCCGATGACGACATCTGTCTGCTGTTCGGGCGCAACCCCGGCCGCATGGAACGGGTGCAGGGCGAAACCCTGGAAACTTCGCAAGCCACGCCGGCCCGCCTCGCTGTTTTCGACGCGCCGCTCGATCCGGAAAGCATCACCGCGCAGATGCGCGAAAACCTGGACGACGAACTGACCGAGGTCAAGAGCGAGAACGCCATCGACCGCATCACGTCTCAGGCCAATCCGCGGACGCTCGAACGCGTGCCAGCCGGCGCTCGTTTCAAGACGCGCTTCGTGATGGACGTGCTGTGCGAGGAAGATGCGCCCCTGTTTCTTCGCGTGCTGGAAGGGCTTCGCCTGCTCGAAGACGATTCGCTCGGCGGCGGTGGCTCGCGCGGCAGCGGCCGCGTGAGTTTCGCCGGGCTGCGTCTAGCGTGGCGTGGCAAGAACTACTATGCCGGTGGCGCAGAGGAAAAGGAAATCGTCGCTGGGGCCACACTGGCCGCCATTCAAAACGCGGTAACCGAATCGGCCTGGGCTTTCCTAAAAGAGGAGGCATGAATCCAGGCCTGACGGTGAAGCTGCGGCCGACCAGGCCGTGGCGCATCGGGCCCGATTCGGGCGCGCGTAACCAGGTGGACGTCGTGTACCACAGCGACTCGCTGTACTCCGCGGTCACGTCCGCCCTGGAGAGGCTGGGATCGCTCGATGATTGGCTCTCCGCGACCGCACGTAACGGTGCGCCTGCCGTGTGGTTCGGCTCGTGTTTCCCGTTCATCGAGGAGGCCGACTTCGTGGTTCCGCCCCGCACTGTTTGGCCTCCGGCGGCGCCCGCACTGCTGGCGGCGCGCGTGCGCTGGAAAAGCGCGCGTTTCGTGCCGCTCGGTGTCGTGCGAGCCGTCGTGGCGGGCGAAGGCCTAGACGAAAACCAATGGGCTGTGGATGGCCCGAGCGGCTGTCTGGTTCCCACCGGATGCTTGGGCCCGTTTCGAATGGGAGTGCGCTGGAACGCGGCCGTCGATCGCCTGGCCGGCGCGAGCGAGCGCCATTCCACGGCGTGCCTGGAGTTCCGTTCGGGCGCGGGACTGTGGACAGTGGTTTCGTTTGCCGACGGTCGGGCTCGCGAACGTTGGCTCGAGCCGGTGAAGGCGGCGTTCCGCCTTCTGGCCGATAGCGGGTTCGGCGGAGAACGTTCGCGCGGCTGGGGGCGTTCGGAGACTCCGGACTTTGCCGAAGGCGGGCTGCCGGAGATGATTTTGGGAAACGGGGCGCGAGAGCCCGAAGACGGGCGGCAGGGGTCGGGCGTCGGGGGCCAATGGCTCTTGTCGCTGTTCACGCCGTCGCCCTCCGATTCGATCGATTGGACGCGCGGCAGCTACACGGTCGTAGCGCGCGGAGGGCGCGTGGAGAGCCCGGCCGGTTCCGGCGAGTTGAAGAAGAACGTTCAGATGGTGGCCGAAGGCTCCGTGCTCTACGCCAGCTCAGGGCTACGCGGCTCGGCTCCCGACGTCGCCCCGGATGGTTTCGCGCATCCGGTCTTTCGCGCGGGATTCGCGCTGGCGGTTCCGCTGCCTGAGGCAAGCTGATGCGTTATCGGCTCACCTGCCTGACTCCGCTTTTGGTTGGGGACGGCCGCAAGCTGTCGCCCATTGACTACATGGTCTGGAAGGACCATGTGAATGTTCTCGACCAATGGCGGATCTTTCGGCTTCTGGCGAAAGGGCCGCGTCTGGACGGCTACCTCGCGCAACTCAAGAAGGCCGACAAGCTGGATTTTGCGTCGTGGGGCGGCTTTGCGCAGAACTTCGCCGGCCGCCGCATTCCGTTCGAAAATGCGGCCTACGCGGCGTATTGGAATCGCGCGACGGGTGAGAGCCTGCACATCCCCACGTTCGCGTGCGGGGCTTGCGGCCCATATCTGCCGGGCGCGGCGATCAAGGGTGCACTGCGCACGGGTATGCTATTTGCGAATTGGCGCGAAGGCATGTTGCAAGAAGTACTGAAGCGGGTGCAGGGCGAGCGGATGCCGCGGCGGCCGGCTGAGATCGTCGAAGAACACGCCCTAGGTGGCCCGGGGTCGAACCGCATGCGCTACGTGAGCACAGGTGACTCCGCTGTGGTAGCCCCTTCGCTGTTCAAGATCTATCTGCTACGCACCTCGACCCTCCAGTCCCGCGGCAACCAGTACGCGTTGGGTTGGAAGCAGAGCCCGCGCGGCGCGGTGGATGGCGCGCGCCCGGAAGACAGTACGCCGGCGTTTGCCGAGATGGCCGCGCCCGGTACTACCTTCGACGGCGACTGGAACGAGAAGAGTTTCTTTCTGCAACCGGAAGTGCGCCGCATGGTGCGTTGGCCAGAGGGCCTGAACCGTGCCAAAGTGTTCGAAGCCGCCAACGTGTATGCTGCCGGCCTGTTGGCGTTGCAGCGGCAATACGCGGCGATGGCAGGCCTCGGCGGGCTCAACCAGAGCCTCGAAGCCCTTGAACAGCGTCTGGCGCAGGCGCGCGAGAGCGGCACGTGTCTCGTCGCGATCGGTTGGGGTGGCGGCCTGCTCGCCAAGAGTTCCTGGCTCGATACAACTAACCCTGACTACCGGCAAATCCTGCAGCAGTTCACGCTCTATAACCGCGCGCTGGCATCGAACCTGCCCTTCCCCAAGACACGCCGCATCGTGTTCCTGAATAACAAGCCTTCGACCCTGCCGGGCTGGGCGGAGCTGAGCGTGGAGTAGGGCGGCCCCCGAGCAGCCAGCAGCCGATTTCCCCGGGGAGGCTTTGAGAAGTGGTCCCCCTGTAATCCTGCTGCCGCCAGCGTTGATGAGGCACTGTTGGTAGAGCCAACCTCGCCCGAATACATCCCAGCACGACTGTCCGCTCTGCCGGAGCCGTTCCCCCGTCAAACGGACAAGTCAGACACCAGCCCCCGGTAGCTGCCGTTCGGGATCCAAGCCGCGCTGGATTTCAAATTCTTTCACGAGCGCCGTGAGCGGCCGGGCCGTCACTCTCAGGAACTGTCGCCACGACCAGCTGCTCGGGCGGGTTCGGAGGCTGAACGTCAAACGACAAGGGGTTGGCGCTCCTTGTTCTCAACCGCGTTACGGAACGACATGGCAAATCGGGTTTGTTGAGGGTGGCACGTGAAGAGTGACCGGAAACCGATAGTGCCGATCTTTTGGTTTCACCTTTGGCGTGTCGCGCCCGAGGAGGAGAAGCGGGGAGGCGTCTCGAGCCCAGCGCCCCAGACCCAAGAAGAAGCGGAAAAATCTCTGCTGTCGGGCTCTGGCGAAGGGGCCGAAAAGCAGTCAACCCCTGTTTGTAGACCGCGGTACCCCGCGCCTGCATCATTAAAAACGTGATCAACGGGTCGCAAGTCAAGACGTTGCTCGTCGGATGCCTCGGCATGATGATCGGCGTGTGGATTGTTGCCCCGAACGGGCCCTTTCTGTTCAGTCGTTTTGGGCTGTCGGTTCCCGTAGCCGCCACAATCGGGTGTATCGTGGGAGCCGCGCTGGGATACGCATGCACCCACGCCTTAATTCACCTCCGTACGCGAAAGGATAGGGTAATCCCCGTCCTCAGGATCACGGAGCGCGAGCTTCGCGCCGGACTCCACGCAGCATGGCACGGCCTTTCGGGAAGGCACGCCTAGGTCGACCCGCGCCAGGCGGCCAGGACGAGAGGGTGTATTGCGCCTCGCCGGACCCCGTACTCTAGGTGGGCACTCCGGCTCACGACGATCGACACAATCGCCGCACGCTAGTGCAGCCGGGACACCTCGTTGATTGTGATCACCGGTGTGCGGGTTGCTATTCGGCGACAACGCCGGGCGTCATTTCCGGTGCGCATACTCTTTTTTGGAAAAATTTTGTTCTTCCCCCCCCCTACTCGAGGGCGTCATGACAAGCGCCGTCCTGTTTCACCGGTCAGCAGCTGAAGCGAAACGATGGTGACGAGCACGTTGACCAGCCCACGCCGGCCGTTGGATGGTTGGCCGTGCTCAGCGTGATGCTGTTCGGCTGCTTCGCTATCAGCCCGGGGCCGTTTTTTGGCTGGCCATCTCTCAAATCTATTCGCTAGGGGTGCGCGGACTCGCCATGGGCATTGCCGCGATGACGAGTTGGGGTTTCAGGCTGCTAGTGGCCCTCACCTTCCCGCTACTGGTTGAGGCGCTGGGCGCGGCTTCGACTTTCTGGATTTATCGGGCAGCGAGCGTCGCGACCCTGGCGTTCTGGCACCGCTTTGTTCCGGAGAGGAAGGGGTGGTCGCTCGAGGAGATCATTGTCGACTGGTGTCGCTTTCGCTGACTGCCAGAACTGCGCTACACGCCAAGGGCTGCGCCCGGATACTCGGTGATCGCGTTCCGCTCGAGGATGTGATCGAGGTGGTGCTGCATGTGCAGTACGTAATCTTCGATCAGGAATCCGAGCGTCACTGGCTGGCTCTCGCCGACGATGCACTTGCGCCCCATCAGGTTCTCCGGCAGGTGCTCGACCAGACGCGCCAGCAACAGGTTGTAGTTCTTCCAGAAATCGATCAGGTCCGCCCACGGCATCTCGTGATACCGGTGTGCGTTCACCCAGCCGTCCTGCTCGTAGCCGGGACCGCGAAACTCGGGCTCAAGTGAAGCCCGCACAAAGCGGACATGGTTGTTGGTTGCCGAATCGATCAGGTGGCCGAGTTCTTCCTTCTGAGACCACGCCCCGGCCGCAGGCTTTCGGCTCGCGTCGCGCTCCGTGACGGCTTTGAGGAAGATAGCCTCGCGATCGACCGCCTCCTTAAGCGATTGTGCAAGGTGTTCTGGCATGAACTATTATAAAATTTGCGTGGCGACTCTTGCCGAACCCGTCCGAGGCGCCCAATCGCGGTGGATCATCGGCCGCCGCGTTGATCTCTCGCTAGTGATCGGCGGAAGCCTTGCCGGCTATCTGTACTTGCTGCTGTTTACGGTGCTGCACCTGCCTGCCTCATTTCTCTGGTGGTTCTGGTCGCTGGGATTCGATGGCACCCACATTTTCGGCACCGCGTCGCGCACCTTTTTTGATCGGGAAGCGCGCGAGCGTCATCCCGGATTGCTCTTTGGCAGCCTCGCTTTCTTTTTCCTGCTCGGTCCGGTGATGGTCCTGGCCGGAGGGAAAGGATACCTGGCGCTGCTGGTTGCGGTCTGGGCCTACTATCACGTCATGCGGCAGCATTACGGATTTCTGGTCCTCTATAAGGTGAAGGGCCGCGACCTCGGGCCGCTCGACAATCTTCTGGACCGCGGGTTTCTCGGCGTCATGCTGGTCTTCCCGCCGTTTCACCGCTTCTTCATTCATCACCCCCAGGAGCTGGGCCTTCCGTTTTCCCTGGCGCGTTTGGAGACGCCGGCTTGGATCCTGGTCGTCGCGACGGCTGCCGCCTTCCTGACCCGCCAGGTGCTCCGGTGGAGGGCAAGCGATCGCTTCAACCTTCCCAAGTATCTTTTGATGGCTTCGGTGATTCCGTTACACTGGCTGACGTTCGCGTATCTGAGCTGGCAGGCGGCCACCCCGACCGTAACCATCGTTCACAACCTGCAGTATCACGCGCTCATCTGGTTTCACAACCGCAACCGCTACGGGGTGACCGATGCCGGCGGCCGCCACGGCCGCGTTCCGACGGCCGTGAGCCACAGCCTGCTGGCGTACGCTGGGATGGCCTTGGTGTTCAGCGCAGTGTACCGCATTCCGGGCTTTCACTTGGGTGCGGTTTCCGATTTGGCTTTCGGCTTCTTCTGCGGCTTCGGGTTGACGCATTACTATCTCGACAGCCGCATCTGGCGGGTCCGTCATGACCCCGGTCTCCGGCACGCGCTGGCGCTCGCTTAAGGGAATTACGGGCTGGAATCGGGCGCCGTTTAGGGTAATCTAATTTAAGTGCTGGTGAAGATTCCTTACGATCAACGGTTCCGAAAACTCTCGCGGTTTGGTCCCACCCTGACGTACCTGATGGAGACCGAAGCGCACGTCTATGCGCTGGCCATCGCCGCCAGCGTGATACTCTCGTTCTATCCCTTCCTCACGGTGATGCTCTCATTGTGCCGCAACGTGTTTCACTGGCGGGCCGCCGAAGCAGCCATCTTTCTCGCCGTCAACGATTTTTTGCCAGGCGACATCGGCGATCTGGTGCAAAGGAACTTGCGCTTGCAGCACGCGGTGCCTCTCACCTCGGTCTTCCTGCTGCTGTTCACCGCCAACGGAGTCTTTGAGCCGCTCGAAGTGGCGCTCAACCGCGCTTGGGGCGCGGGACACAACCGGCCGTACTGGAAGAACCAGCTGGTCGCGCTGGGCATGATTTTCGCCTGCGGAGGCCTGGCGCTGCTCTCGTTTTTGTTGACCGCCCTCAACACCGGCTGGATGGCCGATTGGGGCATCTCTCACGCCGCCATTCAGACCTGGATCAATCTGATGTTTTTCAAGCTGGCGGCTCTGCCGATCTCGATTCTGGCGCTGTTCCTGGTTTACTGGCTCCTGCCAAACCGCAAGATCGAACCGGCCCAGGTGGCGCCGGTGGCGATCCTGGTGGGGCTGGTGCTCGAAGCGTTTAAGTATGTCAGCCTGCTGGTCTTTCCGCTCATGCGAGACAAAATGCAGCGCGAGTACGGGCCGTTTCGTTATTCGGCGGCTATCCTTCTATTGGTTTTCGTGACCTCGCTGGTGGTGCTGGCCGGCGCAGAATGGACTTCCCGCGGCGCCCGCCAGGATCCGCTCTCGTGAGAGCCGCGTGAGCCCCCGCACCGACTGGAAGGCGATGGCCCACGCTCGTGGCTTCGAGATTGCCGCGGCTGATCTCGACTCCGTCGCCCGGCGCCTGGAGGCCTTGGAAGAAGCCATCCGCCCGCTGGCCCTCACGCTCACGCCCGATCGGGAGCCCGCTACCTTGTTTCGCGCCGACCTGGAGAACGAGTGACGATCCGCGAGGCCGCTAGCGCCCTGCGCGAGCGAAGGCTTTCTTCGGTCGAACTCGCGCGCCACGCTCTCGAGCGCATCGAGCGCTTGAATCCGAAGCTGAACGCGTTCATCACGCTCACGGCCGAAAGCGCCCTCGAACGCGCACGCCTGGCCGATGCTGAACTCGCCGCCGGAAGGGATCGCGGCCCGCTTCACGGCATCCCCATCGCGCACAAGGACCTGTTTTACACGCGCGGTGTCCGAACGACCGGTGGTTCAAAAGTCTATGAGCGCTTTGTGCCGGACTATGACGCTTACGTGGTGGAGAAGCTGGACGCCGCCGGCGCGGTTTCGCTCGGCAAGCTGAACATGCACGAGCTGGCTTTCGGCATCACCTCCGGCAACCCGCATTTCGGGCCGGTACGCAACCCGTGGAACCCGGAGCACATTCCGGGAGGGTCGAGCGGCGGTTCAGCCGCAGCGGTGGCCAGTGAGATGGTCTTCGCGGCAACCGCGAGCGACACAGGCGGGTCGATCCGCATTCCGGCCTCACTCTGCGGAACCGTCGGGCTAAAGCCCACCTACGGCCGAGTCAGCCGGTTTGGCACCCTGCCGCTCGCGTTCAGCCTGGACCACATGGGCCCGCTCGCCCGTACGGTACGGGATGCCGCGCTAGTTTTGAACGCCATCGCTGGCTACGACCCACGCGACCCGGCGTCGGCCGAACGTCCCGTGGAGGATTTCGTGCCGGAGGCGGGCTGCGCGGTTCGCGGCCTGCGGATGGGCGTTCCAGAGGCCTTCTTCTTCGAACGCCTCGACCCTGAAGTCGAGTCTGCGGTGCGCGCCGCGGTAGAGCGCGCGGAGACGCTCGGCGCCACCATCCGGATCGTTCGGCTACCGGACATGGCGGCCCTGAACGCGCTTGGCCAGGTCATCCAACTCTCCGAGGTGGCGGCCGTCGTAGAGCCTCACACTGGAAATCGGGCCCAGTTCGGGGCGGACGTGTTGGCCCTGGTCGACCAGGGCCGCCTTTTGCCTGCTACCGATTACATCAATGCCCAACGCCTGCGGCGGCAGTATCAGCTCGAATTCCGCCGTATCTGGGGAGAGGTGGATTGCCTGATGACCCCCACTACGCCTATCCCGGCCCCGCCGATTGGCGCCTCAAGTGTCTGCGTCGGCGGCCGCGACGAAGAGGTACGGCCGACCCTGACCCGGCTGGTGCGCGGGTTCAATTTTCTGGGGCTGCCCGCGCTGTCGATCCCGTGCGGCCAGACCGCTCGTGGGCTGCCGATCGGGCTTCAACTGGCGGGGCCGCCGTTTCAGGAGTCGCGGATTCTCAGGGTTGGCGCGGCACTCGAGGCGGACAGCGGTTCTGGTCCTCCACTGTAATCCTCAAAACCGTATTCTGATGATGCAGAATTCCATAGTCCGAATTTGCGACTGCTTTAACAACGGCCCACCGGCGTCGTGAGCACATTCACGATGTGGTGCTCCTAAAGAAACGATCTCAACCCTACAAGTCCTGGAATTTAGCAGCGAGGTCATCTTCGCCCAATCTCCTTTAGAAACAAATATTTGCCTACCGGAAGGAGCTGGCCCCTGGCGTGCAAAGGCGACCCCGCCACATTTTCAGTGGCTGGGGTGTGTTCGAGTTTGAAGGAGGACTATGCAACATCTTAGAGTGAAAAACGTCACCATAGCGGGGGTAATCGGCGTTCTAGTCGCTGTCCTCGTTCCCGTAGCTGGAGCACAAGACGTCAGTAAGGGTTCGATCGTCGGCGTGGTCCGGGACGCGACCTCCGCCGTCGTGGCGGATGCCGAAGTGACGTTGAGTTCGCCGTTCGGGGAAAAGAAGACCAAAACGAACGGCGTGGGTGAATATGTCTTCCTGAGCCTCAACCCGGGTTCGGACTATGCAGTGACTGTCCAAAAGCAAGGCTTCGCGATGGAAAAGCTTCAGGCGCTCACCGTTTCTCTGAACCAGCGAACCACAGCGGACGTCACGCTGCAAGTCGGCGCCACGGCGCAGACCGTGGAAGTGGCGGCTGTGGGAGCGGCGACCATTGACATGGCCAGCACGGGGGTAGGAGCGAATTTGAACGAATCGCTTTACAAGAGCGTGGCCGCCGGTCGGAATATCTCCTCGATCATCAATTTCGCGCCGGGCGTCACTTCCAGCCAAGGGGCGGGTGTCGCTAACCCCTCTATCAATGGCGCGTCGGGATTGGAGAACGAGTACATTATCAATGGCTCCGATGTGACGGACTCTGGATTCGGCGGATTTGGCACCTACAGCCGCGTCTTTGGCCCTCTAGGTAACGGTGTCAACTTCGACTTCATTCAGGAAGTCCAAGTGAAGACGGGCGGGTTCGAAGCTCAATACGGGCAGGCGCTCGGCGGGGTGGTCAACGTGATCACCAAGTCCGGCACCAATGAACTGCACGGTTCGGTGTACGGTTATTTCGCGCCGCAACAGTTCGAAGCCACGCGTCCCAATGCCAATCCTCTGTTGGTGACCAAGGGCGACTATCGGGAGCACCAGGCTACCTTCGATTTCGGCGCTGATATGGGTGGCGCTATCAAAAAGGACAAGCTGTTCTTCTATGGTGGCATCAATCCAACATTTGCCCGCAACTACGACATCGCGGATCCATCCTTTGCCAATTTTGCTCTCGGGACGCAGGTACTCAAGATCTTCACCCCCAACTACACCGGTAAGCTTAACTGGAACATCAGTGGCAAGCATACCCTAGAAGGCACGGTGTTCGGCGATCCAGCAACGACTAACACCCAATACTGGCGGGCCAATGGCCCAAACTCTCAACCTGCCGGCAAGCCGACGGACAACCTGAGAGCGAGTTCCTTGGATTACGGCTCGCGCACGTGGTCTGGTCGCTACACCGGAACGATGACGCCTAATTGGATTGTGACGGCTGCCTATAGCGATCACAGCAACCACTTTACTGAAAACCCGCTGCATAATGGCTACCTGGTGACCGATAATGCGGTCCACCAGCAGAATTCCTCGGTCGGGACCCTGACCTACGGTGGACTCGGAACCTTGGAAAACTACGAATCCCTCAATCACATTTTTGGTGTGAGCAGCTCGCACATTTTTGGTCTTGGCGGCAGCCATGCGTTGGACTACGGCTTTCAATTCGAGGATCAGCCGTACAACGACATAATTCTCTCCTCCGGCGCCAGTATCGCTCTGCCCAACGACCCGTTCTTCGGAACTGCGGCAGGCAAAACCCAATACGGTGCGGCGGTAACTCGTACGCACGTTGGCATAGATCCGAACACCGCGGTGAGCTCTACCAATCCCGCAGATCCGGCTGGGCCGGTTGTTGAGCGCGTCACCCGGGGCAATTATTCGAATCCCAATGTGCAGGTTGGAAGCCGCTATTACTCGGCTTTTGTGCAAGATGCCTGGACCATTGGGCGGCACCTCACCATCAAACCGGGCCTCCGGTTTGAGCAGCAGCAAATGCATGGTGAGTTTCTCCACTACACGTTTGCTCACAACTGGGCTCCGCGCATGGGAGTGATTTACGATCCGACCGGCCAGCGTAAGTCGAAGTTCTTTGCCAACTGGGGGCGATTTTACGAGAAGATCCCATCGGATATTTCGATTCGTTCCTTCTCGTTTGAGACTAGTGCGATTGGCGCTTATTACAAAGATGCCGGCGTGGGGAATAGCCCCGATCTTTCAGCGGCCAATTGGTGCGGCGCTGCTACCCACCCTTGCGGCGCCGGGATCATAGGTCCGAGCCTATCGTTCCAAGGAGACCCGTCCTTTGCCGAGCTCGTTTACGGCGGCACCGGCGCAGAATACCAGGACGAAGTAGTTGCCGGCTTCGAGAAAGAGTTCGCCAACCGATTCACCTTTAGCGGCCGGTTTGTCTATCGTCACATGCTCCGCATTATCGAGGACATCTCCGGAGTGAACTCGACGCAGGCCAATGCCGGGGTTCCTCAACAATATGTGGTCGCCAATCCAAGCGCCAACTTGGACATTTTTCACAATTTCACCCCTTGCACCTCTGGGCCGAATTGCGACACCAGCAGCGGCTACAACGACTTGAACCAGCCGATCCTGGGTTCAGACGGTATCGCGGACGGCTTTCCCAATGCCAGCCGTATTTACAAGGCCATGGAACTGGTAGTCGGCCGCCGGTTCAGCAACGGGGTGCAGTTGTACGGGAGCTACGTGCTGTCCAAACTCTACGGGAATTTCCAAGGCAGCTTCCGTGGAGACAACGGCCAAACGGACCCGAACATCAGCTCGTTGTTTGATTTTACAAACAGCGACGGGTTGCTGACGGGTCAGTTTACTCCGGGTGTTTTGCCCACCGACCGAACCAACCAATTCAAGTTCTATGGTAATTACGCCTGGAAGAACCTCAACTTTGGTTTATCCTGGCAGATTTTGAGCGGTGTCCCAATCACCAAGCTGCTCGACCACCCGGTCTATCTGAACAATGGCGAGGTTCCGGTTTGTCCAGATGGAAGCTTCAACTGCAGCCCTCGGGGCGCCTTTGGCCGCTCGCAATGGCAGTACCCGCTCGATTTTCACGCTGATTATACATGGAAAGTGAGCGAGAAGTCCCACTTGAAATTCATGGCCGACCTGTTCGATCTCTTCAACACGACTTGGGTGCAGTATCCGGACATGACCGGCGAGCTCGACAACTCGCCCGGTACGCCGAACCCCGACTTCCTGAAGCCCGGCGGTAATGGCGGGTCCCAGATTCGCGACGCCTATACGCGGCCGTTCTACGCCCGCTTAGGAGTTCGTTTCGAGTTCTAGAGAGGCCGTTTGTTGGACAGGCGAAGGGGCAGGCCGCAGCCTGCCCCTTCTTTTTGTAAGAATAGGATAATGGTGCGGTATTCGCGGGCTGCGCTTATCGCTATCGCCCTTCTGTCGTTACTTTCCACCGTTCAAGCCCAGAAGCGCAAGGAGGGCCTGTCCGCGCAGCATGCCAAATGGCTGGAGGAGGAAGTCCCCTACATCATCACCGAGGAAGAACGGAAGGCGTTCCTCCGTCTGAGCGACGACAAGTCGCGCGAACAGTTCATTGAAGACTTCTGGGCCATTCGCAACCCGGTGCGCAGTGCGGGCCCCAATTCCTATAAAGAAGAGCACTACCGACGCGTGGAATACGCGAACGAGCACTTCGGCCGGCAGTCGAACACCGCCGGATGGCGCACGGACATGGGGCGAGCCTGGATCCTATTTGGCAAGCCCGTCTCACAGACGCGCTTCATCGGACTAGGTCAGGTCTATCCCGCCGAGCTGTGGTTCTATTCCAACACCATCGGAGACCCGGCGCTGCCCGAATTTTTCTACCTCCTGTTTTTTATGCCCGGAGACATTGGCGAGTACCGGTTCTACCGCCCGTATCTGGATGGCCCGATGCAACTGGTGCGCGGTAGCCAGTTTAATTCAAACAAGAACGTTTTCGATTTTCTCTCCAATTACGGTGGCGACCTGGCACGGGCCGCGTTTACACTGATTCCCAACGACCCTATCGATACTCAGACTTACAAGCCCATCATGACCAGCGATATGCTGGTCAGTCGCATTCAGAACCTCGCCAACGATTCTTACAGCGTCAGTCGCATTCGCCAGTTGCGCTCGCTTCACGAGAGCGTTCGTTCCTTTTTTCTTGTGGCCGATCAGCGTCCGCTCGACTTAGGTTCCGTCGTAATCACCGATCCAAGCGGCCTGTCCTGGATCGATTATTCCGTGTCCGTGGACGTCCCGGAACTGGGGATCCCCGCGGCGGACAATCAAAACCTCAATATCGTGCTGTCCTACCAGCTCAAATCGGAATCAGGTGACGTCATAGTGGAAGACGTCCAGCAGCGGACCTACCCTGCTTTCGAGGCCACCGATGGCCAGAAGCGTTTCAAGCCATTCCAGATCGCCGGGCGCATTCCCGTGATCCCGGGCAAATACCGTCTCGATGTGGAGTTGCACCAGAACGACACCGGCAAAAGCTTTCACGGTTTCCAGAACCTCGTCGTCTCCGGAACTGACGCCGTGTCGATCAGCGGCCCTTTGCTGGTGAGTTCGGTCGAGCAGGTGGCCAAGCCCGATGGCGCTACGCCGTTTCAGTACTTCGGATCGCAGTTTCATCCCGCTGCGCGACGCCAGTTCACAGCCGAGTCGCAATGCCGTGTGCTCCTGCAATTGACCGCGCCGGCGCCGCCGGCTGATTACGAAATCGAATACGTTCTAGCCCACACGCAGTTGCGCGACGCCCGCCGCACCATCACTGAGACCGTGCACGCCTTGCAGTTCCGCAACGGCAGGCTCCTCGAATCCAAGGCGTTCCCCCTCGCCGGCCTGGCAGAAGGCGATTACCGCCTCGTGGTCAACGTGCGCCGGATGGATAATCCGGACGTGGTTGCCGCCTCCACCAATACCGGCTTCCGTCTTGTGGCCAATGCCGCCGAGGCCGCCCTCTATTTCGATCCCAATACTCGGAAGCTGGCGCAGCCGGGTGTGGCGTCCTACATCCGGGCGCTGGCCGCGCTGGCGCAAAAAGACCAGGTAGCTGCCACCGCCTATCTTCGGCAGGCGGTGGACCAGAACCCCGCGAATCTCTTCGCCGACACGCACCTGGTGGATCTCTACTTCCGTTTGAAGCAATATTCGGACATCACGCGTCTCTACGACAAGCTTGGAATCATGCCGTTTGAAAACTCGGCCGAGGCGCTCGTCCAAATCTCCCTGAGCCTCTGGAACCAAGGCGACCAGCGCCGGGCGCGCGAGGTGCTCCAGTCGGCCCGGAACAGCTTCCCTGCGAACCCCCTGGTGGACGCCATCGCCAAAACCGTCCGGTAGCGAAATTTTCGGTTCTCTAGATGGCCGGCGGGCGAGGTTGGACGATTGCAGTGGCGGCGTCGCAGAACGCCGCGTGCCGGACACTGCGGCTCCGGTTTCGTCGATCACACCGCCGGCACTCTCCACGTTGGCGGCGACCAATTGGAATCGCAGGAGAGAATTCCGACCAGCCCAAGTCACCGTAGACGAATTTTTCAGCGCCGCGAGGGCCCGCCGCCTTCACCCAATTTCTGTCGAGAATTCGGATCGAACCGCGACGCAGCCGTAGCGCTGCGCCCGCGTCGGTTCGTGGAAATCACGCAGCTCTACGATCGGTTGAGGATAAAGCATCTCGAGAAGTCCGCCGAATCGCCGGCGCAAATCTCCTGAGTCTCTGGGACCAGGGCCGAGCGGATCGCACGGGAAGTGCTCCACTACGCCCAAGCCGCTTCCCCGATCAACACCCCGGCGCGGACGCCGTCGAGACGTCGGTGCGGTACCTATGGTACGTGCGGTACGCGAGACTGTTTCCAGGCCGGGTGGGGTTGCGGACAATGCGGGCCGTCGCGTTCGGTCCCGACGCAGTCTACGCGAATGCGAAGGTCGGATTCACGCTCAGGGAGAGCCCGGCCGTCGCCCTTTCTTGGTGTCTGGACTGGGCCTTAACTACCTCGGCGCTCTCCTCAAAACCGTATTTTGCTGTTGCAAAATTCCATAGGTCGGATGCGCCGGTCCGTTAACCATGCCTAACCGGCAGCTTGGCCACTTTCGCGACGTGGTGCTCTGAAAAAAAAGTATCATTTTTCACCTAGGTGCCTTTCGGGATCTACAAGTCCTGGGATTTCAACCTGGGCAGATCATGCCGGATCTTCAAGAGCAACAACGGCTTACCGGAATTTAGTAGCTGGCCCTCGGCGTGCTACAAATGCGGCCCATAGGAGACCCGGATGCAACCCTTCAGACGATTGCTGGTGTGTGTCGCTGCGCTTTTGGTGTCTGTATTCATCGTGTTTGCACAGACGGAGACCGGACAAATCACGGGGGCCGTCCTGGATCCGACAGGTGCCGCCATCCCCAACGCGACGGTAACGGCCAGAGATATGTCGACGAACTCGGTTCGTACGAACAAGACAAATGATGGGAATTACGTATTTCCCAACCTTCAGGCGGGACGCTACGTAGTGACCGCAAGCGCCGAGGGCTTTCAGACCATCAGGCAGGTTGTGGAAGTCACGGTTGGCCTCAAGTCGCACTTAGACTTGCGTCTTGAGGTGGGAACTCAAGCGACTGTAGTCGAGGTTTCGGAAAGTGCCGTTCAAGTGAACACCGAGACGCAGACTCTTGGACAGACCGTCTCGGGCAATGAAGTTCTGAATCTGCCGACCATCACGCGCAATCCGTACGACCTAGTCAAGACAGTGGGTAACACAACCGATGCTGATCCGACCGGTGTCGACCGCGGTGTGGGGGTTTCGATCAACGGTCTCCGGGCGAGCGACGTGGGAATTCTCCTCGATGGTGTGCCGAATGTGAATAATTTTGACACGCGGATTGCACTTCGAACTCCGCTGGACTCGGTGGGCGAGGTCACCGTGTTGACGAGCAACTTTACGGCGGAATATGGGCGGGCGGTAGCAGGCATCGTCAACGTGAACACCCGGCGTGGCTCCAATGCGTATCACGGAACAGCGTACGAGTTCAACCGCGTTTCCGGCCTGACCTCCAACTCTTTTGACAACAATGCGAACGGAATCGGCATTCCGGTTTTCACGAGAAACCAGTTCGGATTCTCGGCGGGCGGCGCGGTAGTCAAGGACAAACTCTTCGTCTTCGCCAATCCGGAATGGATTCGCGTGCGCAGCCAGCAGACCACATCAGCGACTATCGCGACGCCGCAGTTGATCGCCGCTTCGGCCCCCGCTACCCAAGCGTTCTTTGGAGCCTACGGGAAACTCCGATCGAATATTACACCGCTAAAGACGTTCACCCGGAGTGCGATCGATTGCACCTCGGCCGCCTGCCTCGCGATCGACCCGAGTACGCCGATTTATCAAAAGGTTGCCTATAATGTACCGGCTGATTCCGGCGGCGGAGATCCGCAGAACTCATTCTTAATGGCCGGCCGCGTGGACTATAACGTCAGTGATAAAACGCAGATCTATTTTCGTTATGCGCGATATCAGAGCGACCTGTTTGCCGGCGTCGTCTCCAACAGCCCGTACGCCGGCTTCGACACTGGTGAGACCGACTTGAAGACCGGCTATACGCTATCGGGCACTCACGTTTTTTCGCCCAGCCTGGTCAGCCAGACCAAGCTGAGCTACAACCGGATTGGCCAGCTGCAGCCGTTGGGAGCGAACCCGATCGGGCCCACGCTATACACGACTACCGGCGCGACGAAAACCCTTGGGGGTGAACCGGTCGTCTATCCCGGATACTCCGGCTTCACCCCGGGGAACTCGGTGCCGTTTGGCGGACCGCAAAACTTTACTCAAATCAATGAGGACGTAACGAAAACCGTCGGCAAGCACAATATCCGGTTTGGCGGCGTGTACACGTACCTCCAGGACAACCGGACCTTTGCCGCTTATGGTACGGCAGTGGCGGCGCTCGGCACCAATCAAGCGAACGCCCTCGACGGACTGGTCAATGGCCAGTTGAAGCAGTTTGAAGTTGCCGTTTATCCACAAGGAGAATTCCCTTGCGTCAACGGCCCGACTGGACCGATCGTAACGCCACAGTGCACCCTGAAGCTGCCCCTCGGTCCACCCAATTTCAGCCGCAGCAATGCTGTCCACGAAGCTGGTCTGTACGCGCAGGATAGCTGGAAGATCCGTCCGCGCGTCACTCTGAACCTGGGTGTGCGCTGGGAGTACTACGGGCCTCAAGCTAGCCGGAACCCCAATCTGGACTCAAATTTCTACCCTGGCCCAGGAGCTAACTACGTGGTCGGAATGTCGACAGGGCACGCCTTTGTCTCGACAGACCCGAACAATCCTGTGGGCGGTCTGTGGCAAAAGGACTGGAAGGATTTCTCCCCACGTATTGGTATCGCCTGGGATGTCTTCGGCGATGGAAAGACGGCAGTGCGCGGCGGTTATGGCATTGGCTGGGAACCGAACTTCGGAAACGTTACCTACAATGTCCTCTTTAACCCACCGAATTACGGACTGGTCACGTTCCAGACTCCCACCGACTTGGCCTCGATTCCGATTCCGGTCGCCAATTATGGTCCGTTATCGGGAAGCAGCGGAACCAAAGCGCTGCCCCGTCTCAGCCTGCGATGGGTAGACCCCTACATTAAGACGGCATACGCACACTTGTGGAGCGGCGCGATTGAACACCAGTTCGGGAGTGACGTGTTTGGCGCTCTGGAATACACCGGCAGTAAGGGTGTTAATCTGTACACGATCAACACCATGAACCCGGGCGGCTCGGCCGCGGCGTACGGCGTGGGCGGCTCGGGAAGCGGAAAGGCTTCGGACCGCGTCAATACCCAGTTTTCGGGGCTGAATTTGCGAACCAACGGAGGAGGTTCCGACTACAACGCGCTCAACGCGCGTTTCGAGTTGCGGAATTTCCGGCGCCAGGGTCTCACCCTGCGCATGAACTATACCTGGTCGCACGCGATCGACAATATCAGCAACACGTTCTCGGAGACGTCCACCGGCGGCGGCAACCTCGGGGTCCTGGATCCTCTTAACCCGGGTCTCGACAGAGGCAGCTCCGACTTCGACGTGCGCCACCGCTTCACGGTGGCCGCAGTTTGGGAAATCCCCTATCGGGGCGGCAACGCCGTAGCGAAACAGGTCCTCGGCGGCTGGAGTATCGTGCCGAACTTCAGTGCTCACACCGGCGCTCCATTCAGTCTGTGGGACTGCACCAACGAGGGTTTTGCTCTCTGCCCGCGGGCCATGTATGACAAGCCGTTCCAGGCGACGTATGCACAAACGGATTCGGGACAGCCGAACGTCTTCAACTACATGAACATTGGCACTCCAGATTCAAGCTACGTGAATGCCAAGACGGGCAGCTCCGACTTCGGGCCGTTTCCGGCAACGATGACGGGCCGCAACGTATTCGTGGGTCCCGGGTTCTGGAACCTGGATTTCGCCGCTCACAAGAACTTCAGCCTGTCCGAACGCTATAAGCTGCAATTCCGAGCCGAAGCGTTCAACATGTTCAATCACTCCAACCTCTACCTGATAGGCGGGAACACGGACATTTCGGCGATTAGCGGGAATTATGTCACTGCAAGCAAGGGGGTACGCGCGGATAACAACGCTTATTCGTTCGTCTCTAAAGACAACCGTAACCTGCAACTCGCGCTAAAACTGATTTTCTGAGACCGAAAAGTTCAGCCAACTCGAAAGGCGCCCTGCGGGGCGCCTTTTTTGTTGTGTGCCGAGCATGCTCGACAGCTCGGGGGTGAAAGTCCCCTTGACAACCTGATGGAGGTGAAGTCATAGCGAAGCGCAAGGGCGTCGTCGCGAGGCGGGGTCTGAAAGAAG
>Ga0306921_10002247_pt1 | contig 19334 bp, 19 predicted proteins | sample sta12Cox44000080_FD_203760 | JGI IMG/M metagenome (GOLD analysis project Ga0306921, IMG submission 203760) | Lab enrichment of tropical soil microbial communities from Luquillo Experimental Forest, Puerto Rico - statoxic.12C.oxic.44.000.080 (v2)... | ecosystem: Environmental > Terrestrial >... | reverse complement strand
GCTCCACCCCTACCGCGGTCATCTCGAGCTCGGCGAGATAGGGATCGTAGGAGATCACATGCAGGCCGAAGGCGTGGCAGCGGCGGGCCACCGCCTTGGCCACATTGCCGAAGGAGATGAGGCCGATGGTCTGACCGTAGAGACGAGGGATGTCCTTGAAGTAGGGCCGGCCCTCCGCCCACTTGGCGTCCACCGTGAGCTGATGCATGAGGCGCAGGCGTCTGTGAGCGGCGAGGAACATGGCCATGGTGTGATCGGCCACCTCGTCGATGAAGACGTCGGGCACGTTGGTGACCACGATGCCCGCCTCGGTGGCCGCGTCGACGTCCACGGTGTCCGCGCCCACGCTGCCCAGGCCGATCACCTTGCAGCTCTTCAAGCCCTTGATGATGGCGGCGGTAATGCGGCGATTGCGGGCGATGACGGCGTCCGCATCCTGGGCCAGGGCGATGAACTCATCCTCCGTCTTGGCGGGGAGCTCAACGATCTCAGCGCCGATGGGATCGAGGGCCTCCCGCTCGATGGCGTAGGCGCCTTCCGCGGGATCGAAGGACATGCCCCCTGCGGGCCTCTGGACGACGACCTTGAACTTCTTCTTGTCGGCAGGCATACGTGCGACCTCCTTGTCAGATTGGTGGAACAAGAATACTGCCGCGGGCAGCTGGCGTCGAGACCCCTCGGGCGCGGCTCTTGTAGTAAGGTGAGGCCTTCATGCAGGTCATCCGGCCTTCCCATCCCGAGAGGACACCATGACTCGACGTTTCCTGCTCTCGCTCAGCTTCGCCGTGGCCGTAGGCGCCGTCGCCGTCGTTGCCGCCGGCGTGTACGCCCAAGGCCAGACGCCGAAGCGCCGCCCGGTCTTCTGATCCACGAGTCGGCCACCGTGTCCAACGTGTGGCCGATGTCACCGTGCTACTCGAACCTCGTCCTCTTCGATCCCGCCAAGCCGCAGGAGAGCGTGGATACGGTGATTCCGGAACTGGCCGATCGTTGGTCGTGGCAGGACAACTACCGCAACCTCGTGTTCTTCCTCAAGAAGAACGTGAAGTGGCACGACGGTCGCCCCTTCACCTCGCGCGACGTGAAGTACACCTTCGACGTGGTGCGCGAGGCGCCGGAAGCCCCCACCAAGCTCCGGCTGAGCGCGCGCAAGGATTGGTACGCCAACGTGGAAGGCATCGAGGCGCCCGATCCCTCCACGGTGGTGTTCAAGCTCAAGCGCCCCCAGCCGTCGCTTCTTCTCATGCTCGCCTCCGGCTACTCGCCCGTGTATCCGGCGCACGTACCCCTCGGCGAGTTACGCCAGCACTGCGTGGGCACAGGGCCGTTCCGGCAGAAGCAATACGTGCGCGGGCAGGTCATCGAGCTCGAGCGCAACCCCGACTACTTCGTGCGGGGCCGGCCCTATCTCGACGGCATCCGCTACACCATCATCGGGGAGCGGGGCACGCGCCTCGCCGCGCTGCAGACGGGCCGCCTCGACGCCTTCCTGCCCCTCGAGATGACCAAGGTGATGGCGGAGTCCGTGAAGCAGGCCGCGCCCGCCCTGGTCATCTCCGAGGTGGGGCAGAACGGCAGCGACAACATCGTGATCAACAACAAGCGGGCGCCCTTCGACAATCCCACCGTGCGCCGAGCCGTGAACCTCGCCATGGATCGTCACGCCTTCGTGCAGGGCGTCCGCCACGGGGGCGCGGTGGTGGGCGCGGCCATGATGCCCAAGCCCTTCGGCATCTGGGGCTTGCCCGAGGCTGACTTGAGGAATTTGCCCGGCTATCGCAGCTCCGTGGTGGACAAGGCGGAGGCCAAGCGTCTCCTCGCCTCCGCGGGCTACGGGCCGAGCAAGCCCCTGCGCGTGGAGCTGGTCACTCGCACTATTCCCATCTATCTCGACGTGGGCTCCTTCGTGGCGGATCAGCTGCACCAGGTCGGGGTGGAGGCGTCCCTCAAGCAGATGGACACCGCGGCGTGGTTTCCTGCCCTCGCGCGGCGCGACTATCAGCTCGGAGCCAATCTCACCGCGGGCGGCTTCGACGACCCCGATGCGTACTTCTTCGAGAACTACAAGTGCGGCGCCTCCCGCAACTACACCGACTACTGCAACGAAGAGACGGACAAGCTGATCGATCTGCAGTCGCAGGAGCTGGACCGGGGCAAGCGCCTCAAGCTCGTGTGGGAGATCCAGCGCCGCCTCGAGGCGGAGGTGGCCCGCCCCATGCTGTCCTGGCGAAAGGAATACTTCGCGCAGTGGCCCTATGTAAAGGGCCTGGTCGCCCACAACTCGCTCTACAACTACGGCCGCATGCAGGACGTGTGGCTGGACAAGTAGGGGAGCCGCGCATAGGATCGCGCGCATGATCAGGCTCCGGCTCGCGAGCGCGCTTGTGGCCACGGCGCTCGTCGTGCTGGGTCTCAGCTCTCCTGCCTGGGCGCATCCAGGGCACGACGGCGCCAGCCACACCGTCGAGCCCGTCGTCATCCAGGCGGCCGACCAGGCGGCCGCGGTCGCCTCGTGGGACGCGCTGCGCCGCTACGGTCCCGCGGCAGCGGGCCTACTCACGGCCGCGCTCTCGCTCCTGGCCTCGCTGCGGCCGCGCCGGCGCGTGCTCGCAGCCGTGCTCCTCCTTCCGCTGCTCGCCGTCTCGCTGGAAGGCGTCGCGCACGCGGCCCTGCACCTGGGACACGCGCGGCACGCCAACGGCCTCGCCATCGACGCGTCGGCCGCCGTGCCGGCTGTTGAGCTCGGCGCCGTCGCTTCCGACCCTGCCCCCGTCCTCACCCTCGGCGATCTCGTCGAGAGCCGCGAGCTGCTCGTCCCGCAGGTCGTCGTCGCGGCCAGCCGCGGCCGCGGGCCGCCTGTCCTCCCCGCCTAGCGTCCGATCGTCCGGCGCCTGCCGGCCCGCGGGCCGAGCACGCGCTCATGGTCTCTCTGCTGTCGATCGCGGGGGAATGTCCGCATGCCGTCACCACGTCGTCTGGCGCACCGATGAAGCGCGCGATCGTGGCGTTCACGATCTTCGGCGGCGCCGCCGTTGCGCAAGCACAGGAAGCGCCGCGGCCACTGGAGATCCAGCCGCCCCAGACCGGCACGGAGGCTCCCGGCGCCTCACCCGTTCCCCAGGCCGTCCTCGAGCCGGTAGTGGTGTCGGCGCCGCCTCCCGCGGACTCCTCCTCCGAGCAAGTTATCCCCGGCAAGGACTTCGAGCTTCGTCCGCAGGGCCGGCCCGCCGACATCCTGCGCGTGGTGCCCGGCTTCGTGGTCAGTCAGCATCAAGGCGGCGGCAAGGCGGCCCAGTACTTCCTGCGCGGCTTCGACGCCGACCACGGGACGGACGTGGGCTTCTTCCTCGACAACATGCCGATCAACCTCCGCTCGCATGCTCACGGGCAGGGCTACACCGACCTGCACTTCATGATCCCCGAGACGCTCAAGCAGGTGGACGTCTTCAAGGGACCGTACTGGGTCGAGTACGGAGATTTCTCGACGGCGGCGGCCATCAACTTCATCACCCGGGATGGCGTAACCGAGGACATCGTGCAGGCGGCAGGCGGCAACTGGGGCACTCAGCGATACCTCACCCTCCTCTCGCCCACGCGGGAGCGGGTGAAGACGCTCTTCGCTCTCGAGATCTACAAGACCAACGGGCCCTTCGATCGCCCCCAGGACTACCAGCGCATCAACGGATTCGCCAAGGCCTCCGGCTGGCTCAGCGAGAACGTGGAGGGCTCGATCTGGGCGACCTACCTCTGGAGTACTTGGTGGGCCTCGGGGCAGATCCCCGAGCGCGCCGTACGCGAAAAGCTCATCGACCGTTTCGGCGCGATCGACAACAGCGAGGGCGGCAACACTCAACGCTTCAACCTGAACGGGAATCTCCAGTGGCACGTGACGGACGACGACACCGCGCGTGTCCGCGCCTATGCTCAGTACTACCAGCTCGACCTCTACTCGAACTTCACCTTCTTCCTCAACGACCCCGTCAATGGCGACGAGATCGGGCAGTTCGATCGCAACCGCAAAGTGGCGGGCGTGAACGTCGAGTACGAGCACCGCGACATTGTCCTCGGCATACCTCTCACCACCACAGCGGGCTTTCAGTTTCGTCTCGACCGGCCCAACGTGCTCCTCACCCACACCGTCGATCGCAATCTGCTCGACACGACCCAAAACGTGAGCATCTTCGAGACGTCCTATGCCCCTTTCCTCAGGTTCGAGGCACAGCCCTTGCCGTGGCTGCACGTTCTCACGGGAGCGCGCGGGGACTTCTTCTACTTCAACGTGCACAACAATCTGGTGGAGGCGCCCGAGCAGCCCCAGGGGAGCGCGCGCAAGTCCATTCCCAGCGCCAAGGCCAACCTCGTCTTTGGACCCTGGGCACGGACGGAGTTCTTCGCCAACATCGGCACGGGCTATCACAGCAACGACGCGCGCGCCGTGGTGACCGACCCCAACCTCCCCCCTCTGGCCCAGGCGACGGGCTGGGAGTTCGGCGTGAAGACGCGGATCTTGCCCAGGGCCGAGCTGACCTTCACCTACTGGTGGCTCAACCTCACCAGCGAGCTCGTGTTCAACGGCGACGAGGGCACAGTGGAACCGAGCGGGGCGAGCCGTCGCCAGGGCTTCGAGTTCGGCGTGAAGATCAAGCCCTTCGACTGGCTCACCTACACCGGCAACGTGACGCAGACCACGGCCGAATTCTTCAATGGCAACGCCGTCCCTTTGGCCCCCCGGGTGACGGCCTTCTCGGACCTCACCGCCCGCTTTCCCTGGGGGCTGGAGGCCAGTGTGTCCATGCGCTACCTCGGCAACCGGTATGCCGATGAGTTCCGCTTTCAGACGGCGCGTGGCTACACCCTGTATGAGGCGGGGGCGCGATACCGCTACCAGCTCGGAGCCACCACGTTCCTCGATGCCTTCGTGAACATCGACAACATCCTCAACGTCGACTGGCGTGAGGCGCAGTTCTACAACACCTCGCGACTTCGGGGGGAGCCTGCGCAGGGCGTGAACGACATCAACTACACGCCAGGCAACCCACGCACGGTGATGGGCGGTCTCGCCCTTCGCTTCTAGGCCATGCGCGCCGTTGACTCCGCGCGGCCGACTCCCTACCATCGGCGCGGACCACGCCGATCCCATGGAGGGAGCGCACATGTCCGAGATCTTCGATCCCATTGCCTCGGCCGCCGTCAGCCTCGCCGCCCATCGCGAACCACAGTTCGTCTTCACGGACGAGGTCGACGTCGCGCGCGAGAAGCTCGCCCGCTTCCGGGAGCGGACGAGCCGCCGCGGGCCGAACATCCTCGTCATCCTCATGGACGACGTCGGCTGGGGCGACTTCGGCTGCTACGGCGGCGGGGTGGCGGTGGGTGCGCCCACTCCGAACATCGACCGCCTCGCGCGGCGCGGGCTGCTCCTCACCTCCTGCTACTCGCAGCCGTCCTGCACGCCGAGCCGCGCTTCCCTTCTCACTGGCCGCCTGCCCATGCGGCACGGCCTGCACCGTCCGCCCATGTATGGCGAGCCAGGCGGCCTCCACGGCGAGACGACGCTGGCCATGTTGCTCTCGGCCCTCGGCTACACGACGCAGGCGGTGGGAAAGTGGCACCTCGGCGAGAATGTCGCGTCCCAGGCGCAGCACGTGGGGTTCGACGACTTTTACGGCTTCCTCTCCGTCTCGGACATGTATACGGAATGGCGCGACCCGCACTTCTTTCCCGAGATCGTCTACTCGGAGGCGCGCACGGACTGGATCAAGAACATGCCCTTCAACCGCTGCTTCGTTCACGCCGCGCGCGGCGGAGCGGCCGAGAACGTCGAAGAGGTGACCATCCCCGTCCTGTCGCGCCTCGACGACATGTGGGCGGGCTATTCGGAAGCCTTCCTGCGGCGCATGGCCGGCGAGGCGCGGCCGTGGTTCCTGTATCACTGCACGCGCGGAGCGCACTTCGACAACTATCCTCTCGAGCGCTTCCTCGGCGCCTCACCGGCTCGCCATCCCTACAAGGACACCATCCTCGAGCTCGACGACATCGTGGGTCGGCTGTGGCGCGTCCTGGAAGAGACGGGACAGGCCGAGCGCACCCTCATTTTTCTCTCCTCCGACAACGGCCCGCACATGGAGACGTGGCCCGACGCCGCCCACACGCCCTTCCGCTGCGCGAAGGGCTCGACCTGGGAAGGCGGGGTGCGGGTGCCGGGGCTGCTGACGTGGCCGGGGATGATCGAGAGCGAGCGGGCGAGCGACGGCCTCTTCGACTTCACGGATTTCCTGCCCACGGCCCTCGCCCTGGCCGGTGGGCTCGACACACTCCCCTCCGACCGGTACATCGACGGCGTCGACCAGAGCTCCTTCCTCCTCGCTCCGGACGGCCGGTCGAACCGAAAGTACGTCTACTACTGGCTGCTGCGGCGGCTCTCCGCCATCCGGGTCGGCGAGTACAAGTGGATCCTCGTGTCCACCAGCGACGACGTCGCCGATGTGCACGGCGCGGGCGGCTTCACCGGTGTGACGCAGCAGTACACGTATCCGCGCCTCTACAACCTCTACCTCGATCCCAAGGAGACGCACAGCTACCTGACGCGCAAGCTCGTCTACAACGAGGCCTTCCTGGATGGCATGCGCGACCACCTCGCCACCTTCCGCACCTATCCGCCGAAGCAGACCATGGGCCTGAAGCTCCGCTAACGATCAGGCGCGGTCGAGGGCGGGGCGGATAGTACCCGCGAGGAGGTCGAGGATCTCCAGCATGCGCGGGAGGTCGTCGCGCCGGAAGTCGAGGAGGATGTGGCCAAGGCCCGCACGCTTGTACTCGCCGAGCTCGTCCACCACGGCCTGCGTCCCCTTCGTCAAGAGCTCGTCCTTGAGCGTGTGGCGGATGGACAGCGCGATGCTGTCGAAGGGACGATTCGCCGCCGCGGCGGCGGCGCGCAGCCGCTCGAGCGCCTCCGCGAGCTGACCCGGCGTCTTGTTCGTGGCGTGCCAGCCGTCGCCCAGCGTCACCACGCGGCGGAACGCGCCGGGGCTGTCGCCCCCGACCCAGATCGGCGGATGCGGCTTCTGCACGGGCTTGGGCGCGAAGCCGATGTTGGCGAAGCGGAAGAATTCGCCACTGAGCGAGGGATTGTCCTCCGTCCACAGGGCCTTGAACGCGCGCAGGATCTCGTCGGCCTGGCGGCCGCGCGCGTGGAAGGGCGCGCCCAGGATCTCCAGCTCTTCCTTCCACCAACCGACGCCCACGCCGCAGATCAGGCGCCCGTTCGACAGGGCGTCGATGCTCGTGAGCATCTTCGCCATCACCACGGGATGGCGGTGCCCGAGGATGAAGACGGAGGCGCCGAGGCGCGCCCGCTCCGTGCAGACGGCGGCCGCGGCGAGGGCGACCACGGGCTCGAGGTACGCTTTGTCGGGCGGATGCGGAAAGCTTCCACCCGGATAGCTGCCGGTGGCGGTCCGCGGAAAGATGACGTGGTCGCTGACCCAGAGCGAGGCCATGCCGCGTCGGTCGGCCTCGCGCGCGAACGTGGTGAGCGCTTCCCGGGTCGCCACAGGTCCCTGGGTGGGCAGATGGCAGCCGATCTCCATCGCGTGTCCTTTCGTGTCCTCGAGTTCGACGCCGCGCCAGATCTTGCGCCGCCCTCTCGCTCAACGTCAAGCGATGGAGGCGCGAGGGCAATCCTGCTATCATGCGAGCCGCCATGAACCTCCTCCGTCCAATCGACCGCGATGTCGTCGTCAACGGCGTCAAGCTCCACGTGCTCGACTGGGGCGGCGGCGAGCGCACCCCGCTCCTCCTCCTGCACGGATTCACGGGACACGCGCATGCCTGGGACACGCTCAGCATCGCGCTGCAGCCGCATTTCCACGTCTACGCGATGGACCAGCGCGGCCACGGCGACAGCGATCCCGGCGAGGTCTACAACGCCATCGCGTCGTTCGACGACATCTCGGGAGTCGTCGATCAGCTCAGCCTCTCGCCCGTCGTCCTCGTGGGGTTGTCCATGGGCGGGCGCAACGGCATGTACTTCGCCTCGAAGCGGCCCGATCGCGTGCAGAAGCTGGTGGTCGTCGACATCGGGCCGGAGATCAGCAAGCGAGCGGCGCAGGCGCCAGCAGGGCCGCCCGAGCCCGAGACGTGGGAGAGCATCGAGCAAGCAGCCCAGCATCTCTATCGCGGCAATCCGTATCCTGGCATCCACTACTACCGCTGGGTCGCTTCGACGAGTCTCCGCCACCGACCCGACGGCGCCATCGTGTGGAAGTGGCATCCCAGCGTGAAAGAGCGGCGCACCCAGCCCGATCTCGACTGGTGGGGCATCGTGCGCTCGATTGCCGCGCCGACCCTGGTCCTGCGTGGCGAGTCGAGCCCGATCCTCGACCGCGACGTGGCGGAACGCATGGGGCGCGAGTTCCCCAAGGGACGCTTCGTGGAGATTCCTCGCGCCGTTCACACGCTCCACGAGGACAATCCGGACGCGGTGCTCTCCGCGCTCAAGGACTTCCTCGCCTTCTGACCCCGCGGCTCCAAGAGAGGTTCCGCCGATGAAGATCACCCACGTCACCACGCGGGTCCTGCGCACGCCGGCCGACAATCCCCTGGTGGTCGGTTTGCCCGAGCCCACCGACACGCGCGAGTTCGTCACGCTGGAGCTCGGCACGGACCAGGGCCTGGTTGGTGTGGGCCTCACCTTTTTCGGCGGCGCCCTCACTCCGGCCTTGAAGGCTGCCGTCGATGCCTTCGCGAATCTCGTGATGGGCGACGACCCGACCCAGGTCGAGGCTATCGTGGCCAAGATCCGGCGCGCCGCGGGCAGCGCTGGTCCCGGCGGCATCTTCGCCCTCGCGCTCTCCGCCGTCGACATGGCGTGCTGGGACCTCAAGGGCAAGGCGGTGAATCAGTCCGTATGCGCGGTCCTCGGCGGGCTGCGCGACAGCGCCCCGACCTACGCGAGCGGCGCGCTCATGCGCCAGCATCCCGTGGACTATCTCGCCACGGCGGGGCCGCGGCTCGTGAGCATGGGCTTCCGGCAGATGAAGATGCAGTGCGGAAGCGAGCCGACCATCGCCGCCTCCGTCGAGCGCGTGCGGGTGATGCGCGAGGCCATCGGCCCCGACATCGACCTCATGTGCGACATCAACCAGCTCTGGAGCGTGCACCACGCGATCGATGTGGGCCAGCGGATCCTCCCCTATCACCTCTACTGGCTCGAGGATCCCACCACGCACGACGACTATCACGGGCTCGCGCGCATCGCGGCCGCGCTGGACACGCCGATCGCGGCAGGTGAGTACCACTACGGCATCGTTCCCTTCCGGCATCTCCTGGAGGCGCGCTCCATCGACATCGTGATGATCGACCTGCTGCGCGTGGGCGGCATCACGCAGTGGATGAAAGTGGCGGGCATGGCGGAGGCCTTCAACCTGCCCGTGGTGAGTCATCTCATCCCGGAGATCCACGTCCATCTCGTGGCGGCGATTCCCCACGGGCTCACCGTTGAGTACATGCCGTGGACGCTCCGGCTCTACGAGGAGACCCCGGCCCTCGAGAACGGCCGCCTCGTCGTTCCGAAGAAACCCGGCCTCGGCCTCGCCTTCGATCAGGCCGTGCTGAAGAAGTACCAGGTCAGCTAGCCGCCGCCTATTTGCCGCGCGGAACTGCTGACCGGAGCGCGCGGCGGGCGAGTCCGGTCGCCGGGGGGGGGCGCAGCCAGTTCTTTCACCCACTCCGCCGGCCGCGCTCCCCTCCCCCCGACGCCACCCACCGGCTCCTAACGGGTGATGCCCCGCCACGTGCTGCCGAGAGGCCTCACCTCGATCGTGGTCTCGATCACCTTCGACATCCCGGAGGCGATCTTCACCGAGGCCGCACTCCTTCATCGGCGTCGGCATCAACCCGCCGAACTCCCTCGTTGGCAGAAGGTGGGAGGGAACCAGCAATCCTCCGGTCGTACTGACCGCTACGCGCTTCCCGCGATCTGCATGGTGGTGACAATGCTCTCGTTCACCTTCTTCGGGGACGGGGTCCGCGACGTGGTGCATCCCAGACTTCGATGGTCCCGAGGATCACAAGAGATCGCACCATGACACTTCGGCCAGTACCAAACCATCCTGTGCTATGGGCGTGCTATCGTCGGCCTCGACTGTTCGAGTCGAATATGCGCGGGGAGGCCGCCCATGCTGACGAATTGGATCCCACGAGAATCGCTGGCTGCGCTGAATGACGGCTTCGTTGTCGCAATCATGCTCGAGGCGAAGGATGGAGAGTCGGAGGCCCTGGCCAAAATCCTGCGAGTCATGACCGCACCGACCATGGCGGAGCCGGGCGTCAAGCTATTTCTCCCGTATCGATCGCCGACCAACAGGTCGTTGTTCTTCGTGTTCGAGCTCTATGTCAACGAGGCAGCCTGGGCGGCGCACGAGGCGACCGATCACTTCAAGGTAGCCGTCAAGGAGTTACTGCCGCGCGTGACCCGACGTGAGCGCGTCCCCTTCATCCCGTTCCTGGAAGGGTGATGGAGCAGGCACCGATATGATGACCGGTCCGGGCACCCCGTGGACGTCACCCCATAGATCCGTGCCATGAGCTCGATTCGAGCGATGACTGCGACTGATCTCCACGGTCTGGTTGCGCATTCCGGGGCCAACGATCTCCTGTACGAGGATCCCGTTCTAGCCGGGCGTCCGCTCTTCTTACGGTCTGCCCGCCCGCGAGCCTATTCGCCCAGAATCCCGGTGTTGTTGGTCTTTCATGGAGATCTCCGCAACGGCGCGGACTCCCGGGACTCCTGGCTCCCGTTGGTCGATGAGGCTCAGCTCCTAGCTATCACGCTGGAGTTTTCCGCTACCGCGTATCCCGGACCGGAGTGGTACAACCTCGGGAATCGGCTCGACGCGGATGGCCGCGAGAAACCCCGTGACCAGTGGACCTACGGGGTTCCCGGACGACTGTTTGCCGCCCTGTGTACGCAGGGGATCACCGCGCGCCGACGCTACGGGGTGTTCGGGCATTCGTCTGGCGGGCAATTCGTGCACCGCATGATCTCGCTGGGTTTCCGCGGCGGCGTCGCCGCCGCCGCAACTGCCAATGCGGGCACGTACGCGATGCCTGATCTCCAGGTTCCGTTCCCGTTTGGTCTCGGGGGAACCCACCTCGACGAGATGGCATTGCTGACTCTTCTGGCGTTCCGGCTAACGATCTTCGCCGGTACCGCCGATGTCGACACGGCCAGCCCCCATTTCCCCAATGACGCCGCCGCCATGCGGCAAGGTCCGACACGCTTCGCGCGGGCGCACGCCTACATTGATGCAGCCCGTGACGCGGCAAAACGCTACGGGGTGGCTTGCGCCTGGACGATCCTCGATGTCACCGACGTCGGGCATGACGCGAAACAGATGTCGGAGGCGGCGGCACCCATTCTGGCTGCAGCCCTGCACGCATCGGATGGCTGAGCCTGCGTTCCCCGCGACCCCAACGAGCCAAGCACGTGAGGCCTCATGCGACATGCGGTGGCGAATACCAGGCGACGAATCGTTTCTCGAGGAGGGCGCCAAACGAGATCCTCCGCGTGTGCGGCTTTCGAATTGCCCAGCCACGTTCGACCGCGTGGGTCAGAATTGCCGCCCCAAGTGCGCCGCCGAGATGATGTCGCCGTTCGCTCCAATCGATGCAGGTGCGACACAGTGGGCGTTTCTTGAGCTCGAGCGCGTCGAGGTCGATCCCACGCTCGGTCAGGAGATGCCGCCCCTTCCGCGTCAGATGAACCAGCGGGCCCCGCCAGCGCAACACGCGACCGGCCACCCATCGCGTGAAGAGATCAACAGCCAGGCGCCCCGCCAGGTGGTCATAGCACGAGCGGGCAGAACGCATAGCGTCATCTTCGGGACCTGGACGCGTGCGCACATGCCCGACCCTTGTCGCGATCGCAATCAGGGCCTCGACCGCATCTGCCACGTCAGGGTGCGCGACACGAAAATAGCGGTGACGGCCCTGCTTGGTGCTGGTGACGAGACCCGACGCCTGGAGCTTCTTGAGGTGCCCGGTGGCCGTGGAAGGCGTCACGCCAGCCTCGCGCGCCAGCTCGGCCGCCGAGAGGGAGAGCCCTGACATCAAGGCCATGACCATGTAGGAGCGCCCAGGATCGCCCATCAGCCCAGCGCTGAGTGAGACATCGGGACCGTATTTCATAGTTTGACTGTAAGTGAACTATCTCGGTTGGGCAACATCGTACCTCCGGCGTGAGGTACTGGCTGGCGGCTCCCTCCTCGGGACGGGACAGCAAGTCGCGCCGTTCTTTACGCGCCATCCTGGTTTCCATCTGGCCGAGGCCTATGAGGTCGTCAGGGCGCTGTGCGACATGCGAAGAGCCCGGGGGCAGTCCCGTCCGCCGCAAACTTGGCTTCACGAATCGTACGGCGTGGGACCGGCGCGGGACCTCCGACGCGCGCCGCGCTATGAAGGCTTGGCGGCGCGGATCAGCGCGAGGTTTTCCTCGACGGTGTCGTCGCCCGTGATGGCCCGGAGCACGACCTCGTCGACGGCGCCCTTCCACTTCGCGAGTGCCGCCGCCACGTCCGCGGGCTTCTGCGCGGCGATGGCGGTGTCGACCGGCTTCACGCCCATGCGCTCGAAGTGGGCCGCGTAGGCGGGAATGGTCGCGTAGCGGCTCCCCTCTTCACCGAGCTTGTCCCCGCCCTTGGCCCCGAGGGCCAATCGCACGTAGGCGTAGAGCGTCGGCGCCTGCCGCTTGGCCGCGGCGGCGCCCTCGCGCACCCAGCCCGCGGAGAGCCGCGCGTGCTCGGGAGTGATCCAGTTGAAGAGGACGCCGTCGGCAATCTCACCGGCGAGCCGGCACATCTTGGGTCCGAGCGCGGCCACGATGATGCGCGTCTTGAGCTGGGCGCGAAGAGCCGCCACGCCGTCGCGCACGCGAGCGAGCGAGTTTGGATTGGGGCTGCCCACTCCGAGGAGCAGCCGGTCGAGGGGGAGCTTGGTCGCCCGCGCGCCCTGCGTGATGCTCTCCGGCCCGCGGGTGTGGAGCGGGATGACGCCGATGCCGAGGGCGATGCGCTTCGTCTCCCCGGCCGCCTGGGCCAGCGCGGCGAGGCCGTCAGTGGAACCGGGATGATTCACCCAGAAGGACGAATAGCCGAGCTGCTCGGCCTCCCTGGCCGAGGCGCGGATGATCTCCGAGGTCGTGCCCGCGAACAGTGCGAATCCCAATGCCATCACGCTCTCCTCTCGTGTGTGCTCAGCGTTCCCGCAGGAGCTCCTCGATGCGATGCACGATGCTGTCCGCCCGCTCGCTCACCTCGGCCGCGCTCAGACTGCCGAAGGGATGCGGCACGGCCACGTAGGGATAGCCGTGCATGCCCGCGAGCGTCGCCATGGCTTGCGCCGTCGGCTCGAAGGGCATAGTGATCACCACCACGGCCGGGATGCCGAGCTTCTCGAAGGTGATGGCGTCGAGCACACTGCCCGACGAGCACGACCCTCAGTCGCCGATCGCGGTGATGACGGCGCCGCAGCGCCGCGCCAGCATCTCGGCATCGCTCTCGCTCACCGGCGCGCTGGCATTGCTCTTGGCCACCCGCACGACCTCGACGATCGCGTGGCGCGTGGCGAGCCGCTCCACCACTCGCTCGAGCAACGCCATGCCGTTGGACTTGCCGTTGGCGAGCAGCCCGATGGTCACGCCGTCGAGGCTCGTCTTCCGGGGCGCGCGAGGCATGGTCGTGGTCGCCGCGGGCGCCCGCAGCGTCGGATCGAGGATTCGCGTCATGTCGGCACCTCCTTGGTGACGAAGGGAACGGAGCGGCCGCGGCTCCACGACGGAAAAACCGCGGAGTGCCCGCCCGCGTCGCCGCCACCTACCGTGAGCAGGATGTCTTCGGGGCCGAGGCCGCGATGGACCCGCACCGTCTCGTCGTCGTCCTGCACGCGGGCCGCCTCGTCCGGATTCGCCGGCAGGGCGGGCCGGCCGCGGGGCGCATCACGGTAGAGCCAGTCGACCAGATCGGGATTCGTGTAGAACGCGGGCTCGACCTTGCCGCCGCGCTTGACGTCGGCCAGCGTGCGCCACGCACGCTCGTAGAGCCAGCGCGCCGTCTCGGATCTCGACCAGCCCGCGCGGCGAAGGTGCGTGGCGTGCTCCGGGGCGAACACGATCACCGTGCGTCCCGGGCTCAGGCTGCCGAGGCCGGCCATGGCATCCGCGAAGCAGGTGAGGAGTGGCTCGGGCTCGCTCGTGCCGTGGCTCAGCACGTTGTGGCCGGATTCCGCCGCATAGACGGTGACCGTGGACTGCATCGCCGCAAAGCCGCGCGCAACGTGGAGCGGCTCCCACGGGCTCGACGCCTCGTCCTCGGCGAAGCACAGGGAGTACTTGCCCGGCCAGCCCTGCGTGGACTTGTCGAGGATGCCAGGGCGGCAGTCGAGGCAATTGAGGAGCACGAGACGAAGGGAACGGCCGATGGTGGCGTTGGCCCGCGGGCCGGGGCCGAAGAGGTTGACCTTCCCGTTGAGCTCGAGGCGATCTCGGATGGGGCCGTTGACGATCACCATGAGAGCCGCGCCCCCCGTGCTCGTGGCCGGACCGTGGAGCATGAAGGAGGCGTCTCCGATGGCCTGGAGGGCGGCGCCCACCACGGGGAAGTACTCGGGTCGACAGCCTGCCATCACCGCATTGATCGCCGCTTTCTCCGCGGTGACGGCACGGTCTCGCACCGGCTCGTGGAGGAGCACGTCGTCGGGACGCCACGGCCCCGCGTCGAGCATGGCATCGACGAGGGCATCGGTGGGCGGCACGACGGGCAGGCCGTCCGTCCAGCCGCGCTCGTAGCATGCCTCGATGGCGGCCCACGGATCGGCGACGTCGACACCGTCGCGGGTGGTGCGGGAGTTGAAGACCGACGGCGTCATGCGGGAATTCAAGACCGAGGCCGCTGCGATGTCAAGGCGGTCGGGCGAGGGGTACAATGAGGGCAGACAGGTCGACCTTCACGGAATCTCAGGAGCACGCATGCGCTGGCACGGAACCGTTCTTCTCGCCGTGACGCTCACCCTCGGCCTCGCCACCAACGGCTGGGCCGGCGCCCCCACCGAGCAGCTTCGCGCGTACACGGACCAGATCCTGAAGGTCCTGGAGAACCCCAGCCTGTCGCTGCCCGAGAAGCGCGCGCAGGTGCGCAAGGTCGCCAGCGAGGCCTTCGACACCACGGAGACCGCGCAGCGCGTGCTGGGCCTGCACTGGCGGGAGCGCACGCCCGCTGAGCAGGAGGAGTTCACCAAGCTCTTCGCCAATCTTCTCGAGCAGACCTACATCGCCCGCATCGATGAGTACGGGGGGGAACGCCTCAACTACGTGAGCGAGGAGATTACCGGCGACAAGGCGGTGGTACGTGCGCGCATCGTCACCGCCAAGGGGACCGAGATCCCCGTGGAGTCGCGGCTCACCCTCAAGGGAGACCGCTGGCTCACCTACGACATCCTCGTCGAGAACCTGAGCCTCATCTCCAACTACCGCTCGCAGTTCGATCGCGTGATCCGTACCAACGGCTATCCCGAGCTCGTCAAGCGACTCCAGGCCCGCGTGGCCGCGCTCAACGAGAAGGACATCAAGGCCCCCAGCAAGGGCTCATCCAGCCCGCGCTAGATCAGTCAAGTCTCCTCTGCGGTGCGGCGAACGGACAATCGACGGAGTCGTGAGGACCATCGCCACGGCTAAGCCGAGCAGTTTACGCCGACGTCGACATCCGGTAAGAACGAGCGGCTAGCGGCGTGCGTCAGGACCAGAGATCGGCAGGATCCAAGCGGAGTTCGGAGAATGGAGGCAAGGCCGCGGGCGCGTTGGTGATCCGACCGGCCGGCACGTACACGCCGTCAGCCAATGTATAGCCCTCGACGCTTCTGCTCTCCGGATCGGCAATCCAGTAGTGGAGCACACCGTGCTCTGCGTACAGCCGAAGCTTTCGATCACGGTCGGTCTGGACGGTCGATGGAGAGAGAATCTCGATAGCGAGGGTCGGCGGCCCCTCGATGCCACGCTCGCTGATCATCGTGAGTCTGTCCCTGGCGACGTAAAGGACGTCCGGTTGCACCACGGTCGTGTTGCTGAGGATGCAGTCAGTGGGCGCGACGAAGACCTTCCCCAGTCCGCGCGATCTCACGTGCTCGTCGATTCGCACGATGAAACGAACCACCGCACTCTGATGCCGCGTCCCGGGCGCTGGCGTCACCGACAACTCGCCGCGGTGCAGCTCGTAGCGCTTCCCGTCATCGGGCAGAGCGGCATAGTCGCGGTAGGTCAGACCGACTCGTGCCGGCATCTCTCGTCGCTCCATGCTTTCCGCATCACAGTGACAATGGTGACGATGACGGCCCCGCGCCGCCAATGTCCATAGTTCGATACGTAAGACTACACCGAAGAAGACTCGCGGCGTATCGCGCGGAAGACGGTCAGGATGCGGCAGCCATGATCGAGGCAGCGGAGCAGCTGCTGGCGGTTCGATGACAGGACACGATCTCTCGGAGAAATTTCGCGCCCTCGAATCGCGCATCGCCGCGGAAAAGGGGGAGTTTGCTCTGTCTCACGTCAAAGCGCCCTCCCGCAGCGGCGGTCGCCTGACCCGCCCGACACGGCGCTTGAGCGGTCCGGCTTCGCCGGCCGCTCACCGCTGGCGTTGGCACCGCCCGACCGTCGCCTTCCGCCTTGACCCTTCCTGCGCCCGGCGCTAAGCTCGGCACGCTTTTTCTCTCACCGCCCGCACGCCAAGGAGAATTCACATGCGCAAGCGCGCCGCCGTCGAGAGCACTGCCGAAGCCTACCTCGAGCTCCTCGCCGCGCGCGGCGTGGAGTATCTCTTCGCCAACGCTGGGACCGACTTCGCGCCCCTCATCGAGGCGTACGCGAAACGCGGGGCCCAAGGCCAAGCGGCGCCGCGTCCCCTCACCGTCCCGCACGAGATCCCCGCGGTGGCCATGGCCCACGGCTACGCGATGGTCAGCGGCCGCGCCCAGGCCGTCATGGTCCACGTGATCGTGGGCGCGGGTAACGCGGTGGGCGGCATCATCAACGCCGCGCGCGCCAACGTGCCCATGCTCTTCAGCGCGGGGCGCAACCCGATCTCCGAGGCCGGACGCCTGGGCAGCCGCGATCGCCCCATCCACTGGGCTCAGGAGTCGTTCGATCAGGCGGCCATGGTGCGCGAGTTCGTCAAGTGGGACTACGAGCTTCGCAGCGCCTCCGACCTGGAGACAGTAGTGGATCGCGCGCTCGCCCTCGCGCACGCGGAGCCGCAAGGCCCCGTATACCTCACCCTGCCCCGCGAGGTGCTCTCCGAGCACCAGGACGGCATCGAGTACGCCGATCCCGCGCGCATGGCCCGGCCCGGGGCGCTCGTGCCCGCGCCCGAGAGCGTGGAGGAGGCGGCGCAGGTTCTCGCCTCCGCGCGCAATCCGATCATCATCACGAAGGCGGCGGGACGCGATCCGGGCGCGGTGCGTTCCCTGGTCGCCCTCGCCGAGGCGCTCGGGGCGCCCGTCTTCGACCAGTTCCACACCTATGTGAACTTCCCGCAGAATCATCCCCTCCATGGCGGCTTCGACGCCGGCGCGCATCTGGACGCGGCCGACGCCGTCCTGGTGATCGAGTCCGACGTGCCCTGGTTCCCCGGCCTCAAGCATCCTCGGCCCGAGGCGCGCATCGTGCACGTGGGCGTCGATCCCCTCTTCTCGCGCTATCCGATTCGCGGCTTCCCCATGGACCTCGCCCTCGGCGGCACGCCGCGCCTCGCCTTGCAGGCGCTGGCGGAGACGGTGAGCCGCCGTGTGGACGGCAGCCTCGTGAAGGAGCGGCGCACACGGTGGGAAGCCGAGCACGCGCGCGTGGTGGCAGCCGCGGCGGCGCGGGCGAAGGCGATCCAGGGCGAGACGCCCATGGACATGGCCTGGGTCTCCCGCTGCGTGGGCAACGTGGTGGACGATCAGACGATCGTCATCAACGAGTACGATCTCGACGCGACCCAGGCCTGCTTCACTCAGCCGGGGAGCTACTTCGCCGCGCCCTCCTCGGGCGGGCTCGGCTGGGGTCTCGGCGCGGCGCTCGGAGCCAAGCTGGCCGCTCCCGACAAGACGGTCGTCTGCTGCGTCGGCGACGGCGCCTACATCTTCGGAGCGCCCACCGCCGCCCACTTCGTCTCGCACGCCTACAACCTTCCTGCCCTCTTCGTCATCTTCAACAACCGCACGTGGAACGCCGTGAAGCGCGCCGTGCAGACGCACGCTCGTGACGGCTGGGCGGTCAAGACGGACGCCATGCCCCTCACCGCGCTCGAGCCCGCCCCGGATTACGAGATGGTGTGCCGCGCCTCGGGCGGACACGGGGAGCGCGTGGAGGATCCCGCTCAGCTTCCCGCCGCTCTCGAGCGGGCGCTACGGGTGGTCAAGGACGAGAAGCGTCAGGCGCTCCTCAACGTCATCTGCAAGAAGCCGTGATGAAGATCCTCGCCACCGGACCCAGCGGAGCATCTGAAGAGCTGCAGCCTCTGCAGGACGCGGGCCACGAGGTGGTCGTCGGCCGACCGCTCGATCAGCCCGGCCGCATCGCCTACACGGAAGCCGACCTGATCGCGGCCGCGCGCGACGCCGACGTGATCCTTGCCTCGCACCTCGAGACCATCAGCCGCGGCGTGATGGAGGCGGCGCCCCGCCTCCGGCTCGTCATCGTGCCCTTCATCGGGACAGACAAGATCGACATCCCGGCCGCCACCCGGCTGGGCGTGCTCGTGGCGAACAGTCCCACGCCGGAAAACTTCATCGCGGTGGCGGAGGCAACCATTGGCCTCATCCTGATGCTCCTCAAGCGCGTCAAGCACAACGAGGCCAAGCTTCGCCGCGGCGAATGGGCGCAGCGTCAGGATCGCGGCGAGTTCCTCTTCGGCAAGACGGTGGGGCTGGTCGGCCTGGGGCGGGTCGGCTCCCACGTGGCGCGCCGTCTCGTGAACTGGGACGTGCGCCTCCTCGCGTCGGACCCTTACATCCCGATGGCACAGGCCGAGGCGCTCGATGTCACCCTCGTCGACCTCGACACGGTGCTGGCCGAGTCCGACGTGGTGTCACTCCACGCCTCGCTCACCGACGAGACGCGCGGGCTGATCGGGGAGAAGGAGCTTCGCCGCATGAAGCCTACCGCCGTGCTCGTCAACACGGCGCGGGGCGAGATGGCCGACGAGGAAGCCCTCGCGCGGGCGATCGGGGAAGGCTGGATCGCCGGTGCGGCGGTCGACGCGTTCGTGAAAGAGCCGCTGCCCCCCGCCAATCTCCTGCGCGGCGTCGAC
>Ga0306921_10002246_pt1 | contig 19338 bp, 13 predicted proteins | sample sta12Cox44000080_FD_203760 | JGI IMG/M metagenome (GOLD analysis project Ga0306921, IMG submission 203760) | Lab enrichment of tropical soil microbial communities from Luquillo Experimental Forest, Puerto Rico - statoxic.12C.oxic.44.000.080 (v2)... | ecosystem: Environmental > Terrestrial >... | reverse complement strand
GGCATATAAATAGGTTGGAGCTTGGGGTGTGGGTCTCGAAGAGGATGTTTTGCAATGGCGAGGCTGGATCTGGTTGGTTGTGAGGCGATGCGGCAATTCGGGGCAACCACCCGGGATTCAAGGCAGTCAGGGTGATCATGCTGGCGCTCAGGGCGGGAGCGCGGAGGATGCAAGGTGATGACCGGGTTGCTCCAGGATTTGCGCTATGGGCTGCGGAGTTTCCGCAACAGTCCCGGCTTTACCGCGGTAGCCGTTCTTACGATCGCGATTGGCATTGGCGCTAACACGACCGTCTTCAGCTGGCTGCGCTCGTTGCTCCTCAATCCGTTGCCCGGAGCCGAACAGCCGGAGCGCATGGTGGCGATCGAGAACACCGCCCCCGATGGCGAGCCAATCACCACCTCCTATCTCGACTTTCGCGACTTCCGCGACAATCTGCGCGCAGTCAATTTCGTAACCGCGTACCGGGGCTATGTGTTCTCGGTCGGCGATGCTCCCAACACGGAACGAGTCTGGGGGGAAATGGCCTCAGGTGGTCTTTTCGATATGCTCGACATCAAGCCCGAGGCCGGCCGCTTCTTTTCCATCCAAGAGCGCGATGATGCGCAGAATACGCACGCCGTGGTGGTAATCAGCCACGGCTACTGGAAGTCCCACTATCACTCCGATCCTTCGGCCATTGGAAGCACGTTGCGCATCAATCGCACCCCCTTCACCATCATCGGAGTAGCACCCGTAGGCTTCCACGGCATTCACGCCGGGCTGGACTACGAATTCTGGCTGCCCCTCACCATGTACGGCCAGCTCACCCACACCGGGCTGTGGATGTTGCAGGATCGCAATACGCGCAACTTCATGCTGTTAGGCCGACTGGCCCCGGGCGCCGGCATCGAGCAGGCACGGGCCGAAGTACAAACCCTCGCCAACCGTATGGCCAAAGCCGATGCGGACTCCAACCTGGGCATCGGCGCAACCGTGTTGCCCGTGTGGCAATCGCACTTCGGCACGCAGGCGACCTTGCTGACTCCGGTGGCCATCCTGATGGGTACCGGGGGGGTGGTTCTGCTGATTGTTTGCGCGAATCTCGCCAACCTGCTCTTGGCTCGCGCGACAGGACGGCTGCAAGAACTCAGCATCCGCCTGGCGCTAGGCGCTACGCCAACACGATTGGTAGGCCAGCTTCTCACCGAAACTCTGGTTATGGCGCTGGCCGGTTTCCTGTGTGGTCTGATACTGGCGAAGTTCCTGGGCGGTGCGCTGCGTTGGCTTCTTCCCGACGTCGCCAGGCCCACCATGCTCCCTCCGCCTCTGGACGGCCAAGTTTTGGCCTTCACCGCCGGCTTGGCCGTCGTGGTCACAGTCCTCGCGGGCCTGGCGCCCGCCCTGCACGCGGCCCGGGCCAATATCAATGAAGCATTGAAACACGGCGGCCGAAGCGGTGTCCCGGGTATTCACGCGCACCGCCTGCGCGGAGTCATGGTGATCTCCGAGGTGGCTCTGGCGGTAGTCGCCCTGGTCGGCGCGTCCCTGTTCCTAAAGAGTTTTCAGGCCGCGCGAGCCATCGATCCCGGCTTCTCACCCGATGGTGTAGCGCTGGCGCAATTTGATTTTTCCACCGCCGGCTACAACGCGCAGCAAACCGATAGCTTTTGCCGCCGCTTGCGCGAACGGCTCGAGCCACTGCCGGGGGTGACCGCCGTCAGCTACGACGATTCCCTGCCCCTCGGATTCCGCGGAGGAAACTGGGAGACCCTGGAGGTGGAGGGATACGTCCCAGCGCCCAACGAGAACATGAAGATCTACCGCGACCTCGTCTCACCGGGCTACTTCGATTCCATGAAGATCCCCTTACTGGAAGGCCGCGACTTCGACTGGCACGACGACCCCACGTCGCCGAAGGTTATGATCGTCAATCGGGAGTTCGTCCGCCGCTTCCTGGCAAATCGAAACGCCATCGGCCACAAGGTGCACGGGTGGGGCGAGTGGTTCACCGTTGTTGGGGTGGTCGCGGACAGCAAATATCATCGCGTCACGGAGAATCCACAACCTTATTTCTACATCCCCATCCGGCAAATTTTCCGGCCGGAATACGGCCTGACATTTCACGTGCGCACTTCCGGCTCCGTGGGTGAAGCCATCGCGGCCCTGCGACGAGAGACAGCCGCTATCGATCCGGCGCTCACGATTTTCGATGCCCAGCCGATGACGGAATATATCGCTGCCTCGCTGTTTGGCCCCAAGATCACAGCCAACCTGCTTGGCGTACTCAGCGCCGTCGGCCTGCTGCTGGCGGCAATGGGACTGTACGGTACGTTGGCTTACTCGGTGGCGCAGCGCACCCGTGAATTTGGGATACGCCAGGCCTTGGGCGCACAACCACACCATATCCTGGGTTTGATACTTCGGGAAAGTGGCAAGCTGACCCTGTACGGAATGACCGCCGGGGTGATCTTAGCTGTCGTCTCCACGCGGATCGTTGCCCACCAACTCTACAGAATCAGCCCGCTCGATCCTCTAACCTATGGCGGCGTCGGCCTGCTGCTGGCGGCGGTGGCGCTTGCAGCCAGCTATATCCCTGCGCGCCGCGCGAGGCGGGTGGATCCCATGGTGACGCTGCGGTATGAATGAGATTCTGGTTTCCGGCTGGGCCGCAAGGTTCAGGTTTGGGAACCTGCGTCAGCTTGCCGCGCGAATGATACCATGAAAGTTGTGCAGAAACCCCAAGGGCTCATTTCAAAAGTTCTGCTGGTCGTGTTCCTGGTCGCCGAACTTGGTTGCGGAAAGTTCTTTCCTGGTTCCAATTCGATCACCTCGCTGCAAATCGCTCCCCAGAACGGGACAGTTGCGCCCGGAGTCACGCAGCAATATACCGCCACGGCAACCTACGGGAATAACACGACCGGCGATGTCACGACCACCGTCACCTGGAGTACAAGTCCTACCAACATCGCCACCATTAACAGCTCCGGCCTCCTGACGGCTGGGGCCCTGGGGGTGGCCACGGTAAAGGCCCAGAGCGCTAACGTCATTGCCAGCACGTCGGTTACAGTGACCCAGAAGCGGGTCACCAGCGTAAGCATTCAGCCCCTGACGCAAACCCTGAGCGTATCCGCGGGACCAACGACGGTACAGTTCACGGCCACCGCGACCTACCAGGATAACTCGACCGCAGACGTAACCTCCACTGCCACTTGGACGTCGACTCCGAGCTCGGTTGCCACCATTTCCTCGAGTGGACTGGCGACAGCGGTTGCGGTAGGAACGGCGACCGTCACCGCCACTGCGGGGGGAGTGACTTCCAATGGGGCAACGATCACGGTCGTCCAATAAGGCGGGCAACGGTTCCGATTGCGGAGTCGGCGGAGAGATAAAACTACTAAGAATTCACCCCCGTCAGCGATGGCGGAAGCTTTCTTTTCGAGTTTGGGGGCCGCACTGGTTCAACGCTTACCACTATCGTGGTAGTTTCCCACCAAGCGCTCCCATCGCGGCCACTACCCGGAACCGAGACTCCCCTTTTACAGAAGGATAGCTCGGGTAAGGTGCGGGTTACACGAGCCTGGGCAGACAACACGCCAGGCTCATTTTCCTTGAGTCCCGCATTAAAACGAGTTAAACTTAGAATGTCCCGGGTGAGGATCCCAACATCCGACACCCCTGGGAGAGGCGCCTCAAGTCTACCGAAGAAGTCTCTCGGAGGCTAATGAATTCCGCAACTTAGGACGCTTTTCATTTGCCGGTCACGCGGAATTAATGGACCGGGAGGCAGTCTATCGGAAGGCAGGATAAAACGCATCATGGCAAAGCGACGTGGCAATCCAAATTGGGGCAAACCGGAGCCCATCGGACCGGTTGTGCCCACCATTACCGAGTTCGAGCAAGTGGTGAAAGAATTCAAACTTCAGCCCGATCAGTACATTCGTTCGACGAGGCTACGCGAATGGGCCCGTAAGAACAAGAACTCAAAGTACATTCCCGAACCCTTGCTGGAGGCGTGGGGATTCGAAATCGAGTCAACGCTTTAAACAAGGTGTTCATTCTTCGGGGGCCGCTGCAGGCGGCCCCGTTTTTATTGTTAAACAGACGACCTGGTTTAGGGCGAGGGCTAACTTCTTCTCATGCCGAATTTTTCTAAACACATCTTTGTGTGCGGCAATCAACGTGTCGACGGCCATTCCCGGGGATGCTGCGATCCAACCGGAAGGGGAGATCTGCAACGGGCCTTCAAAGCAAGATTGGCACAATCTGGCGTTCAAGCAAGCGTGCGCGCCAATAAGTCGGGCTGCCTCGACCAGTGCGAACACGGTCCAACGGTCGTCGTCTATCCCGACGGCGTGTGGTACGGCGCCGTGTCTATTTCCGACGTGGGCGAGATCGTCGAATCGCACATCGTAGGCGACCGGCCAGTCGAGCGTCTTCGATTGGCCGATGGTTGCGTGAACACGCCGCAGTGCATGCACCGGACAAGCCGCAGCTCCTAGCTGGGGAAGCAATTCCGATACGGGACTGCGTATTCTTTTGGCGGCTGCTACCTCGCTCTCGTCAGCTCGGCCCCTTTTGCCGCAAAGCTGCTTTAAGAGATACGGGGTGAAGTTGCAGAATTGATGGCGGTGAGCAAGTAATGCATGCTATAGCAGACGCCTCCGTTCGTGCTTATCCTGCCGTCCTCCGCCGGCTGCAAAACCTAACCAGACTTGCTCCCGGGCTGGGTTGTAGCACAAGTTGGGGCGCCAGCCTATGACTCGTGCCGCTCACACTGCATGTCGCGTTGTCGCGTATCTCGGCGGATGGCAAATCGTCCACTCCCGGGGAATGAAGATCACCAGGCAGAAACCTGTAGGCGCAATCACGCCCTGGCAAGGTGCTGGCAGGCATTCCGTACGCCTCCCACCATCAGGGGGCGATGCTCGAGGTCGGCACTACCCACCGCTTCTCAGCCGGCGGCGCGACGTCGGCCCTGCGCCGGTGTCGGCCTGATTTCACCATCCGGCTTCGGCTGCAGTCGCCATGCCGAGGTTTCGAGTCATACCATTTTTCGGCAAGCGACCTCGTGGTAGTGTGTTCGCCTGCACGCTCCCATGCTGCTAGAATCGCTCATTACTGGCATGGTGAACCCTTCCCTTTTCTGCGATGTAGATACAGCTCTCGAGGAGATACGCGACGGCCGCATGATCGTCGTCGTCGATGACGAGGACCGCGAGAATGAGGGCGACCTCACCATGGCGGCGGAAAAGATTACGCCAGAAGCCATCAATTTCATGGCTCGCTACGGCCGCGGGCTGATTTGTCTCGCCATGACCGAGGAGCGTCTCGACTACCTGCGGCTTCCTCCCATGGCGGCGGAGAACACATCGAATTTCGGCACCGCGTTCACCGAGTCCATTGATGCACGCGATGGGGTTACCACCGGTATTTCGGCCTACGACCGCGCCTACACCATCAAGGTCGCCATCGATCCGGCCACGCGCCCTAACGATCTGGTGCGGCCCGGCCACACTTTTCCGCTGCGCGCCCGTAAAGGGGGCGTGCTAGTGCGTGCCGGGCAGACCGAAGCAGCGGTCGATCTGGCTCGCTTGGCGGGGCTCGTGCCTGCCGGCGTGATTTGCGAGATCATGAACGACGATGGCACCATGGCGCGAGTTCCACAGCTCGCCGACTTCTGCCATAAGCATAACCTGAGAATGTTGACCGTCGCGGAGCTCATCCGCTACCGCATGGCGCATGAGCGCTATGTGCGGCGGCTGGCAGAAACGATCGTGCCGACTGCCTATGGCGAGTTCCGTATGATCGTCTATGAGTCGGAAATCAACGGTGACTCGCACATTGCGATGGTCAAGGGCAACGTCGAGGATGGCGGCGACGATCCGGTGCTGGTACGCATGCACTCCCATTGCCTGCTGGGGGATGTTTTCGGAGCCAGCTGGTGCAGCTGCCACGACGCCATCGAGGGCGCCATGCGGCGCATCTCGGAAGCCGGACGGGGAGCGCTGATTTACTTGCACCAGACTTCGAAGGGATACTCCGTAGAACCGCTGGAAGACAGGTTGACCTTGCAGTTTCATCATGAGCAGCGGCTGCCGACGCGTCCCGAGAGCCAGCGCCGCACCCAGCGCGAAATCGGCATTGGCGCGCAGATCTTGTCCGACTTAAACCTCAAGCACATTCGCCTGCTCACCAACCATCCGCGCAAGGTCGCCGGCCTCGAAGGCTTCGGCATCGAGATCGTCGAGCAGGTTCCGATCACACCGGCTGGCAAGGTCATTTCGCGCTAGGGCGGAGAGGTTGCGGGACGTCGATCAGCGCGTCGCGGGCCGCCACCCCGCGGTTGCCGCCAACAGGCGAGTGGAGGCACCGGCTATGGGGCTCCGGGTTCCACCAGCCGGTTGTATTTCTTCAGCACCTGCTGCAGCTCGGCATGGGGAATCGCCCAAACCTCAAAATCGTTGATGCCTTTCATCGTCCTGGCGGCGATCATGGCGTTCACCACCGCCTCTTCCACCGATTGCACGGTTGCAAGAAACAGCGGATCCATGGCGTTGTTGGGCAGCATCGCGACCGGCTTCACCGCGCCCGAACCCCACGCTCCCGGGTTCGCGGTCGAGAACGCGATAAAAATATCGCCCGAGCCGTCAGCGGCATAGCTACCCATTCGTCCCAGCCCGAGGGGCACGCGGCGCGCCAGCCGCCTCAACTGATGGGGCAACAGGGGAGCGTCGGTGGCAAGCGCGGCGATGATCGACCCAGTGTCGGCTTTCGCCGGAATGGCAGGAGGCAACTCGCGGCCCACCGGGATGCCAGCAATGCGCAATTCCGATTGCACGCCGTAGTTGCATTGCACCAGCACGCCGACGGTGTAGCCGCCCTGTTTTGCGCTGATCCGGCGCGAAGCCGTGCCTGTGCCTCCCTTGAAGCCGTGGCAGATCATTCCGGTGCCGCCGCCCACATTTCCTTCGGCTACCGCGCCGCTCGAGGCGCTGTTCAGCGCATGCAATGCATCCTCGGGCTTCACGTGAAATCAGTTGCTGTCGTTGAGCTCCCCATCCCAGGTCTCGGCAACAACCGGTAGCAACCACCGGCGTCGGTAAGAATCGGCGCCGCCATGTTGTACGCGCCAGCGAACCACGGCATCGCGAACGACTCCTACACTGTGGGTGTTGGTAATCATCACCGGAGCTTCCAGCAAGCCGGACTCTTCCACCCAGGTTGTGCCAGTCATTTCGCTGTTGCCTTTCAGCGCATACCATCCCGCGAAGACGGGATCGGGGTCCTCCTTGCCGCGCGGCAGGACGGCCGTCACCCCGGTGCGCACCGGGCCCTGGCCAACAACCTGTTTGCCGGAACCGGAGATCAGGGTGGTGAATCCGACCTCGACCCCGGCGACATCGGTAATGGCGTTGAGTAGACCGGGCGTGCCATCAAAGGGGATGCCGAGATCGCGGGCGCGCGGCCCGTCCTGGGCCACCACGGAAACCGCCGCGAACAAGAGAACCATCATGGCGGAGCGAACCAGCAGTATCGCAGTGGGGTCGTGCATACACTCTCCTGAAGATTGTCGCTGCAGACGCGGCAGCAGTTTAGCAAGTTGCCGGCGTTTACCCGGCAGTTACAACCAAGGCGTGGCACGGGGCTTTTCCGATCCGCCGATAGGTATGGGGAACGCCGGAATCGAAATAGATCGAGTCCCCGGCGTCGAGTTCGTAGTCCTCCACTCCGATCTTGAGAGCCAGCTTCCCCTTGATGACATGAACAAATTCCGAGCCGGGATGGTGGTGCGGCCTGAGTTTCTCCAGCTCGAGGGCCTGAAAGTCAGCAAGGTAGGAATTGGTGTGCCGTTCGTTCGACTTGAAGTCCAGGGTCTCGAAATAGTATGGAACCTCCGCCACTCCGGGACGCTCCGGCAGCCTGATGCGTTCGTTCTTGCGGACGATGGAAACCACCGGACGCCTGTGCTCGTCGGTGAAAAAGAAGTCGAGTCCCACGTTAAACACCAAGGCGATCCTGAGCAGCGTCGGCAGCGTGGGGTACAACTTCTCGCGCTCCAGTTTCGAGAGCAGCGCCGGCGAGAGGCCAGTATGTCTTGCCAGCTCGACCAGTCCCATGCTCCTTTTCAGGCGCAGGGCGCGCAGTTTTGCTCCAATCTGGTAGGGCCGGAGATTGTCTTCGATGGTTCTGCTCAGCACGGCGGACCTCGCTGTTTTTTGCGCGTCAGAGGGCGCGCGATTTCCCGACGGACTGTTTGCCCGCTATTTCTCCCAATACTCAAACGACTTTTCGCTACAGTCAAGCAGACAATTCGCCACGCAAGTTCGACCGCCAGGGCCGCGGACCGCGACGGAGTACAGCATCCCTGGGGCTCCGCCGCGGTCAGCTGGCTGGGAGGGGAGTCGGCGGCCGAAGACTGCCCCGGCCACGGGCGCGCTTGGAGGCTGATGCAAAGCGGGAGCCGAATCCTTCACTTGCCAGACGCATCAACTAAAAAGCAGCGCTTTCTCTCTGATTCATGTCTGACACGGTCCAATTCGTTGTTCAGCACGGCTATCTTTTGCTGTTTCTCTGGGTTCTTGCCGAGCAGGCAGGCATGCCGGTACCGGCATCGCCGCTGCTGCTGGCGGCGGGAGCACTCGCCGGTCAGCACCAGCTGAATTTCGCGCTGGTGCTCATTTTTGCGGCGGCCGGGTCGCTGGTGAGCGATACCTTTTGGTATTTCTTCGGCAAGAGCAAGGGCCCGGTGGTCCTGAACTGGCTGTGCAAGGTCGCCCTCGAGCCGGATTCCTGCGTCCGGCGCACGGAGTCGACCTTTACGCGATTCGGCTACCGGACGCTGCTGGCTTGCAAATTCATCCCGGGCCTGAACACGGCAACGCCCGCCCTGGCAGCGACGGCCGGCATCGGACTTCCGCAGTTCCTTGTGTTCGACTTTTTGGGCGCGCTGTTGTGGGCAAGTGCGTTCGCCGGCCTCGGCCTGGCGTTCAGCAAGCAACTGGACCGCGTCGCGGACGCGGTGGCCAAGTTCGGTTCGGGGGCGCTGCTGCTGTTGATCGCCGGAATCGGCGGATATATTGCGTACAAGTTCCACGAGCGTCGCAGTTTCCTGAAGCAAGTTGCCGGAGCGCGCATTGCGCCGGCCGAGCTGAAGGAAAAGCTCGACGCCGGCGAGCCGGTGACGATCGTCGACTTGCGCCATCCGCTCGATCTGCTGCCCGACCCTCGCACCATCCCGGGCGCCATCCGGATTTCCCCCGAAGAGCTGGAGCAACGCAAAGGCGAGATCACGCGCGACGGCGAAATCGTCCTCTTTTGTACCTGACCGAACGAAGCCACCAGCGCCCGTGCGGCGCTGCAACTGCGGAGGCTTGGCATCCGTAACGTAAGACCACTGCTCGGTGGATACCACGGGTGGAAACACCTGGGATATCCGCTGGAAGACGTGCCGCCGCCGGTCGAAGCGGCCGGTAGCATTCCCCTGGCCCAACATCTCGTATAAGCGGCTGCAACCGTTACACGAAGCCCTTCATTTCAGATTGGCGAAACCGAACTCCCCGGGGAGAAGCCTGGTTTCGAAGCCGGCACGGCCGAAAGCCGGTGCTCTCCGTTCAACCTGCTGCATGGCCCGGTCGAGACGCCCTCCGGTGGGCGAGAGCAGTTGTGACGATGCCGCCTTACTCGGCGGAGGCACTTGGCGGGGACGCCTGATTCAGCTCGGCGACGGGAATCGCCTCTCCGTTCAGGACGGGTGCCGGCGAGACGGCAGGATGGAGCTTGTTGTTAGCCTTCGCGCCCGGGGTGGTCTTTTCATACTGGCCGATGTGCCAGATATCGCGCGAGTACTCCTGCACGGTACGGTCGCTGGAAAACTTCCCAATCCGGGCCACGTTGAGGATCGCTTTGCGACACCAGATCTCGTCGTTCCGGAACTCGGCCTCGATCCGCTTCTGGGTCTCGACGTAACTGGGGAAGTCGGCGATGTGATAGTACTTGTCGCCGCGATGGACCAGCTCGTCAAAAATCCAGCGGAACAGGCCGTGCTCGCTGGGGCAGAAGCGGTCGGAGGCGAGAGCGTCCATCACTTCCTTCACCAGGGGATCGCTATCGTAGCGCTCGCGCGGATTGTAGGAACCGTTCTGGCGCATCTCGAGAATCTCTTCGGCGCGCAGGCCGAAGATGAAAACGTTGTCGAGACCAACCTCCTCGGCGATTTCGATATTGGCGCCGTCCCAGGTACCGACGGTAAGAGCGCCGTTCATGGCCAGTTTCATGTTGCCGGTGCCTGAAGCCTCCATGCCGGCGGTCGAAATCTGCTCGCTCAAGTCGGCGCCGGGAATAATCAGGCTGGCGAGCGACACGCGGTAGTCGGGCAAAAACGTCACCTTGATCGCGTCCCGGACCCGCTCATCGTTGTTGACCACGTCGGCGACACTGTGAATGAGCTTGATGAGCTGTTTCGCGGCCCAGTAGCCCGGTGCCGCCTTGCCGGCGAAGACATAAGTCCGGGCCACAGGCGGGGTCTCACCGTGTTCGACGATGCGCAGGTAGTCGTGAATCAGGTACATGACGGCCAGCAACTGCCGCTTGTATTCGTGGATGCGCTTGATTTGCACATCGAAGATGGAATCCGGATCGACGACGATGCCCAGCTGACTGTGAATGGCGTCGGCCAGCTTTAACTTGTTTTGCCGCTTGACCTGCTTGAACGCGGCCCGGAAGTCGGCTTTTTCGGCCCAGGGTTCCAAGTCCCGCAAGCGGCTGAGATCGGTGATCCACTTTTGCTCGTCGAGAGTCTGGGTGATCAAATCGGTGAGGCCGGGATTGGCTTTCATCAACCAGCGGCGGGGAGCGACTCCGTTGGTCTTATTGTTAAACTTCTCGGGCCACAATTCCGCGAATTCGGGAACCAGAGATTTGACCAGCAGGCGGCTGTGAAGGGCGGAAACGCCGTTGACGGAATGGGTGCCGACAATGCACAGGTTCGCCATGCGCACGTGCTTCTCGTAGCCTTCCTCGACGATCGACATCTTGCGCAGCTTTTCGCTATTCATGAAAGGCAGATCGTTGATCTCGTGGAGAAAGCGATCATTGATGCTGAAGATGATCTGCACGTGCCGGGGTAGTACCTTTTCCATCAGCGGAACCGACCACTTTTCCAGCGCCTCCGGGAGCAAGGTGTGGTTGGTGTAGGCCAGCGTCTTGCGGGTGATGTCCCAGGCCTTTTCGAACACCAGTCCGTGCTGGTCCAGGAGCACGCGCATTAACTCGGCGACCGCCAGGCTGGGATGCGTGTCATTCATCTGGATCGCGGCCTTCATGGGCAGCAGCTCAAAATCGTCGTGCTGCTGGCAGAAGCGCCGCATGATGTCACCGATGGCACAAGCGACGAGGAAATACTCCTGCACCAGGCGAAGCTCTTTGCCGGCGATGGCGGAATCGGAGGGATAGAGAACACGCGAGATGTTTTCGCTGGCGATCTTCTGTTCGACGGCATGGATATAATCGCCCCGGTTGAAGATCTCAATGTCGAAATCTTCCGACGCGCGGGCGGTGAACAAGCGCAACCAGTTCACCGTCTGTCCAAGGTAGCCTACGATCGGCATGTCGTTTGGAATGCCGAGCACGACCTTGTAATTGATCCAGTTTTGTTTTAAGTTGCCCCTCTCGTCGGGCTGGGAATCGAGGCGTCCGTACATGGGAATGCTGATGGCTTCCTCCGGGTGCTCGATTTGAAACGGCGTGCCGTTTGCCTTCCATCGGTCCGGCTTTTCGCGCTGGAAGCCGCCAACGATCTCCTGTTTGAACAGGCCGTATTCGTAATCGATGCCATAGCCGTAGCCGGGCATTCCCAGGGTGGCCATCGATTCCAGGAAGCAGGCCGCCAAACGCCCAAGGCCCCCATTGCCGAGTCCTGCATCGGATTCACTTTCCAGAACCTCGTCGAGACTTACGCCGAATCCCGCCAGCACCTCGCGGCACAGTTCCTCGATGCGCAGGTTCGACAGGTTGTCCCCCAGCGAGCGGCCCATGAGGAATTCCATGGAGAGGTAGTAGAGCCGCTTGGCGTCCTTGTGGCGGAAGCGCGACTCGGTTTCCAGCATGCGATCGACGATGCGATCGCGAATTGCCAAGGAAACCGGTTTCAGGTAGTCGACGGGCTTCAGGTCTGAGGTAGGCCGCACCAGGGTGTAGCGAACATGCCGCAGGATGGATTCGCGCAGCATCTCCGCGGTACGAACCTGGGCCAGGAATGCCGGTGTCGGCGTGGGTAGGGGGTGCGGTTGCGGGAGCTGCTCGGCGCTCGAAGTTTCGCTTCGCTTGTCCATCCGACCTGAGATAGAACCGGTGGTCGGCTCCAGCTGACTGCCTACATCAGAACCGTTTGGCTTATCGTTGTCGCTAATGGCGCGTTACCCCGAGTCTTTCGCTGGTTACATTCTAATCCACAGGGCCGCCGCGCCATCACCAAGAAGTGGCAGGGCAACGGCATTTCGTTGACTCGCGGGCTAAAACTGCCGGTTTGGGCACGATTCTGCCCTCGCCGCGAGCTGCTGCCGACGCTATTTCTCGCCCGGCGCCGGAATCAGGCGGTGCACGGGCTCGGGCATGGGCGCGTCTCCCTTGGCGAAGCGCCAGAGGATGGCGTTGAGAATTTCGCTGTCGGCCGCATCAGCCACGGAAAAGTCCAAGCCGGCCGATTCCCGGCTGCCGGGCGCGTTCTTGGCGTTGGCCTGGTAGATCATGCCGTTGTCGCGATTGCGGTAGTCCGCTTTAAACGGGGGTTGATCGCCCGCCCCCGCAAACAACGGCGCCATTACCGCCGCCTGGGCATCGTTGTTGTTCATGGGCGGCAACCCCAGCACGGCTTCCATGGTGTGGATCAGGTTCACGGTGGTGTAGAAGTTGTGATCCACAAGCGGCCGGGGTGGGCGCGGAGCGTACTTGCTCACCGCCAGGGCGATGCTGCGATGGGCATCGACGTGATCGGCGCCGTTCTGGGCATCGTCTTCGAGGACGAAGATGGCCGTGTCGTCCCAGTAGGGACTGCTGGAAATTGCCTCGACCACCCGGCCGACAGCCAGATCGTTGTCGGCGACGGCGGCGTTGGGAGCCGGCGAACCGAACTTGGTCCCGGCTGTGTGATCGTTGGGCAGCCGCACCAGGGCAAAGTTTGGCAGCTGCTCGCCTTTGCCGGTTTTTCGGGCTTCGGCGAAGGCGGCGAATTCCCGCAGAAATTCATCCACGCGAAACTGGTCAGGATACTCGACTTTAAAGTCGGGATAGTGCGGGTCGAAATGCCCGCGCAAGTCCGCCTTGGTGGGGATATTCTCCGCCATCAGCGGAATCACATATTGGTACGGGCTCTTCCCCCCTCCCATAGCGGCCGGCAGGTCTTCTTCGGGCCGGATGTGGGTTCGCTCGCACCTCCGTGGGTTCGGGGTTGGCGGGCCAGGCTGAGTGTACCTCTGCTGCGTCTCGTCGCACCACACGGTGTGGATGTACTCGCCGTAATGGCGATAACTCAGCCCGTGGTGCGCCAGATTATCGAAGAGGTACCCGGTGGCAGGCTCGGTCACGTCTGGGATGCCATCTTCCAGGGGGATGGTTTCTCCAACCGTGCCTTCGGAATCATAACCACGCTCGGTACCGCGATAGGCAATGGGCCAATCCTTCTCGTTGTAGTCCGTGGTAATGGCAGCCATGGACCAGGGATGGCCATCACCCGAAACCTCGCCGCTATCGTAGAAGTTGTCGAGGACACCGAACTGGCGGGCCAGCGCGTGCTGGTTGGGAGTAATGTCTTCGCCGTACATGACGAGTGACGCGTCGCCGTTGGCTTCCTTAATGTCGCCGAACACCTGGTCGTAGGTACGATTTTCTTTGAGGATGTAGACCACGTGGTGAATGGGGTTGCTGCCCCTGGCAAAGGTGATTTCGTTGGTGCGGCCCTGCATGCGATTGCTGCGCAGCACCTCGGCAGTCAGGGATTCATGATTCGCCTCCGCATCCGGCAAGTTCACCCGGGACAGCGAGCCACGCACCAGCGTGGGTATGTAGGGGTGCGACGGTTTATTGCCGTGCAAGGGAAGAGATTCGAATTGCGAATTGGGGCCGCTGCCGCTTCCCTTCCCGGTTGCGATAAGCAAGTCAGTGCCGTAGAGCGCGAGGGCTGTGGGATACCACTCGGTGGGGATGAAGTAGTAGGGCCGGTCCTGATTGACCTGCGCGTCGGTTCCCCGCGATTCGCGCAAATCGAAGACGGCAACCGCATCAGAGCTGGACTCGGCCACATATAGGGTTTTGCCGTCGGCCGACTGGGTCAGGGCCAGCGGATAATTCCCGCCGTAGGCTTGATGCGGCAACCGAACATCAAGGTAGCGCTCGATTTTGCCGTCCGCGGTTGTGATTACGGCGACGCGGTCGCGGTTAGCCAGCGCAACATAGAGCCTGCGCTCGTCCGGGCTCAACAGAAGCGCAGTGGGATGCGAGGATGCTTGGTTTTCCTCCCCGGGCGTAAGCAGCGGGATCTGGCGGACGACTTTACCGGTGTCTAAGTCCAATTCGGCGACCGAAGAGCCATTCCACAGGGAGCACCAGGCGTGCGAGGCGTTGCCATCGGCGACCACCGAGTACGGGAAAGTGTTCGGCACCACCTTGCCGCTTCCCAGCTCAAAGCGCTCGAGGACATGGCCGTCACGGGCATCGATCAGAATCGCATCGTCAGCCAGGTTCTCGGCCACGAGCAGGGTATCGCCCGCCGCCCTCTTCACCATCGCTAACCCGGCCGGGTAAGAGATCGTTTGCCCCGCGGCGACGGTCTTGACCTGGTAAGTGTACTTCCTACCCTGGCTGATTGGAGCCAATGGCAGTTTCAGAAAGCGTTCGGGCATCAGGGCTCCGCCGGCAAAGCGATAGACTGCGATCCCGTTTCCGGTACTCCCGGGCCTTTTTCCTTCGGGATCAGTAAGCGACGCCATGGAGGCGTAGACTTCGTCGCCGTGCGAACTCCAAGCCAACCCGAGGAAATACGTCTGCCGGGCGCGAGGAGCCAGGCGCGAGTCGGGAAAATCCTTAAGCTGGTTGGTTCGAAGGTCGAGGATAGCGATCGATTGCTGATAGTTCGACTCTGCCGAGCCATAGCCATTGTTCAGCAATGCGAGAAACTTGCCGTCCGGGCTGAGTGCCGCGGTTACCGGCAGGGTATTGAGGGGTTGCGGCGCGCCGAGCACCGGCTGCCCCAGGGTCTTGCTGCTGGGTAAGGGGACTTCTTTCTCCTGGTTTCGCGCCCGCTGGGCGGTGTTTTGCGCAAGGCCGCAGGTCAGGCAAACGCCAAGCAAAGATATGGCGAGGAAGCGCTTGAGGGTCATGATGTCCTCATCGGGATAGTGCAGAATACGCCGCACGCCGCAGCAGGGGCCTCGCCTCAAGGTGAGCCACGACGTGTTCGACGGAGGCAGCAACTGGCGCCGATCCGGAGATAAACAGGTCGGCGTAAATTCGCGTGGGCCGCACGTATTTTTCTGTCATAGGAGCTACGGTGCTGCGAAATTGTGCGATCACCGCCTCCGGACTTCGGCCCCGATCGCGGGCGTCGCGGTGGAGCCGGCGTTGCAGACATATGTCACGGTCCTCGTCCAGGTAGATGCGGGTGCCGAGTAGTTCGCGCAGTCGCGGCCAATACAGCGTAAAGAGCCCTTCCAGGATTACGAAGTCGGCGGGCTCAAATCGACACACCATGGCGGTGCGTTGGTGGGCAGAAAAGTCATACCATGGAACCTCGATCGCCTTACCTTGACCGAGAGTACAGGCGTCAGAAATCAACCGCTCGTACTCGAGGGCGGAGGGCTCGTCGAAATTCCATCGTGCTCGTTGGTGAGGCGGCAAGTGCGACAGGTCGCGATAATAGCGGTCAAGCGCGAGCACCGGAGCGTGCAGCCGCTGCGCAAGGTGATGGGCAAGATAGCTCTTTCCCGCTCCCGAGGGACCGGCGACGCCGATGAGATAGGGCTTCCGCGACATGCGTGATAAGTCTAACCCAGTGATTCCTGGCGGCCGCTTGGACAACGTTTCCCACCTAAATTGCTACCGGCTGGTGATAGGCGACACGCCGATTCAACCCAGCCGGGAGTCGAGGTAACGGTCGATCCGGGGGAGGACTGAGCGTAACAGGGACAGCAATTTCCCCCGCACGCGTTCTCCGGTCTCGAGTACTTCGTCGTGGCTGATCTTCTCGACGCTCAAACCTGCAGCCATGTTGGTGACGCAGGAAATTGCCAGTACATCCAGGCCCATATGCCGGGCGGCAATGACTTCTGCGACCGTGGACATACCGACCAGATCCGCACCCATGGTGCGGAGACAGCGAATCTCAGCCGGGGTCTCGTAGCTCGGCCCGAGAACCGCGGCATAGACGCCTTCGTGCGCACCGGCACCCAGGCGCTCCGCCTCAGCGAGCATAAAGGTGCGAAACTGGGGATGGTAGCAGTCGGCCATGTCCGGAAAGCGTGGGCCGAAGCGCTCATCGTTTGGACCAAGGAGTGGATTTTGTCCTTGCAGGTTGATGTGATCGCGGATCGCAACCAGCGCTCCTCGTCCATAGGCGGGATTGATGCTGCCCGCGGCATTGGTCAGCACCAGCGCTTTCACGCCCATCCGCGCCAGGACGCGAACCGGAAAAGCCACCTGCCGGGCGGAATAGCCTTCATAGAGGTGGAAGCGGCCTTGCATGACTGCAACCGGGATGCCGGATGTCGTCCCCACCGCCAGCCTGCCTGCATGACCCACTGCCGTGCTAAGGGGAAAATGCGGAATGCCGGCGTAAGGAATGGAGACCGACGCGTGCAATTCATCCGCGAAGCTACCGAGGCCTGAGCCCAGGACAATAGCGGCGCGCGGGTGCAGAGGCGAGCGCGCCAGAACCAACTGCGCTGCCTCCTCCGCCTGCCTGTATTGGTCTGGCGCGGTCAATGTTGCTTCGATCGATTCGGACACATGGGACGCTCGTGGAAGCCTGTCCGCCGACCCAACGTAACTCGGATCACTCGCCCAGCTCCTCCAGGTACTTCTCCACCTCGAGAGCCGCCATGCAACCGGTGCCTGCCGCGGTTACCGCCTGGCGGTAACGCCGGTCGGCCACGTCACCGGAAACGAACACCCCGGGGACGCGGGTACCGACCTGCCCGTCAGTGGGGACGATGTAGCCTTCAGCGTCGCGCTTGAGTTGCTCGCCGACAAAATCTGCGTTGGGCGTATGCCCGATACCTAGGAACATAGCGCTGGTGGGGAAGTCCCATTGCTCGCCGGTCTTCAGGTTGCGCAGCCGCAGCCCGGTTACTTCCTGCTTGCCGGCGTCGTGGACATCCTCCACGATGGTGTCGGTGAGGAACTGGATCTTCTCGTGCTGGCGGGCACGATCGAGCATGATTTTCGAGGCGCGAAAGTCGTGTCGGCGATGAATGATGGTGACCTTCGACGCAAAGCGGGTGAGAAACAGCGCCTCCTCCATCGCAGAATCGCCGCCGCCAATCACCGCGATCTCCTTGCCGGAGAAGAAAAAGCCGTCACATGTGGCGCACGAGGAAACCCCGTGCCCGATCAGGGCTTTCTCATTGGGCAAGCCCAGCCATCGTGCCGAGGCGCCGCTGGCGATGATCAACCCCCGGGTCCAAAGAATCTCGCTCCCCAGATTCACTGCAATGGGTTTGGCACCGGGTCCTTCGGACTTCCGGCTCAGATCGACGCTGACAACGTGCCCCGTCTTGAACTCGGCGCCGAAGCGAGCGCTCTGCTTGCGCATCTTGTCGATGAGCTCCGGTCCATCGATGCCTTCCGGAAAGCCGGGAAAGTTCTCTACCAGGGTGGTGAGCGCCAACTGTCCGCCAGGCTCATGGCCTTCGATGACCAGGGGAGCGAGATTGGCACGAGCAGCGTAAAGGGCAGCCGTCAGCCCGGAGCAGCCCGACCCAATGATAATTACATTGCGAACGTTATCCGTCATAGAAATAGCAATAGATTCCCGAATCAATTGAAAGTTGCGACCGGAGCGCCGCAGGGGCGCCCGGTGCCGGAAATTGTGCGGCAGGCAACGAATCGAATCGTTGCCCTCAGGATTCTAACAGCGATAGCAGAATGGGATATCAGGTTCGCGCCCGGTGCCGTGACGGCGGGGGCCCGGGCCGCAACCGGGCAGGGAGCGGTAGAATCGATCTATGGCAAAGCTCACGCTGGTTTATGGAATGCGTCTGCTGCCGTCGGATGATATTGAGGAAGTCGGCGATGCGACCGTGAAGCTCAAGAACGGGCGGCAGGCTAGCATTACGCTCCACATCGTGGAAGGGTCGAAAGACGATATCGAAAAGCAGCTACGGCAGAGTATCGATGCCTTCTTTGATCTTTACCCGGAAATCTGACTACGTTCCAAAATGACCGAGAACGAGAACCCACAGACGTGACCGAGCTTCCCAATTCTGCTGCTGTCCAACGGGCGCTGAAACGCATGTTGCGTCCCGGCACCAAGCTGGGGAAGACAACCCTTTGGTTCGGGGTACTGGGGTTGCTTCTTCAACTCTGGAAACTGATCGCGCGGGCGCCTGCGGGCTCCATGCTAAGCGGATGGGCCAGCCTGGTCATCTACGTCTTTGCCTTTTGCCTGCTGCTACGCGGCCTGCGCTGGGTGAGGCAAAGCCTGATGTGGCGGCTGCGCAATCGCCTCATCGTTACCTACATATTTATTGGTGTCATTCCCATCGTGCTGATCCTGGCAATGGTTCTGCTCGGTGCCTATCTGTTTGCCGGCCAGTTCGCCACGTACGTTGTGCTGACCGATCTGGACAGCGAACTGCAACACCTGACGGCCGCCAATCATGCACTGGCAGGGCAATTCCGCAGCCTGATGCAGGCCGGCAATCTGACTCCTAAACTGGCCGCCGAGATCGCCAGTGCATCGGATGAGGTTTTCGCTCAGCGCACCGTCACGGTGCTCGAAGGCGACACGGGATTCGTGATCGAGCCGAACGGGAAGACAGCCGATGTCCACGGCGGTCTCTCCGAAGCCGTCAAGAACGACCTGAGCAACTTCGTGATGGACAACGGCCGCCTGCACCTGAGGGCGGTAAAGCACGTTCAGGCGGGACTGCGGCAGCTGACCGTCGTGTCGAATATCCCGATGACGCCCGCGTTGCTCGAGCTCGCGACCAGAATCGGTTCGGTTGACCTGTACCCGCCGGACCAGGAGGTAGCGGCGGAGCAGCCGGCGGCCCAGCCCGCAACCCCTACGAAGTCTCTCGCCAAAGCGGCGCCGGAATCGGTGACGATCGATCTCGGGGGCGCCAAGTCGAAAGTAACCATCTCGGG
>Ga0306921_10002245_pt1 | contig 19338 bp, 23 predicted proteins | sample sta12Cox44000080_FD_203760 | JGI IMG/M metagenome (GOLD analysis project Ga0306921, IMG submission 203760) | Lab enrichment of tropical soil microbial communities from Luquillo Experimental Forest, Puerto Rico - statoxic.12C.oxic.44.000.080 (v2)... | ecosystem: Environmental > Terrestrial >... | reverse complement strand
AAACCGCACCGGTACGGCCACAATCGACCGCGTTTCCATTTTCGTCTTCTCATCGACTTTCCCGAAAAACCGCGTGTCCTTCGAAGTATCCGGCACGATCACTACTTCGCCGTGCTGCGCCACCCAGCCGGCGATGCCCTGGCCCAGGCTGATCCGCACATCTTTCAAGGCTTGCGAAGCCTTCCCTACCGCCAGTTCGAAATACAGTTCCTGCTTCGCTTCGTCCAGCAGTAGCAGCGACCAGTTGTCCGGCCTCAGAAACTCGTCAATCTTCTCCATAATCGTCCGGAGCACCTGGTCCAGCTGCAGCGACGAGGTCAGCGCCTTCCCCAATTCCTGGAAGACGGCTACTTCCCCCGCTTCACGGTGCTCCGTGGGCACGCCCGGATTTCTCCGGCGCTCCACATTCGGAAACTGTTTGATTTCCTCGAGGCTCACGTCTACACGTGTCTCCGCTTCTTGCAAAAAACTCCCAGCCCTCGCTACCCGTGGCCACGTCGGAGCTTCGACACCCGTACTTTGCCAATCTTGGTCAGTATAGGCGTCCGGGAAAATCTCACGCAACCTGCGAATGGTACAGGCGTTGCCCATCTTGCCATCCTGTCCGCCTGGCTTGTCTCATGGGGGAAATAAGTCGGACACTTCTCACAACCCGCGCCCGGTCCAGGCGCTCAGTTTGGGCCTTCGCGGCTGTCACCGCGAGCCCGTCAACCGAACCGGGAGCTGGCGCTTTTGCCGGTTCACAGCGGAACTCCTGTTTCCACCGGCTCCGGGTTTGTCTGGAGTTGCGTGGCTGTTACACTCGTCTTTAGGTAGCGGGCATGGCCAAAGGAAATTTCGGAGAACGTCTCAAGCGTGAGCGCGAGCTTCGCGAGGTCTCGCTCGAAGAAATCACTACCGCCACCCGCATCGGGCCTCACTTTCTCGAGGCCCTCGAAAACGAAGACTGGTCGAAGCTCCCCGGCGGGATTTTCAATCGTGGCTTCGTTCGCTCCATCGCTCGTTACCTCGGCCTCGACGAAGAGGCTTTCCTCGCCGAATACGACGTTGCCTTTAAAGAGCGAATTCCGACGCGCCCCGAACCTCCCGAAACCCGCATTCCCTCACCCCCACGTTGGGTGCCCATTGCGCTTGGCGTGGCTCTCCTCGTTCTTCTCACCGCTTTGGTGATCGGCGGAATCTACGGCTTGAGATACCTGGCTGCTCGCCGCACGCGAAAAGCGGCAATGGCCCCGACGGCGACCGCTCTTCCCTATTCCGAGAGCCAGATCTCCGGGTCGTCAACCAGCCCTCCCTCGTCTGCCCCAGGCGCACAAAGCCTCTCCGCACCCGAGCTTGATCTTCTTGTTTCCCCCAGTACCCCTACGCATCTGCGCATCGTCGCTGATGGAAATCTTCTCTTCGATACGATTATTCATCCCGGCGAAAACCGCCATTTCGCGGCTAGCGACGAATTCGAAGTCACCGTAGCCGACTCTGGTGCGGTGTTGCTGGAATTGAACGGCCAGGCGATGCCACCGCTCGGCTTGCCCGGCTCCTCCGGTACAATAAGGTTGAGTCGTCAGGATTTGCGGCAGGCATCCGGTGGAAGCGTTAAGTCCCGAAGTAATCGATGATCTGCGTCATGGCCGCGCGCCACGCGAGCGCAAGCTTGCGGTTTGTTCCACGGGCTCTCACCTCTCGCCCGTAGACCGTCTCGAGATTCTCGTTGTCCTGGTCCACGATCAGGATGAAATGGTCGCCATGCGCGCTCAGGAAGCCCTCTTCCTGGGCTCTCCTGACATCTTTGTCCAGGCGATCATGCGCGAAAATCCGCTCCAAGCGCTTTTTGTCTACGCCGGAAAGAACTTTGCTTCGAATCCGGCTATCACCGACGCGATGATCGCCAACCGAAGTTGCGCGGGCGAAAACCTCGTGCCTCTTGTTCCGCACCTCTCCGCGGCACAGGTACACAACCTGGTCACCGAGCTTGACCGTGTTTCGGCTTGTCCCGCGCTTCTGGCGGCTTTGGAACGCTCGCCCCATCTTACTGCCGACCACAAAAACACGCTTCACGAACTTCACAGCTCCTCGGTTCCCGGCAACGACCCCAATTTTGCCGAAGCCGCGGTCGAAGCCGAGCCCGACGCCCACAAGCGCAAAACCCTGCTTCAACAGATCGCACAGATGACCGTTTCTCAGCGCGTTCAGTTCGCCATGAAAGGTGGTTCCGACGCCCGTCGCACTCTCATCCGCGATGCTAACAAAGTGGTGCAGCGCGCCGTTCTCCAGTCACCGCGTCTCACCGACCAGGAGGTCGAATCCTTCGCGGGCATGGCCAATCTCACCGATGAGATTCTTCGCCTCATCGCCGGCAATCGTGTCTTCCGGAAAAACTACGCCGTGGTCCGCAATCTCCTGAACAATGCAAAGACACCTCTCGACGTCTCTCTCCACATGCTTCCTCTTCTTAATGCCGTCGATCTCAAAAAACTCAGCATGAACAAAAACGTTCCCGAAACGCTGCGCAGCACCGCCGCCAAACTTATGCGTACCCGAGCCGACCAGAAAAAATAAGCGCCTCTTTTTGCTTCCTTTGTGTTTTCGCGCTCCTCGAAGGCCCTTTCGGCGAATCCGTCATCCGGGCGAAGCGAGGAATCCTCTTTCGACTGCTCCCCGATCTGCCAGCCTCTGTTCTTTCCCTGGAAATCAAAATTTCCGGTAATCATTCTTGATCCCACTCGGAGGTCCCATGAAACACGCTGCCGCCTCATTTCTGGCTGTTTCCCTTCTTGTTGCTTCCTGCTCCTCCACGCGTAAGCCCGCCGCTGCGTCCATTCCGCCGGCCTCGGCATCCGCGCCGCTCACCCTCCTCGGCACCGAACGGCTTCTCGTCGATGTCAACGGCACGCCGCCGCTCCCCAAAGTGCAGGCAACACTCTCCTTCGTCGAGGCGAATAGAGTCGCCGGCAACGGCCAATACTTTTCATCCCGACCCTGCCGGCACTGGGGAATCCGCCTTTTCGCGCTAAAATACGCGAAGGCTTTCCTGCGGAGTTCCGATTATGCTTCCTCGCTGCCTCACTCTCGCTGTTTTCTCTCTAGCTGCCACTCTCTTTCCGTTCGCTCTCGCGCAAAATACCTCCAACCCGTGGAGCCCTTCCGAGACCGTCCCACCCGGCGATCTCCTCAAGGAACTCTCGAACGCAAAGACAGCTCCTAGGCTTCTTTTTGTCGGCTTCGAGCGTCTTTACACCGCAGGACACATCAAGGGTGCTCAGTATCACGGCACTGGGGGCAACCCCGAAGGCATGGCGCAAATAAGATCCTGGGCCGAGTCTCAGCCGCGTTCCACAAACCTAGTCATCTATTGCGGATGCTGCCCCATGGAGCGTTGCCCCAACATTCGCCCGGCGTTTACGGCTCTTCGCGACCTCGGCTTTACGAAACTCCGCGTTCTGACCCTTCCAACAAGCTTCGAAGTCGACTGGGCCGAAAAAGGCTTCCCTTACGACAAGAGACAATGATCCGATGCTGCCGATACCGGTGCCCTTTACGTCCTTGCGTTTGCTCGTTATCAGTGACGCGCGCTCCCGACCCTGCTATTCTCATCTTTCTTAAGCCGCTTTCGGAGTGCATCGAATGCCCAAGGGTCTGCTTGTTCTTGTGCTGCTCCTCGTCATCGCCACCGCATCCGCTCAGCAATCTCTTACCCTTCACTTCGACGGCACTTCCTGGTGGTCACATGTTAAATTCCTTGCCGATGATTCTCTCGAAGGGCGCGACACGGGCAGCGAAGGTCTGCGTAAAGCAGAGGCCTACGCCGTCGGGCAATTCGAGAAGTCAGGTCTCGAGCCAGCTGGGGCTCATGGGTTTTACCAGTCCATCCACTTCCACCAATACCGCATCGACGAATCCAAGTCTTCTCTCGCCCTTGTCTATGGGGGCCAGACCAAGTATCTCTCCTTTTCCTCCGACGCCTACTTCAGTCCTCGTTTGACTCACGTTTCGTCGGCCGTTTCCGCTCCCCTCGTTTTTGTCGGCTACGGTCTTCATATCCCTGAGAAAAATCTCGACGAACTCTCCGGACTCGACCTCAACGGCAAGGTTGCCGTGTACCTCGCCGGCTCCCCCGCCGACATTCCCACCTCACTCGCGGCGCACTACCAGACCATCGGTGAACGCTGGAAAGCCCTTCACGAAGCGGGTGCTGTCGGAGTCATCACCATCCCCAACCCCGCTTCCATGGACGTCCCATGGTCCCGCATGTCTGCCAACCACAATCAGCCGGCAATGGATCTCGCCGACTCCGAATTCAATGAAACTCAGGGACTCGATGTTGGCATCGTCTTTAATCCGGCCTCCGCCGAAGCCCTTTTCACCGGATCCGGCCACACTTTTGCTGACCTCGCTGCTCTCGCCAAGGATCGCAAGCCGGTTCCTCATTTCGGCCTCGAGACTTCCCTCCAGGCCGCTGCCTCCGTTGAGTCAAAGAACCTCACTTCCGACAATGTCATCGCCAAGCTACCCGGCAGCGATCCTGCTCTCCAGAATGAATTCGTTGTGCTCTCCGGTCACGTCGACCACATCGGCATCGGCGCTCCCATCAACGGTGACCGCATCTACAACGGCGCGATGGACAATGCTTCAGGTTCCGCGCTCGTCCTCGATATGGCTGCCGACCTCAAGGCCCATCCGCAAGCTCTTAAGCGCTCCGTCCTGTTCATTCTGTTTACCGCGGAAGAAAAAGGCCTGCTCGGTGCCAAATTTTTCAACGCGCATCCCACGGTCCTGCAAAAGTCCATGGTCGCCGACGTCAATGTCGATATGTTTCTGCCCATCGCGCCGCTCAAAATCCTTCGCGTCCAGGGGCTGGCGGATTCCGACCTTGGCGATCGTGCCGCCTCCATTGCAAAATCCCTCGGAGTGAAAGCGGTACCCGACCCGGAACCGCTCCGCAATCTCTTCATCCGCAGCGATCAGTACTACTTCATCCGCCACGGCGGTCCCTCCGTCATCATGGACGTTTTCTACGCGCCAGGCTCGCCCGAGCAAAAGCTCTTCAAAGATTGGCTCACTGCGCGATATCACGCGCCATCCGACGACACCAGCCAGCCCGTCGACCTCAAAGCCGCCGCCCTCTACGAAGAAGTCGTCCGCCGCCTTCTCATCGACACGGCCAACGCTTCCGCAGCTCCCCAATGGAAGCCCGACTCCTTCTTCCGCCGTTACGCTGAAAAGTAGCTGGTGACTTGCTCTTTTTTTAGCGGGCAATCGCCTAGCAACATCGATGATTAATTTTTCCGCGCCAGGCGCATCGACGGGGTGAATCTAACGATGTGGTCTCCGCCAACAAGCCGGGATGGCCCGAAATCCATCCTTGTTCGACATCCAGTTGCCACATATTTCGTCCTGACGTTTGCAATTTCCTGGGCAGGCGCTTTCGTGCTGGCAGCGCCGCATCTTTTCCGCCACGAATCGCTCCCCAAGCTGACGGGCATTCTCTTGTTTCCTGTCATGCTCCTTGGTCCAAGCGTCGCTGGCGTTTTCCTCGCGGGATTCACGGGTGGTAGGGCAGGTCTGACAGGTCTCGGGCACCGCTTAACGACCTGGCGCTTTGCCCCAGGCTGGTATGCAACGCTTCTTATCCCTCCATTCTTGATCCTGAGTGTTCTCTCCGGCCTGGCAGCATTCGCGAATCCTGCCTACGCCCCGAATCGTTTTTTCACGGGGCTCCTTTTTGGCATCCCGGCCGGATTACTCGAGGAGATCGGCTGGATGGGCTACGCCTTCCCGAGAATGAACTCACAAGTCACCAATTCGTTCCTAACCGCCACCCTGTTGGGCTTGCTTTGGGGCACATGGCACATCCCGGTCGTTGATTTCCTCGGAACGGCCACGCCACACAACGGTTACTGGCTGTCTTTTTTCCTGGCCTTCACGACCGCAATGACCGCCTTACGGGTCCTCATCTGCTGGGTTTATGCAAACACACGGAGTGTTCTTTCGTCGCAACTCGTGCACATCAGCTCGACGACCTCGCTAGTGGTCTTCAGCCCGCCACGCGTGAGCGCCGCTCAAGAGGTGGCTTGGTATTTGCTCTACGCCCTGACGTTGTGGCTGGTCGTTGGAATCGTTCTCAAAACTTACGGCAAAAGCTTGACACGCCCAACCTGATCGTCACGGTCTGCTATTTCCCGTCGGAATGATTCCTTTGTTTTCGACCATGAGCACTACGGTTCGCTTTGGCGCCCGCGTGCGGTGCACCACACCCTTCGGCACAACCAACCCCTGCCGGGGGTCGAGCGTCACCGTTTTTCCCTCCAGATCGATCAGCAGCTGTCCCTCGACGACATAGAAGAATTCGTCATCTTCCTCATGCTTGTGCCAGTGGTATTCCCCGTCGAACACGCCCAAGCGCACAACCGAATCGTTCACCTGGCACAACGTCTGGTTGTACCACTTGAACTCGCACTCATCGGCGAGTTTTTTCTCTTCGACAACTTCCAGCGGTTGGTAGTAAAGGTTCAGGCGGGTTTCGTACGGATACGAGTGTGTTTCGCTCATCTTTGAGCCTCCCGAGGCCCTCAAATTATCCCACGAGCTAGGACTTACAGGCTCCTATAACTCCTTCAACACCGCGTTCCATTCCATGTAGAATTGTCGGCGGCTTGCAGGCCTTCGAAGAGCTGTATGTGGGTTAGGCGACACGATGGACGTCGAGCAACTCCGCAAAATATGCCTGGCCTTCCCAGGCGCCACCGAACAAATCCAGTGGGGCGACGACCTCCTCTTCAAGGTCCGCGGCAAAATGTTTGCCATCACCCCGCTCATCCCCGCATCGGTTTGTCTTTCTTTCAAAGTGACGCCCGAGAATTTCGCCGAGCTCACCGAGCGCCCCGGTATTATCCCAGCGCCTTATTTGGCTCGCGCGAAATGGATTGCCCTGGAATCGCGCGACGCCCTTACGCCCTCCGAACTTGCGCCTCTCCTTCGCGCTTCCTACGACCTAGTCGTCGCCAAGCTCCCCCGCAAAGCTCGCGAATCCCTTACCGCCTCCAAGCCTGATCCTGTTTCACCACGCTCCCCGCGCAACATTCATTCGAAAAGATCCACGCGCCGGAAGAAGCGACGCCGGTAAACGGCGCTGTCCCTCCGTACCGTAACTCCATTGCGCACGCCTGTTCTCCTACCGCAACTATCCCCAGCGGGCCGGGTTAGATTAGCTAAGTGCTCGAAGTAAAGCGCCGCGACTCCCAATCCCGGCGGCGCGTCCGGCACCGTTCCAACTACTTCAAGGAGAACCCATGACGATGAAGTCCATCGCCAGATTCGTTGTTCCCGTATTGTTTCTCGTCCTGTTCTTTGCGCTGGGCTCGGGCAATGTCGCGGCTCAGGGCAGGCATCCCGCGTACTTGCACGCGCTCAGCGATCTACGGGCGGCTCGCGCCCATCTCGAACATCACGACAGCGGCGAACTTCGCCACGAGGAAAAGGAAGCCATTCATGCGATCGACAACGCGATCAACGAAATCAAGAAAGCCTCGACCGATGACGGCAAGGATTTGAACGACCATCCGCCGGTTGATGCGGGTCTCGACTACACGGGCCGCCTGCACCGCGCCAAGGACCTGCTCGAAAAGGCCCACCAAGACATCGCCCGCGAAGAGGACAACAGCTACGCGCAGGGCCTGCAGCAGCGCGCGTCTGGACACATCGACAAGGCCATTCACGAAGTGAACGAGTGTATCCGCATCGTCGCCGCCCGCAGCTAGCAATTCTTCTCAGCTTTCAGCACCGTGGCGTCCATCGCCACGGTGCTTTTTTCGTCTGGGACACCAAGTGCCCTGAGCCCGGACACACCTGTTGAACACATTGCTCTGATGAATCCTTCCAACTGCCAGGCAGGGAGCGCGTTCCTTTCGACCCGCGGCGCGCTCAGGCAGTCGTCGCTTTCGAACCACCAGCCGAGCGCCGCAGTGGCCGCGCTCCGGGCACCGGAAACGTCATCTTCCAGAAGTTTGTATCGGGATTGACAAACTCGAGCCCAACAAAAAGATTCCCATCGCGCTCGCGTCTGACATGCGCCACTCGCGTCTCAGTCGACCGGCTCGTGTTTTCGTTCACCAGCAGCAGCGACTGCCCGGGCACAACTACCTCGTCCATTACCAGCAGCGCTCCTTGCTGATTCACGGCCCGCGTCATCGCGCGCACGCAGAATTTTTCCCCCTGTTCATTCTGCCCATGTACAACCACCGGTACAGACAATGCCACCCGGAGAGTGCGCCGGCGCTCGCGATATCGAAAGTTCAAGACGCTCATGGGGGACCCTCTCCTCAGTTCTATCGGTCCGCTAGAAACCGCTTCGCCGGAGCAGTCTGGGCACAAGCCCGAGTAGCAGGACTTTGTCCTGCCTTCGCACTTTCGCTCATTCGCGTACGGCTGCGTTTGCGGAGTCAGTCTCGCCTGAGGAAGCTCTCAGGACAATAGCTGAGCTGTACTAAAATACATCCTTCTGTCCCGGTATGCTAGTACTTCATGCCGTTTTCGACAAAAATTTTTTGCATTTGTAGCTTCAATGTCAGTTCCCACCATCCGCAGGGAACCAGGAGCCGTGAGAGGAACTCCATGGCTCCTGGCCCGCTGACATTGCAAGGAAGGACGAACCCGTTATTGGCTCGCAGACGCCACCGGAAACATCTGCCAGAACCACGCCACGAGAATCCCGTAGTAAACCGCAACGAGGGCAAAGCTAACCACGAACGTCATCAACGACTTGCCCAAACCTGCGTACTCCCGCATCCAGCGGCGTGCGCAGACTATGATCATCAATATGCTCAGTACGGCGGTTACTCCGGCCAGAAAGCTGACTCCATTTGTGATGCTCTGTCCTCGCTCGAGACGTAGCATCTGACGGACCGAGGCTCCCAGGAGCCCGGTCGCAAACGACATCGCGAGCCACACCGCTGGTGCCGTAACCCCAATCATGTACGCCCAGCGGTCTTCCATGTAAAAGAGCAGGATCAGAATCGCCAGGTAGACGATCGTTTGGTAGAAATGGAGCAGAAAAAACGCTGGTTCCAGGTGACTCAAAAGCAGAAAACAAACCACTTGCGCGGCCGCGAGGGCCGCGATATCTCTATAGACTCTCATCCTGCCCCCTTGTGGCCCCACGCTTTTCTCTTTTTGGCCAGCAACCGGGGACCGCAGGCGGTTGACAATTGCGCAGGGCCGCCTCCACTGAAGTGAGTGCAATCCATCCACCACCAAATCTCAATTTACTCCCCTCATCCCAAAGAACTTATTTTCGTGAAACTCCATCTCGCCTGGCAAGCTGCGCCAAATTCCGCTCGCCATGCTGCTTTCGCGCATCTCCCCCGTACGATCGGTCCGCTTACCCATAACCGCCGTTACTTCCGTGCCCTGGTCCTATCGGGGTTAAATCTGGAAACCCTCAAGCCTGCAGACCTGGACCCGGCCGACGAGTTTCGTCGGCAGCGGACTCGGAGGGCGCTAGTTGACAAAATGCCGCAAATGGGTAGGAACACGCTTGCGATGATGAAAGAAGGTTTGATCGAACCGATCGACCTATTTGCCTGCGCCAGCTGACACGAGGGGATAGTTCTCGCCGCCCGCAAGTCACATCAACTCTATGATCTGCACCTTCCACGTCTCTGCTCCGACTTCCACGAGAGCCAGCGTCACCGGCAGGCGAAACCTCCTCGGGCCCGCGCTCCCCGGGTTCAAGTAGAGTACACCGTTCTCTTCCGATTGTTCTGCCTTATGCGTGTGCCCGCTGATGACCGCGCCAAACCCCGAGGCCTCGGGCACGAGGTCCAGCTCCTGCAAATTATGCAGTACGTAGAAACATGCAGGACCGGCATCGACCACTGCCGTCTCCGGCAACTCCCTTGCCCATTCCTCCGTATCGACGTTCCCCCGCACTGCAAACACGGGAGCAATTTCTTTGAGCCTTGCCAGTACCTCAGCCTTGCCCACGTCTCCCGCGTGCACGATCAGATCAACTCCAGCCAGCGCTCGCGTCGCCTCAAGCCTTAGGAGGCCGTGTGTATCGGAAATAATTCCAACGCGCACTTCTTTGGTTTCCGTCCGCCGACTCGACGCGGCCTCTAATCCTGCTCGCGGTATTCCTCAGGCACATCGTCCTCGGGCAGTTGCCGCGTTCGCACTTCTCCTTGATCTGGATCCGGTGCGTTCTCCACCCCATTCAGAGCTTCCGCCTCGAAGGACTGCCCCTCCTCCAGGAGCTCCTCCACGCTCTCGGAATCTAAGTCCACTCTTGACGAAATTCCTTGCGTGTCTCCCGCTTGCCCGCCCGACCTGGCGCCAAGACCTCGACGACCATAGGAAACCAACTCGGCAGTATTTGCTTTTCCGTGGGCCTTGACGTTCTGTGCTTTTTTTTTCGTCGTGCCGGTGCGTGCAAGCTTCGCTCTCTTCGCCGGTTTTTTCTTCCGCGCTGAAGTCTTTCCCGTCTTGGACTTTCCTGCTTTTCTTTTTTTGGCTGACATGTTCTTGGGCCGCCTCTCGTCCGAGTCTACCACCCCCCACTCCAGGGGCATATCTGCGGCCATCACTGGAAATTTCGATTGCTGGCACTATAATGCTCTGAAGGAAGTCCGATCGCTCAAGTCGCCGGGAATTTCTACCGGCTGGGCCTTTGGGGGAGTGCCTCAGCCATGAACAAAGAAGACCTTCGAAAGCGAGTTGAAGAGGTCGGCCTTGTGCCCTCGATCCGGACCTCGTCCGCCGAGGACGCCCGCTTTGCCGTCGAGGAGGTGGCCCATGGTGGCATCCCGATCATCGAAGTCACCATGACCGTCCCTGGCGCTCTCGATGTCATCCGCGAAATTGTAAGAAATGTTCCCGAGGTCATTCTCGGGGCTGGAACTGTCCTCGACGTTCCAACTGCCCGCCAATGTATCGCTGCAGGAGCTCAGTTTATCAGCAGCCCCGCGCTGGACGTCCCCACCATCCAGCTCGTGGCCGAGAATCCATCCGTGCTGATGATCGCCGGCGCTCTCACGCCTACTGAAATCCTGGCCGCTTGGAAAGCTGGCTCCGATTTCATCAAGGTCTTCCCTGTTTCCTTGGTCGGCGGAGACAACTACATCCGCGCTTTGCGCAGGCCGTTTCCCGATGTTCCTCTGATCGCCGGCGGCGGCGTTACTCAACAGAATGCGGCGCAGTATCTCCTCGCCGGGGCAGCAGCTCTCAGCGTTGGCAAGGAATTAATCCCGCGCGAGTCCATGCTCCTTCATAAGCCCGACCGCATCCGCGAACTCACCCGTCGCTTCGCCGGAATTGTCAAGAGCACACGCATCCGCATGGCCGAAGCCCACGCCCAGGTCGCCACCTTCCACTAGGAGATCCCTCAGGATAAAAGCGGGCCAAGTCTTCGCGGATAAAAGGCTGGCGCTTGCACAGGTAATTCCGCCTTAGGCTTCCCGAAGGATCGCACCTGAAGATTTCTGCTCGCCGTCTAGAATTCCACATGCAGCCTGATCGAGGGCACAACCACCGGTCCGCGGTCGCGGTTGTAGCCAGGGTGAACGATATACTGCAAGCCCAGTGTTGGGAAAAACCCCCTCCACACGTGAAGGGTGTAAAAAGTCTCGAGTATATTTTCACGGCTATCGTTCAACTTGCCGTCACCCAACAAAAACCCCAGCCCGCCAAAGCCAAGGTACTCGGCATGATCGTGACTGATTCCGTTGCTCACAAAGGCCAGCCCAACTCGGTCATTGCGCCGGCCCCATCGCGCCCCGCTTCCCCCGGCTCCAATCTCCCAGGTCTGGTCCACTTCTGTGTACGCGAACGACTCGTGTTGTCCCTCGTTCCAACCCCACCGCCCGTAGACACCGAACCAGTTCGTCACCGGCTGCTCAAAATTCGCCCCGAATCCGTACTTCACCGTCGTCTGCAGCGGGTGGTCGGTAATGTCCGGCACCGGTGTCGCATGCGCCGCCAGCCATTCGTTGATCTGCTGCTGATAGTTGCCCATGTTGGCGTGGTTGACGTAAGTGAGGAGCCGCAAGATGCCCGGTTGTCTACCCACGACACGACCATGCAGCTCGACTTCCAAATTTTCAGCCCGGGCCCGCGACAGGTCCGCGTCCAGGTGAATCCCGTTCGCTACCTTCGGCATCAGCGCCTCGGCAAATCGGATGACAAAGTTGCGATCGTGATACTCGATCAGAGCCGCGAAGGTGAACCCGCGCGTGTCCGCCGCATAATCGTAGGCACCGTTGTTGTCCACTGTCCAGTTCATGAACTGGAAGTTTGTGTCGGACCCGTAGGAATTCAGGTCAAAGAAATCAGCCAGGCTGAATTTCCCGAATCGTATTTCCAATCGCCGCTCTGGCAATTCCCGAAACAGCTGAAAGGGGTTGCGGTCCGCCACTACCCGTTTACGGCTCAACGGGATGATCTGGTGCCACATCAGCCGCGCTACGTACGGAGCCTTGCTGATCGTAGGATTTCGCACCGCGTCCAGGTTTGGGAAACCCGCTATGCCCAACGCTTCGCTCAGTGCCGCTCCGCCCGTTTCCTGCACGTCGCAGATGAATTCCGCCGTATCCGTCGCCTGCCAGCCGGTAAACAAGGTCAGCACCCGCGAGGTGGCTCCCTCAGACTCCGGTGTAAAACTGTTCGCCCCTTGGTACGGCGAATGGAAATTGGGATGCCACTGCGAAATGAAATTTGCTTGTCCCGAAAGCCACCAACGGTCCCACTCCGGGTGCGGAAACATCACCACCGGCGAATCATCCGCAAGCGAGGTTGAGGCAGGATCCCCTTCAGCCGGGTCTTTTGCGTCGCCCGATGGAGCCTCGTGCTTTGACATCGGCGGTACGTCCCTCGACTGCGCGTCGGCGACCCGTGGAACAAGCAGACACACCACAAATAGGAGCCACCATTCTGGTCGCCATTTCGGCTCGCGCACTGGCCGCGTCCTGTTCACCATTCCTCTTCGGTCGTGGTTTGAACCTCGGACGGTGGCAGATCGCCGTCTTCTCTTCTGCCCTCGCTTGAAACCGGCCCGGTGATCGGCATGGGAAGCGGATTCATCCGCAAACGCCCGCATTTCCCGGTCAATCCAGAGCGCCACGAGCGGCGCATCTTCGCGCGCGGCACCCCGCATCCAGACGCAGTAAAGCGATGATGCCGGACGCGCTCGGGCTTCTACTTCCATTGTCTTTAGCATTGCTTGCTCCCCGGTCCTGCTCTCGGGGCCGGTAGTACCCTCTCGGGCGCCGCCAGCGGCCGGTGAGTAGCTGGAAGGTTGCTCAGCTCAGCAGACCGAGGTGGCCAGCCCGGTTATTCGATCGGGGTGGTTCCGGCTCTTGTATGCTTAACTCCATTTGCATTACCGTCGCTTGAGATAGCCGCGAGCCTTTTGCTCGGCGGATAAACCTTGTTACCATACCCCGGTAGGGTAGTCAACGGAAATGTCGCATCTGACGCGCGAAAAACTCGACTTTGTCACTCGCACCAAGAAAGTTATCGGTCAACTCGAATCCGCTCAACGCGCACTTGAGGATGACGCCCATTGTGCCGACATTCTTCAGCGCCTTGCCGCCGCCCGTGGCTCCATTAACAGCCTGATGGGCGAACTAATGGAAGACCACATCCGCAATCACATGCCTCGTCAAACGAAGTCCGCCGAAGAGGCCGCCGATGACCTCATCGAACTTGTGCGAACCTACTTGAAGTGACCGCTGCTTTTGTCGGCATCGAGAAGCATTTCCGTCATGAATGTCTGTACCTCTTTCGATGGAACTCAAATCGCCTACCGCGATGAGGGCCAAGGCCCAGCCGTCATTCTTTTGCATGGATACGGAGTCGATGGGCTCGGCCAGTTCGGACCTTACGACGGCATATTACCGGTGCTCGAAAAGCGTCAGAGGATGTTCACCAAAGTCTTCGGTGGCTCACCCCCTCTGCCTGATCCTCCTCCGGAAGGGAGGGCCGGCATTCTTCCCGTCTTACGTTCTGCGGGTGCTCGCACCATCTTGCCCGACATGCGCGGATTCGGCGCTTCGGGAAAACCCAGGGAAATGGCTGCCTACGCCGATTCGGCAATGGCCAAAGATGTAATCGCTCTGATCGCTTACCTCCATCTCGACTCGGTTGATATCATCGGTTTTTCCATGGGAGCGGGCACAGCCGCTCGCCTCCTCATGTTGGGCCCACCCCAAGTAAAATCCGCCATCCTTGCCGGCATCGGCGACTACGCGATTGAAGACACCATCCTGGAATTTCCCAAGGATTGGCCGATTCCTGATTACATACCCCGCCCTCTCACGATGAAGGTCTGGACAGAAGAAGGAGCTAGAATTCTCGACCAAGGTGAAATTGTCCCTGGTCACTTGGGGTCCGCGAACATCATCGCGGCTCGGGTAACGGGCGCGGACCCGAAGGTGCTGGCCGCCGTGATTCGTGGCGCGGTGGCGCCCACCTTACCCATCGACGCGCTCAACAAAATCAATGTGCCGGTGCTGATCCTCAACGGAAAAGCCGATGTCGCCAATCAAAAGGTTGTTGGCTTTCTGAAGGAAATACAGACCGCACGCTCCGCCCAATGTGAAGGCGACCATCTTTCTACGCCTTTCCAGCCGACGTTTCACCGGGCCGTAGTCGAGTTTTTTCACGAACAGTGGCGCCTGCGCGCCACCTCACCTCGGTAGGTGCCATGCCTTTTAGTGAGAGCCGTCTCCCGGTCTTGGTTAACAGTCAGCATCACGGCTGCCGGTGCACGAGATCCATCGCGTTCACCCGTGCGCGCTCGACCGTCAAGCCCCAATGAAGATGCGGTCCCGTTACCCGCCCCGTGGCGCCTACCTTCCCGATCTCGCTCGACACTTCGACGGCATCACCGGCATGCACACCAATCTCGGAAAGGTGCGCATACAAAGTGTAGATCCCGTACCCATGATCGATCACCACGGTATTTCCCGAGTAATAGAGTTCCTCGGCCAGAACCACCTTTCCCGACTGTGACGCGAAAACCGGCGTGCCATCGGCTGCAGGAAAATCCACCCCTGCGTGCGGCGAGCGTGCTTCGCCATTCAGTATTCGCCTGCGCCCAAAATTCCCTCCCGTCGTCACATCCTTCAAGGGAACTCGGAATTTACCTTTCCACAAAGCCTCCGGCGTCACCGTGTCATAAATCGCGCGCATTTTCTTCTGGTCTTCTTCTGCGCGCTTTTGCTGCTCGGGGTCTGGCTGAACAAATTGCTTTTCCACCTTGAGCCGCTCCGTGGGAAATTTCCCCGCGCGCACGGTCACCTGCGCGCTGCACTCATTGGCCTTGCCATCGGCACCTTCCCACGAGATTTTCCATTCGTACCGCCCAGGAGCTTTTTCAAGATCTACGCCCAGCAACGCATGCAGCGAAGATGGATTCGGGCTCTCGCTCCACACAGGAATAGGTCGCCCATCCCATTCCGCCTTGATGACTGGCAGCGCTTTGGTACTGGCCACTTCCCCCGCCAGCAAGGACCCTTGCGTGGCAAGCGCCGCGTTCAGTTTCAGCGTGATTCCGTCTCCGCAGGACTTACGCACCTGCGCCTCGCACACTCCGAGCGGGAACACGCACAAAAGTCCTAGCAGAAAAACGCAACGATAGCGACACCACATAGGTTGGGCCCTGTCGTCAAAACCACGATTCGCAAACGTTTGGAGGAAACAGATCAAGTGTGACCCCCGTCACAGCCTCCGCGTCCCATTCTCCCGCACAATCATAACCGCAATGGCCAGACGATCTCTCGGAGTGGTCCTGATCGTCACCCTACTCGGTTGGACCGTCAACCAACCTGCTCTGGGTTGCCAACGCGCATACTCTCGGGCAGCAGTTGTGGTGCTGGCAGGAGCTTCACCTGCCTATCAACCTGAACCTTCCCCTTCGCGTCACAACTGCTGCCCTCATGAGGGTGAACCGGCCGCATCGGCCGAGCCCGCCTCCGCCGCGCGTTGCTCTTCGCGCGTTTCTGTGACTCGCGAGTGCTGTCGCTTCTCGGGTGACATAGACAGGGACTTGCTCACCGCGATGGCAAAATCCTCGCCCCTCGCGAAATTCGCGCTTCCTTCTTCCCTGTCGTTCGAGTCACCCAAGCCTGCGCAGCTAAATAGCCTTCTCCGGCCGCCACGCGCGTTGCGTCCTTCGCGATGCGGTTCCATCTCGGTCCTGCGGCTCTGAGTCGCGCAATTCCGGCACACCAATGCGCACTCTATGAGTCCGCGTCGGAAGTGTTTCCGACTTCAACTCAGGAACGAAAAATGAAGGGAAAAAATGAAACTCAGAATCCTCGCATTATTTGTAATCTTCGCCGTATCCGCCTGGCTGCCTTACGCTGCACAGCAGACCTCGACGCCTCAGGCCGCTCCCGAATCGCAATCGCCTGCCGCATCGCCCGCCGCTCGGAACGGCCTCGCGAACTCGACCTGCGCCCCTTGTGACCACGCAAAATATGACGCCAAGAGGCCTCCTGGCAACCATCAGGCGCACGCTTGCTGCCATGGCAATGAGGTCACAAGCACGACCTGTTGCCGCGACGGCAGCAAGGACACCAAACCAGCGATGAACTGCAGCGAGGGAAAAGACACCACAGGTCCCTCGATATCCTCAACAAAGGACGGTAAGGCTTGTTGCGCCAGGAACGGTAAGTGCTGCTGCCAACCAGAAGACGGCAAGCCTTGCTGCGCCAACAAAGCGATGGCTTGCAATTCAAAGCACGGGAAAACTTGCAGTGCCAGCAGTACCGAGCAGTGCTGCGCCTCTGCTCATGGGAAATAACGCTACCACAAAAACAGGGTCCCGGCACTCGTCCGGGGCCCTTGGAAATGCCGCTTCTCCAATCTCGCTCTTCAGAGCTTCAGGCCAAGCACGCGAATCAGCTTGTCTTCCAACCGCTTTACTTCCAGCTCCCGGGCGTGCTCTTCCTTGGTCCTGTCGTTCAGCGCCTCCTTTAATAGCCTCAAGTTCTGGCGCAGCTCCATTTGGGCGAGCGCCAGTCGGCCTAACGACTTCAGCGCATGCTTTTGCTCCTCATCCAGTTCACGCGGCTCGCGGTCTACTACGCAAAGCGTTCCCAACGCGAATCCATCTTCACTCGTCAGCGGTGCGCCGGCATAAAACCGGATGCGAGGTTCGCCCACCACCAAAGCATTGTCCCGAAACCGCGGGTCCTGCAGAGTGTCTTGAACGATAAACAAATCGTCCTGCTGGATCGCGTGCGAACAGATCGAAATCTCCCGGGGGGTCTCCCGCACTTGCACGCCAACCTTGCTCTTGAACCATTGTCGGTGTTCGTCCACCAGAGAAAGCATAGCCATCGGCGTCCTGCACACGTATGACGCAAGAATCACAAGATCGTCGAAGCATTGTTCGGGTTCAGTGTCGAGGATGGCGTAACGGTTCAGTGCGGCGATGCGTGCTGCCTCAATGCTGGGTGGAGCTGCAGCCATGGCCACCTCCGGTTGGGCGTCCCACGGGAACAACCAGATTCGGCTGTGCATCATAACTCAGCGCGGGCTCAGAGCAACAGAAATTCGTGACACGCGTTAGCCGCCGTGGTTGGAAAAACAACCAATCCGGTGGCATTATCAACGCGATTCGAATCATTGTGCTTCCGAGGGGGCTAAGGTGCCGTCATTCAAGCTTCTAGCTGTTCCTGCTCTGCTGTCTATTCTCGCACTTGCCGTCTTTGTCCGTGCGCAAAAACCGTCCGTTGGCTTGGCCGACCGCGAACGGGAGCGCCGCAGCCTGGCTGTCAGCGTGACCCGCGCCATCAATTCGGCCGAAGCCGACTACCTGAGCAGGCATGAGGCCTTTGCCAACTGGGACACGCTCTTCGGCAATGGCGACTTCACCGAAACCGGCACAAAATGGGCCCCAGAGTCGCTTCCCACTGTGGCCCACGCCCTGTACGGACGCGGGAAGGAAATCGTGCCGGGTTGGAAGCTGCGCCTTAATATCTCGAACAACGGGAAGTCCTACGATCTGCTTTTGGAAGACACCACAGACCCCAAGTGTCTCTACGCGATCGTGAGCGACGATCGCGGCGTGATTCGGCAGAGCAAGGCGATCGACTGCCCGATTTAAGAGCCAGCGGTCCGCCGGGCGCACGTAACGAGGACGTGTACCTGCTGAGCTTTCGTTCAGCCAATTGCCGTTTCTTGTGAGGCTAAGGGGGGGACATTTACGGCCAACGGGAAAGGATTCGGCTCTCAGTCCGCGGACGAGAGTTCCACTGCGTCGCCATAGTAGCGTCTAGGCAGAATCGAGAAAAATTTGTGCCGGCACGGCTCGCACCGGAGTGCCGGTAAATGACAAGCGCGCCAGATCGACGAAAACGCAGTACGCACGTGTTCCGGCGCGATGCGTTTCAGCTCGAAATTCCCGCAAATCGGGCAGTGCGCATGCAACGCATCGCTCAGCCCCATCAGGCGCGCGTGGAAACGCGTGCGGCATTCCGCGCATCTCCACGGGTAGACACCCACTGCACTCAAAATATAGTCCGCAGCCGACTGCCGGCGCGAGCGTCTCGCACCGAGATGTTTACAGACAGGGCAGATCATCTGTCCAACCGGGCTTTGCCTTGGTCCTCCAGGTTTTCGCAAAGCATAGGTCAATGCGCAGGCTTAGGCAAGAGAACGCAAGTAATTGATAACCGAGTACAATAGTCCTATTCGAAAAAAGACCCAGCTTCGCCAAGGGGCAACCATGCCGGACTACACGGAAGAACACGCCAAGGCGGGCATTCACGCACGATTGCCAGCGCTGGAAACCTGGCCCAACCAGTACCCTGGTTACGTCATCACGACCCGCTATCCCGAGTACTCCTCGGTCTGCCCGAAAACCGGTCTGCCCGATTACGGCACCATCACCATCCAGTACCAGCCCAGGAAGGCCTGCGTCGAGCTCAAATCGCTCAAGTTGTACCTGCTCGCTTATCGCAATCTTGGAATCTTCTACGAAAATGCCGTTAACAAAATGCTCCATGACCTCGTCGCGGCCATGCAGCCCGAGTGGTGCGTCGTGAAGGGCGAATTCACTCCTCGGGGTGGCCTGAACACTTCCGTCTTCGCGCGCTGGCCGAAGCACCGGCGCAGTGTCTCTCGCCCTAAATAACCGGTCAACCCCCTGGAAGCAGCATTGGACTTGCCGCTCTCCGCGTTGGATAATTTCTAGGTCATCGATTCACACCCATAACGTTTTTCTGAGGAGGGAGAATGAGTATTTCTCCAAATGTGCCAAGCCCGGAGGAGTCCTATCGTTATGAGAATCTTGGAACTCCGCGCTGGATTACGGTTCTGTTTGGTTTACTGATTGCCGGC
>Ga0306921_10002241_pt1 | contig 19366 bp, 13 predicted proteins | sample sta12Cox44000080_FD_203760 | JGI IMG/M metagenome (GOLD analysis project Ga0306921, IMG submission 203760) | Lab enrichment of tropical soil microbial communities from Luquillo Experimental Forest, Puerto Rico - statoxic.12C.oxic.44.000.080 (v2)... | ecosystem: Environmental > Terrestrial >... | reverse complement strand
CAATTCCATTGGATGTATCGAGGTTGCCGCTGGAGGTGGCTCCGCCACCCGCTCCGGAGGTGTTGTCCATGGATTTTGAAAATGTATACGCGCCGGCGAATTGCAGACCGTGAGACATCCGCCGGTTCACGGTAACTTGCAGGGAATGGTACGTCGATTGGCCGCTGGCCTGGTTTAGTGAAAAGTTTCCGGGATCGACCCCCTGCAGCGGCGCGCGGAGAGCGGCGTTGTCATTGGTGTTGGACGTGATGGTTTCTCCCGTCACCGAATTTAGGATCGGATTGCTGGTGCTGGCGATTTGCGCCTGATTCACGTTCACCTGACGATACAGCCGAAGCCCTCGCGAACCGACGTATGCTATTTGCAGCACGGCATTGCTGAAGAATTGGTATTGCACGCTGGCATTGAATTGCTGAAAGTAGGGATTTCGATTGTTGCGATCGAGGAACGACCAGGGCGAGCTGAGGGGAATACCCATCTGGACCCGGGGAAAGCTGTCGCCCGCGGGAGCATCGGGAAAGGGCGCCGAGAACGGCTCACCGAAGAAAGTGGAAACTTGATAGAAGGGGGGAGAGGCGAAGTTGAGACCCAAATTAAGGAAGGAGGGACGGGAGTAGTAGATTCCGTAGCCGGCACGAACGGCCATTCGCCCGGAGTCCAGCGGAGACCAGGCCAACCCGATTCGTGGTGCGAAGTCGCGGGGGTCCACACTCTTCAAAATACGGTTTCCCACACGAGTGACACCCTCAAGTTGAATTTGTTTGGGAGCATTTCCGGCCAGAACGATGCCCTGCTCGGGAGGTCCGATGGGAGCGCCTGTGCTATCGACTGCGATTCGCGGTTCGTACAAACCAGGATCGAATCCCCCGATGCGCCCCTGCGAATCGGAAGGAGGCAGGTCCAGTTCATAGCGCAAGCCGAGATTGAAGGTCAGCTTAGGGGAAATTCTCCAGTCGTCCTGAATAAACAGATGATAGTCGGTGGTCCGGAAGTCGGCCCGGGTTTGGCCCGTTCCCAAGAACGAAAACGACGTGGAGCCGGTCAGGAAGTCCTGGAAGCTGGCAAAATCGATCTCGCCATACGATGCGGCGTTCGCGGAATCGATTCGCCAAATCGAGCGTTTGACTTCGCCACCCAAACGCAAGCTGTGATGGCCGCGCTCGGTCGAAAAAAGATCACTGAAGTAAAGGGAAGGGCTGGCGTTCTTGAGCGTAAGCTCGTTGGTTCCGATCGAAGCCGCCCCCTGATCCCGTGCCAGGAAAATCAGCGGCAATCCGGGAAACGCATCGGAGTTTATGCGCTGGATCCCGAGATCGGAATCGCGAAGAGGCTCTTCGGGAAGCTCGCTGCGATAGATGTAGTTGTAGCCAAAGCGAATCTCATTGACGCTCGAGGATCCGAAAGTATGGATTTCGCTCACGGCGGTCAGAAAATTGGACACCGCGATGTGCGTTCCGAAACCGGGGAAGGACGCACCCGGGAGGAAGGCCGAGGAGCCCAGTGCGCTGAACAACGGGGCCGTGGCAAAAAAGTTCTTGGCGGTAAGGAGATCGTTCGTTCCGAGACGCACATCCAGGTTGGCGTTCAACTGCTCCTCGTGAAATGTGGATAGAGCCGTACCCGTTGCCAGTCCGTCGCTTTGTGGTGAGGGAATAAGATATTTCCCGCTCGGAAGCTTGTAGTTGAGAAGCGCCAGGGGAATCGGATCAATCGAGGGTTTTGTCGTTTGGCCCGGAAAACAATTTGCCTGTAAGGCGACAGCGCTGCGGTCGTCCGTGAGACAAGGATCGATCATTACATCGTGATACAGGCTGTCGCCGGTCGCCCCGTTGGTCGCGAACATTCCCTGGTAGGAGGCAAAGTAAAAGACCTTGTCCTTTCGTATCGGCCCGCCCAGCGTTCCCCCGTATACGCTCTGCCGATCAACGGGGCGGCTGAGACCGACCGCTTTCAGATTGGGGTCATTGGCGTTGAGGGCTTCGTTGCGAAAATACCCGTACGCGCTGCCGTGAACGGTGTTACTGCCGCTTTTGGTGGTCAGCTCGATGCTGCTTCCACCCGCTCCCGAAACCGATGCGTCATAAAGAGAGGATTGGACCTTGATTTCGCCGATGCTGTCAGGCGCTGGAACGGCCACATCGCCGAGATCATGCATCGACGGGTTGTCGGCGTCGACGCCGTTTATCTGATAGTGATTTTGCGTAACGCGGGCGCCATTGATCGATACCTCGGGTGAATTACGACCCAGAACACTGTTGTTCGTTAGCGGCGTGCTTGCGCCGGGTGTGACGGACAGCAACTGCAACGAGTTGCGCGAGGAAAGGGGCAACGAACCGACGGAGGCGCTGTCTAGTTCGGCGCCCAATTCGCTGCTAGCGTTTTCAATCCGCGACGGTTCCTCATGGACGACAATCTCGGTTGTGTTCTGCGCCAGTTGCAAAACCGCGAGCAGCGAAACCGACTCTCCCGGTGCGATAGCAACGGAATGGAAAACACGGGGCGCAAATCCGGGAGCCGTGACGCGGATGTCGTAAGTCCCGGGTGACAGCGCGATGAGCAAAAAATCGCCAGAGTCATTGGTTTCTATGTTCTTGGACTCGCCTGTCGCCGACGAGGAACACAGGACTTTTGCCCGCGGAATGATTTGCCCGTGCGGGTCTTGGACCGTTCCAGCCAAGCGGCCGAGGGTCTGCGACTGAGCGTAAAGGTCAAAGCGGACCAATACACTGACGCATAACGCGAGGAGCAACCCGAGTTTTCCGCGAAGGGGCATGGGCGACCTCTGGGATTGAGCTCGATCCTTCGACGTTCTTCTCTGCCTTGATCCTCCCGCGCACGAGACGGTCACTCTGTCGATAGTCCAACGCGTCGACAGATTTCCTGGAAGCGAGGCTCGGCTCGATAGAGATCCCAGCGAAGATCCGATTTCAGATGAAGCACAACGCTTTCGTGCCCCTGGTAGGCCTTCTCAAGCCATTCGAGAGTTTTGTCTTTGTCATAAGCGATGAAATGAGCATCAATCGGCAGGTCGGCGGATAGCCAACGGTCCTTGGCGATATTGTCCAGGATGTTCGCCATCGCCTGCGCGCCCGCGCGCGGGCCGTGCTCCGCGAAAGTCCGCGCAAAGGAGTCGGCTTCCGCATCCCAATTGAAATCCCTGAACGCGCGTTGCCAATCGTCGAAAGCCTCCTGGTACTTGTCCACATCGTATTCCGCCATGCCACGCCACCAATAATCGTAAGCATTGTCGGGCGTGTGCAGATGCTTGCGACGCTCCCGCTCCTGCTTTGGGACGAGCGGAGAGGCACTTAGAAAATCGTTGCGCGGATCGAGTCTCTGGGCTTCCTGATGTTCCTTAAAACCATCTGAAAACCGACCCAGATCGTCGAGGTAGGTTGCATAACCGCCGTGATAAGCAGCTTCGTTGGGGTTCAGTTCGATGGCGCGTCGATATTCTTTACCGGCAGCCTCCCATTGCCACTCGTACTGGGTCAGGTACTCGGCCATCTGGAAGTGCACTTGAGGGTTTTTTTCGTCGATGGCCAGGGCCCTGGTGAGTCCGGCTTTCAGCTTGGGCGCCTGATCGGAACGAGGCATTTCGCGGAGTTGCTGTGCCAGAAGCAGGATGGCCGGTATGCAATCCGGGTCCGCGCTAATGAGTTTATCGTACGAGGCCAGTCCGGCGGCGTACTCCTCGTCGCTTTGCTTTTTTCCGCGAGATTTTCTCCAGGTCGCGTCCCAAGCCTGGTCGAAGTGGAACTTGGCTTCCCAATAGGTTTCGAGCAGCCGGGTGTCCACGGGCTGCGCCAGCGCTACATTGGCGGTGCCCTTCCCTCTCACGCGGTTCCGAATGTCTTCGACAATGGAGGCCGCTACGGTACCCTGCAGGGCCAGGGCATGTTGGAAATTGTCTTCGTAGCTTCGGGCCCAGAGGTTCTTGTCCTCGACCCCATGAATCAATTGTGCGGTTATCAGCACGCGGTCGCCTTCACGCTGCACCGAACCCGCCACCAAAGCATCGACGTTGAGTTCCCGCGCTATTTGTGGCAGCGATTTGGTGCTTTTTCCGTAATTGAGGACCGAGAAGTGCGAGGGTACGCGCAGCTCACTCAATTGCGACAGATCTGTGATTACTTGCTCCGTCATGCCATAAGCGAAGTAATCCTGGTCCGGATCCTTCGAAAGGTTCTGAAAAGGCAACACCGCGATGGAGCGAAGGGTCGAAGGCGGGTTCACGACATGCCATCGGTCACGCATGCCTCCGACGTTGAGTCCCACGAGCGCCGCCAATGCTACGAGCAATGCGGCGACCGATCCGAGCGCCCAAGCCCGGCGCCGGGGCAGCCCTGGCCAGACCCCTGTTTTTTGTGGCGCGGGTGGAATCACATGGCGCACTCTTCCCGATTCCGTGTCGCGTCGCAATCGTTTCAGATCGGTGCGTATATCCGCGGCGTGGTGATAGCGAATGTCCGCGTCCTTCTCGAGCGCCTTTCCGATGATCTGTTCGAGTTCCCCCGGGATCTCCGTGTTGTATTGACGAGCCGGAACCGGCTCTCGGTTCAGAATGGCTTCGAAGATCACTCCCGAAGTCCGGCCCGCAAACGCGCGTTCTCCCGTAGTCATCTCGTACAGCACAGCACCCAAGGAGAACAGATCGGTGCGGGCGTCCAGATCCTCTCCGCGCACCTGTTCAGGCGACATGTACGCCACGGTGCCCAATGCGAGGCCCGGGCTCGTCAGAGACTCTTGGGACATCGAAGTGAGGGATTCCCCCCAGGCGCCGACGGCTTCGGGGACTCGCCGTCGTGCGGACTCCCGCTTCGCCAGACCGAAATCGAGGATTTTGACCTGCGCACGCGAGGTAATGAATATATTCGCAGGCTTGATGTCGCGATGAACGATGCCTCGGCTGTGAGCTGCGTCGAGAGCGTCCGCTATTTGAATACCAAGATCCAGTAGCGTTTCAAGCTTGCCGGGCTTGCCGCGGATCTGCTGCTGGAGCGTCTCGCCCTCCAGATACTGCATGGCGATAAAGGGACGCTGGCCATGTTCGCCCACTTCGTACACTGTGCAGATGTTCGGGTGGTCCAAGGCCGACGCCGCGCGCGCTTCCCTTTGAAATCGCTCGAGCACCTGCGGATCCTGGGACATTTCTTCCGGCAAGAACTTTAGCGCTACCTTTCTTCTGAGCCTCAGGTCTTCTGCTTCGTAGATTTCGCCCATTCCGCCGCGCCCAAGAAGACGCACAATGGTGAAGCGAGCGGCAATTAGCTCTCCGGCCTCAAAAAACTGTGCCGTTCGCGGGATGGCCGGACCGTTTTGTCTTTTCAGGATAGGTTCGCTTAGAAAGGCGCTAGCCTCGTCGTGGTTGGCCAGCAGCTTTTCCACTTCGTCGCGGAGATCGGATTCCGGACAAAGACGGACGAGCAACGACGCGCGCTTGGAAGGCTCCTGGAGCAGCGCGGCTTCAAACAGAGCTTTTATGCGTTCCCATCTTTCCGGCGTCATTTCCATGGCGCGTTTTCATTTCTCCGTAGAGCCAACTCTTGGCCATGCTCCATTCTCGTTTCACGGTTTTGGGCGAAATCCCCAGAACCGAAGCGGTCTCCTCAACCGTGAGTCCTCCAAAAAAACGCAATTCCACGACGCGACTTTGACGCGCGTCGAGCGCAGCTAGACGTTCGAGGGCTTCGTCCAAGGCTAGAACCTGCTCACAGCGATCGACCGATATCGCGAAAGCCTCGTCGAGCGGCAAGGGTGCTTGATTTCCTCCGCGCTTCACCCTGCGCCGTCCTCTCGCATAATCGACCAGGATGCGGCGCATCACCTGCGAAGCTACGGCACAAAAGTGTGTTTTGTCTTGCCAGTCCGCGTCACGCTGCGCGACCAGTTTCAAATACGCTTCGTGGACCAGCGCCGTCGGTTGCAACGTATGGTTCGGCCGCTCGAGCCGAAGATGGCGCTCCGCGACGCGATGCAGTTCGTCATAAACGGCAGAAATCAGTAGCGCCACGGCCTTCTGATCGCCGTTCGTCACCTGCTTGAGCAGAGATGTTACATCCAGAGATTGAGGACCCACGTAGACCCCACTCGCCGGATTCGACCCGGAGGAATGAGCGTGATTCTACTCCTATTGAACGCTTTGCGTCGCAAATCTTGCGCAAAAAGTTGCGTGACCCGGCTTAAGGAGAAACGTCGCGTTCCATGGTAGGAGGTGCCATCGACGGCGAACTAGGCCAGCCCGGAAAGGGAGCTTAAGAGGCACCAACGCAAGGTTTCCGATAGCCTTGGCTTCTCTTTTGCACCGTGGTGGTGTGCCCTTTCGCTCGGACCGGCTCGCCGGCAAAGGCAACTTATGACGGACCAGCCCACAGACAGACCTTCGCTCGGTGAATCTTGCGTTCCAGATGCGATAAAGATTCAACTTCGAATCGGCAACCGATTGCTGCGCGAAGCTCTCGTGCGGTTATTCGGGAAGGCCAAAGGCTTTATCATTCTGGACTCGAACAGCGCTCCGGATTCGGCTGATTCGGCGAGGCTTGCACCGTCCCGTACCTTGCTCATCGCGGATACCTTTGACCCCGACCGTTCAGGTAACCATTCGAGTACAGAAAAGTGTGGCGTCGAGACCAAAATCATACTGATCGGAATGAGTGACGATCCGAATCAGTTCCTCGCTGCGGTCCGGGCGGGCGTTGCGGGTTATCTGTTGAACGATGCGTCCGCTGCGGACATTATTGCCGCGGCGCGCGCCCCGTCTCACGGTGAAGTCTATTGCCCACCTCGGCTGTGTCAGGAACTGTTTCACTACATCGCTCGGCAAGAGCCCCGGCCGTTCGGGCGGCAGGGTAACCCGGGTCTTACCTTGCGCCAGGAGAGACTCATTGCCTTGGTCGCCGAAGGCCTGACGAATAAAGAAATCGCGTCCGCTCTGAACTTGTCGGAATTCACCGTTCGGAACCATATCCATAGAATCTTGAGAAAGCTTCACGCCGGTAGCCGTTCGGAAGCGGTAAACGCCATCCGACTGTCGAAGAGACACCTCGCCGTCAGAAGCCACGATCCGAGGCTTGCCGCAGAAATGAACGAGTACAAAAAAGGTCTCGGCGAACCGAAGTCTTCCATGAGCAGAAAAGCATATCAACACGCTGGAGCCGCGTAGGACCGGCGTCGCAGGATCCGGCGGGTTGCGTACTTATCTGCCGTGGAAATTCACACGAGTGGGTTAATCCTAAGGAGGAGAGCCATGACCAAAAAGTGCATTTGGACAACGGGAATCGTGCTTGTTTCGGCAGCTCTGCTGGGGCAACCGGCGCGAGCGAATGAGTGCGGCGCCTCGGACGCGGCGGGAAGGTGGGGGTTTACTCTGACCGGCTGGTTGATTCTTCCCACCGGCGCAGTACCGGCCGCCGCCGTCGGAGAGGCGCACATTGATACCAAAGGAAGTGTTACGGGCACGGAAGCGCGGAACGTGGCAGGCGGATACGCAGACGAGACCCTAAGCGGAAGTTTAACCCTCAACCCGGATTGTACCGGCTCTATGACCGTGAATTTCTTCGAAAACGGTCAACCGGTGCGCACTTCCGTGCTTAGTATCGTGCTGGATGACGACAAAAAAGAAATTCGCATGGTGCAGAAATCGTTGCGGCTGCCCGACGAATCCGTACTGCCAGTGGTTATAACGGTGGAAGCGCGGAGGATTGTCGCGGAAGACTGACGCAATAGAATATCATCGCTCGAGCAGTGTCCCCCCGGCAAGGTCCACGGCAGTCCGCGGGACCGCTGCGTCCGGAACGGAACGGCCAGAGAGGCTACCATGCGAAAGAGCGCGAGAGTTCTTGCCGTGGCCGCGCTCCTCATGGTTCAGCCTCTCGAAATGATGAGTAACGCGGTTAACTTCGGGGCGGCCACCAGCTATCCGGTAGGTGCGTCGCCTTCCGGAATAACCCTTGGTGATTTCAATGGCGATGGCAAGGTCGATATCGCCGTAGCCAATTCAGGAAGTGGCAACGTCAGCCTTCTGTTGGCTAAGGGCGACGGGACGTTTCAACCGGCGGTGAACGTTTCCGCCGGTCAAATCCCTTGGGCGTTGGTCGCAACCGATTTGAACGGGGACGGCCGACTCGATCTTGCCGTCGCGGATCAAACGGGCAGCGTTGTCGTGCTTCTCGGAAGGGGAGACGGCACATTTCAGTCGCCGGTCACCATTCCGCTCGATGCGTCGCCGCGATCGATCGTCGCGGCAGATTTCAACGGCGATGGAAAGCAGGACCTCGCCGTAGGTCAGTTCGACGTAAATACGACCACCGGACACGCCACCATCCTGATCGGGAACGGAGATGGGACCTTCGAGTCTCCGGCCACTGTTCCTCTGGCTGGCGCGATTCCGTACGGGCTTGCCGTCGGGGATTTTGATGGCGACCACCGTACCGACCTGGTCGCTACGGGGTTCGCGCCCCTCCTTAGCATCCTGAAGGGTAATGGTGACGGGACGTTCCAGCCGGCGCAGGTGATTTCGCTCCCCTCCGGCAACAGTACGTATTCCCTGGCAGCCGGTGACCTGAACCACGATGGATTTCTCGATTTGTTCGTCACCAATCAATCGTTCTGCCTGAAACAGCCCTGCTCCTTTAATGGATTCGCTGTGTTGCTTGGCAACGGAGACGGAACCTTCCACAGCACTCCAGTTCCGAGTGACACGAACGGATACAACAAGACCACAACCCTTGGGGTTGCGGACTTCGACAATGATGGCAATCCCGACCTCGCGCTTACCTCCTGGGACGGCGTAACCGGCTCCGCCTTGATTGCCTTGGGCAATGGAGACGGCACTTTTCAGGGCCTTACCGAGATTACCCTCGGCGCAAATCCAGGCGCGATCGCGGCGGCCGACTTCAACGGCGACGGATTGCCAGATTTAGCGGTTCCTTTGATCTCGGGCGATTCGGTTGTGGTGCTTTTGAATACGGGAAAGAATCCGGTGCTCCAGTTAACCGTGGTTGACACCGGTCAAGGGAGCGGCGCGGTGACCAGTGATCCGGCCGGGATCGCATGCGGGAGTACCTGCAGCGTTGATTTTCCCTCAGGAACACAAGTCTCGCTGGCGGCGACGCCCGCATCCGGTTCCGTTTTCGGTAGCTGGAGCGGGAGCTGTACCGGCTCGGACCCCCCTGGATGCACGGTGATTTTGAATTCCGCTCAATCGGTGAGGGCGACCTTCAATCTCATTTCGGATTTTGCGATAACCCCCGCCTCCGTAAATCTGAGCGTAAAACGAGGTAGCGCCGCCACCGATGCGCTGGCATTCGAAGCACAAGGAGGATTTGTAGGTACCATCTCGTTGACGTGTTCCGTAAGCGGACCGAGTCCCGTGCCCAATTGTTCAGTTTCGCCGGTCTCGGTAAATCCCGGAGAGACAGCAATCCTCACCGTAGACGCCACCGCCATTACAGCAAGTCGTGACGAGTCGTCCCCTTTCGCAGGTTCCATATTCCTGTACGCTGTTGTGCTGCCGATTTTTGGTTGTTTGGGCCGGCTTTCCCGGAAAAACAAGCGCAGGCGCGATTGGCTGGGCCTTTTGTTCGTCGGCGTCGCCTGGGTGGTTTGGGCCTGCGGAGGTGGTGGGGGCGGTTCGGCACCGAATCCACCTGCGGGTGGTGCCTCTCCTTCCAATTATGTGGTTAGTGTTACGGGGACTTCCGGCGCGCTCGAGCATTCGTCAACCATCTCCGTCACGTTGCAGTAATTGCAAGCCGTCCGGATCGCCGCCGGCACTCTTTGCGCTTTTCCGCTGCGCTGCGTGACCCGTCTCTCCGCGTTGTGTCGCGTTTCCTTATAGACGCCGGGAATGCTCTTTACGATCCTCGAAGACCAGACCATGCCCAGGGACGGCCTGGTTTCCAAAACGGACCGGCACAGCGGAGACGGGAATGCGCAGCCGAGACTTGGAACTGCTGACCCTTTGGGTCATGGTGACGGGAACGATCTGGTTTGGAGGCTGCGGAGGGTCGTCGCCACCGGTGATCTCCGTAAGCGTGACGAGCGCGGCACTTCGGGTGGACGCAAGTGGTAACACCGCATTGACTGCCCTTGTGGAGGGCGGCACGTCAAATCGGGGCGTGACCTGGACCTTGAGCGGAAGCGATTGCGCCGGAAATTCGTGCGGAACGCTGAGTGGGGCAACCGCAACGACGGTGACCTACACCGCGCCGAAGACCCTGAGTGTCAACCTGACGGTGACCGTGACCGGGACGGCGGTGGCGGACGGGACGAAGTCCGGCAGCCAGACCCTAACGATAGCGCCCCTGACGATGCCGACAACGACGAGTCTCCCTGACGCCACAGGAGGTGCCCAGTACAACGCGACGTTGCAGGCAACCGGCGGGTTTCCGCCCTACAGTTGGTCCCTCATTTCAGGAGCAGTACCGCAAGGAATGACTTTGAACGGGGACGGAACCATAACGGGCACGCCGACACAAGGCGGGACGGTAAATTTCACCGTACAAGTCGCCGATTCGACAGCGCAACCTGTCCCGGGCACAGAGCCGCTGAGCATTACGGTTGCTGTTTTGCCGCTGACCATCACCACCACCGCGATACCCGACGGTGCGGTGGACACGATTTACGACCAACAGGTGCAAGCGACCGGCGGAATCGGACCCTACACGTGGAGCCTGGCGAGCGGGTCACTTCCCGCCTGGGCGACGCTTGATCCGTCTTCGGGAAGGATCAGCGGCATCCCTGGAACCACGGCTAGTGCAGATTTTGTGATACAAGCGGCGGACGGGGAGAACCCGGCGTTGAGCAAGACGCAGGCATTGACGATCAACGTGGATGCGAAAGCCGGAGCGAACAACGGAGAGTTGAACGGACATTACGCGTTCTTGTTTGAAGGCTACGACGACGCGAGCGCTGCAAAGGTGGCTATCCTGGGAAGCTTCACGGCCGACGGCAACGGCCACATCACGAGTGGAATCGCAGATCAAAACGGCGCGACGGGAATGGCAACGGTAGCCTTCACGGGAACCTACAATATCGATAGCGATAACCGCGGCGGCTTCACCTGGGTCACCGCGACCGGCAGCGCGACGTTTGCGGTGGCACTCGGCCAAGTAAGCAGTGGCTTGGCGCAGGGAGGCCGATTCGTGCAGTTCGACGATATCGCGGGGAGCGATGGACGAAGAGGGTCGGGCTTGCTGCAGAGACAAGACCCGACGGCCTTTTCTTTAGGAAAGATCGCAGGGCCCTACGCTTTCCTGGTAGCGGGGCAGGACGCCGCCGGGCATCGGGAAGCGACCGCCGGGGCGTTCACGGCTGATGGTGCGGGAAGTATTCCAAGCGGGGTCGAAGACGAAAACATAAACGGAACGGCGACGAATCCGAACGTGAACGGGACTTATACGACCCCGTCGGGCACAGACGGGCGAGCAACCATGACCTTGACACCGTCGAGCGGTACGACGTTGACTCTGGCAGTGTACGTCGTATCGTCCGGAGAGTTCCTGGGAATGACGACCGACTCCTTCGCTACGAACGGATTGCAGAGCGGGATGGTGTTGTCGCAGAACTCAGGTACGTTTGATGCCAAAGCCTTGGACGCCACGTCGGTCTACTATCAGCTCGGCTTGGATTCTGCGGCTGCCGTGGCGCAATCCGCGGCAGAAGTCGGCCTCATCACCGGGGATGGCAACGGGGGGCTAGGCGTAGTCAGGGACCGCGTGACCGCGACGGGGATCTCTCAAGGAGCTTCATTCAGCGCAACGTATACCGTCGGAGCGGCGGGCCGTGTGTCTATCAACGGATGGCCGGCGGACACGACGAATTTGGCACGGGTGTTGTACCTGGTCGATAAAAATCAAGGATTTTTCCTCGACGTCGGCCCGGGAGTGGGCACCGGCTTTGTAGAAGCACAAACCGGAATTCCGTCTGGCGGATTCGCGCTCACTTCGTTTTCCGGAACGTTTTTGGCGGGAACCATTGGAGCGGCGGTGAATGGCAGCGCACACGCATCAGGAACGATAAACGCGGACGGAGCGGGCAACTTTAGCGAGGTGGCGAGCCTGAGCGGCACAGGCGGGCTGGTCGTGAATGAAACCACGACCGGCACATATGAACTGGACTCCAGCGGACGAGGGAACGTAACGAGCTTGCAGGTAGCGGCGGCGAATGTGGGAAGTTCGATTCTGGCTCTGGTCATGATGGCCTGGCTGATTTTCGCGACTCGCAAGTCACAAAAGCAGAATCCCAAATCGATGATGGCGTTGTTTTGTTTTGCGATTTGGCTTTTGCAGACGCCCCATGCATGCAGGAAAGTGAACATCAACAAGCTCGTGTTCTATCTGGTGTCACCCACCAAGGCGGTACTGATGCCGGAACAATCGAACAGCACCACGACACAAATCACGATCGTGGAACCCTAGGGGAAAAGTCGAGCCACCCAAACCTCCTCAATCCGCTCCTAATTAACTGAAACGGCATGAGTTATCTGCGATTGCGCCGGTCCATTACAATCTCGCGACGTTTTTTCCGGTCTCGCGTGTCGATTTAGCGCCGCGAGCGCGTCACTCCTTCGAGGGCCGAAGGGACACGGAGTCCCGTTGGCCGGAGGAACTGTATGAAGAACCGTCGTTTGCTTGCGATTTCGAGCTTGTTTTTGGCCGCGACTGTCTGCGCGGGAGTTGCGGGAAGCGTCGCTGCCAACACCGCGGTGGATGCGGGAGCGGCCTTTTCGCGCTTGAAGGCTCTGGTCGGCGATTGGGATGTCGAGAGCAGCCAGGGCAAAGGTCACAGCAGTTTCGAGCTGATTGCCGGAGGTTCCGTGCTTCTCGAGCGCTTTGCCGAACCAGGCGGGCAGGTGATGCTAACCGCGTATCATCTGGATGGCAGCCGCCTGGTGCTGACACATTACTGCGTCGCTGGCAACCAGCCGCAGATGGTGGCGGAGAAGTTCGATGGCGCGTCGGGCGAACTGGATTTCGCGTTCCGAGGTGGCTCAAATATCGCCCCCGGAGCAGCACACATGCATGACGCGGTGTTCCATCTGATTTCGAGCGACCGCTTCGATGCAAAGTGGGACTTTGTCGAGGCTGGCAAGGTGAAATTCAGCGAAGACATTCATTACAACCGCACAAAGTAAGCCCCAGGGATTCCGGTAGCGGAGCAAAGGCCGGTCGCGCGTCGGCCCAAGCCGAGGGAGCACCCGATGAACCGAATTCCTGCATGCGGCTCCGAGGTGGTTGTGAAAAATGAAAGCACGTCAGATAATTCCGAAAAAAAGGAGAAAGAACAATGCAATTCCTATTACTGATCTATGAGAATGAAAAGCGCTTTGCTTCGGGTTTCGACCCGGCGGAGATGCAGGAATATGAGACCTTTGGCCTGCAACACGCCAGCGCCATCAAGGGCGGTAACGCCCTGCAACCCACGATGGTAGCGCAAACCGTGCGCGTTCGAAATGGCAAGGCGCTGACCACCGACGGCCCTTTCGCCGAAACCAAAGAGCAACTCGGCGGCTTCTATCTTGTGGAAGCGCCCGACAAGGCGGCGGCAGCGGCGATGGCGGCGAAGATTCCCGGCGCGCGTTTTGGTTGCGTGGAAGTGCGTCCTATCCTTACCTTTTCCTGATGGGTATTCGGCAAGAAGGCGACGAGCGTAAAACGCAGAAGAATCCACATGATGCGGGCGCTTGCCATGGGAGCCGGCGCTCCGCAGCAACGTGAAGAAGCGGGGAAGGAGTCTTTATGGCGGCCACCTGGCTATATCGCGTAGCAGCAGTCGTGTTTCTGTTGTTCGCCGCGGGGCACACCTACGGATTTCTGAGCTTTCGTCCGTCGTCGATGGAAGGCCGCGCGGTATACGAGTCCATGAACAGCGTGCAGTTCGTGGAGGACGGCCGAAGCTATACCTATGGGAACTTTTACCGCGTGTTTGGCCTCTCCGCCACGGTCTCCATGCTTTTCTGGGCTTTCCTGTGTTGGCACCTTGGGGAGCTGGCGCGGACAAACCCCGGGACGATCGGCGCTCTCGGTTGGGGCCTGTTCGCCGTGCAGATTGCCGGAGCGGTGCTCAGCTTCCTCTATTTGGGTCCGCCACCCATGTTGTTCGCCCTGGTGGTTGCCCTGCTGGTCGGATTGGCGGCCTGGCTGGTGCGCCCGGGCCACAAGTTGCCGGACCCATCGATGGGTGAAAGGTGATTACCATGCGCTACATGATGTTGGTTTATACGCAAGAAACGGAAATGGAGAAGGCTTCGCAGGAAGAAATGGCCAAGGTGTTTGCCGGGCACGTCGCGGTTCAGCAGGAGACCGAGCGGCGCGGAATTTTTCGGGCCGCCGATCCCTTGAAGTACACCTCTACGGCAACGACGGTCCGGGTCAAGGACGGCAAAACGCTGGTGACCGACGGGCCGTTTGCCGAAACCAAAGAGCAGCTTGCCGGCTACTATATTCTCGACTGCGCCGATCTCGACGAAGCTCTCGAGTGGGCTGCCAAGATTCCCACCGGTTGCGGTGGCGCCCAGGGATGCGTGGAGGTCCGCCCCATTCACGAATTCCCCAAAGGCGCACCGGGGGAGCCCTTCCTGGCCGGCCGCGGCTGACTCAGGTATAGCGGCGTGTCGGCGCATGGACTCCGAAAATGCAGGAACGGATCGCGGAAAAAGGATGACCGACAACTGAAGGATGACTGATTTTCGAAATGCCGTCGAGGAAGTCTTCCGGAGGGAATCCGGCCGCATCATTGCCGGCTTGATTCGCGTGTCGCAATCGTTCGACTTGGCCGAAGAGGCCATGCAGGATGCGCTGGCGGCGGCACTCCTCGATTGGCAGCGCAACGGACTTCCCGCGAATCCCGCGGCGTGGATCAACGCGGTTGCGCGCCGCAAATTGATCGACTACGCGCGGCGCAATCAGACCCGGCGCAGCCATCAGGATCAACTGCTTTATGAAACGCCCAAGTCCGTCACCCCTGCCCTGCTTTCCGGAGATGCTGCTGCCGAAGAAATGAGCTTTCCCGACGATCGGCTGTGCTTGATCTTCACGTGTTGCCACCCGGCGCTCAACACGGAAGCGCAGGTCGGCCTCACCCTGCGTACGCTCGGCGGGCTCACGACTGCTGAAATTGCGCGAGCCTTTCTTCTGCCCGAGCCGACGCTGGCCCAGCGTCTGGTGCGCGCGAAGCGTAAGATCCGCGACGCTCGCATTCCCTACGAAGTCCCTCCGGAACATGCGTTGCCGGAGCGTCTTGCTGCGGTCCAGGCGGTCATCTACTTGATATTCAACGAAGGATACGCTGCTACCGCGGGCGACGGCCTGGTGCGCCGTGAGCTCTGCGCGGAAGCCATTCGCCTGGCGCGGACGCTTTGCGACTTGCTACCGAACGAACCCGAAAATCTCGGCCTGCTCGCGCTGATGCTGTTGCACGATTCACGACGCGATGCGCGCGTCAATGCCGTCGGGGAGCTGGTACCTCTCGAGGAACAAGACCGCACCACCTGGCACGCTTCCCAGATTGCAGAAGGGATGCAGCTGGTCGAAAAATCGCTGCGCATGGGCCGCGTTGGCCCGTACCAATTGCAGGCGGCCATTGCCGCGGTGCACGCTCAAGCCAAGACACCGGAGCAAACCGATTGGGACCAGATCGCCGCACTTTATGCGGTACTTTCCCGAACCAGCGGTTCTCCCGTGATCGCCCTCAATCACGCCGTAGCCGTGGCCATGAGCCGCGGAATCGAGACCGGCTTGGAGCTGATTCAGCAACTCGCGACCTCCGGCGATCTAGATTCCTATTACCTATACCACGCTGCACGGGCGGACCTGCTGCGCCGGCTCCGGCGGAAGGAAGAAGCCCTGGCCGCCTACGAGCGGGCACTCCGCCTGAGCGCGAATGCCGTGGAGCGCCGCTACCTGCGGCGGCGCATGGCCGAACTCAGCAACGGGTAGCGAGCTGCGGAGGTCCTACCACTCGTTAGCGGAGCGGTGTGCACTCGAGGGTCAGGACTTCAAACGGCTGCAACACGAACGGGTGAGTTTGCCCAGCACGGAGAGGTATCGCTTGGTTGTTCCGGTCTGCCTTCCAGGGCGACTGGGCACTGAATTTGCTTGCCTCACCCAACGGCAGCTGGAACGCTTCGCCGATGTCGAGTGAAACGGTTTGCTTCTGGTCGCTGGGATTTCGCAATGTCAAAATCCCGTTTTGCCGAGACCAGGAAGCCCAGCCATACACCTGCAACTTACCGGGATCGCCGCCGACCCAATGGGTATCGGCCAGCGTTCCTTCGTTTTCGCGTGACCATTTTGCGGCTTCCGCCAAAGCGTCCCAGTCCCCTTCCGACAAAAGAGCATGCGTAATGTAGAGCTCCTGAAGCTGCGTACCGCTTCCAAAGTAGCTTCGGACTTCATGCACGAAAGCGTGCTCTGGATCGTCGGTCAGGTGCTCCGCCTGCCGCGCATAGATGATTCCGTGAAGCATCAAGGAGTTCAGAGGAAACAGAGGCCCTTTGTTCACGACTCCCGCGTATGTCTCCGCGTCACGGTAGGTAATCCATTTTTCCCGCCACGGTCCCACGCCTGTGAAATCATCATCCTCGCCCCCGCGCCAGATGGAGTCGGCGAATTCGAGCCAGAATGGCGAAGGATACGTTCCGGTCGTGAGGTTCACAAAGAGGTCTGGCTTCACAGCGCGCCATTCCTCGATAAGACTGATCGCGGCATGGAAGTCACTGTCAAATTCACTCCCGGGGAAAACGCTATTCACGTTACCCGTGCCATCGATCTTGAACTGATTGACGGCGTACTTCTGGATGAAATCGAGGGTCACCCGCCGAAAGCGCGCGTAATACTTCGGACCGGAGAGCGCGAAGCCGCCTTTATTCATTTCAAAACCCTGCGTTGCCCCGTAGGTGATACGCTCTTCTTTGGCCTTGTCATAGCCGCCCCAGGGGGAAAGCCAGACCCCCGGCGCCGCACCATATTTGGCAGCGGCGGCCTCGACGGCAGTGAACCCCTCCGGGAACCCGGCGTCGAAGCTCCACAAGGAGCGCGGATCATCCCATCCATCGTCGAACAAGAACGAGTCGAGCTTTACCGAGCGCTTCGTGGCGAGTTCTTGGCCAAATGCGTCAATGACATCTAACGCCGCGGCCTGGTCGTAACGATTTCCGAATCCAATATCGAACCACGAGTTGTAGTGCAGGAATGCACGATAAGGATGGGCGCGTTCGCGCTCGACATAATTTAGAAACGCACGTCGCATTTGCCCGGCGGGTGAAATTCCAATCACCGAAGAGTACCTTACGGGTTGGTTCGCCCGGACCGGCAATTCCCGAGCGATTCCGCACTTCACTTGCTGCTGATTCACGGCGCATTCGGCGAGGGGATGCTCCAATCCGAGGAAGAGATTTCCCGCGGTCACCGGGGAACCTTTCACCGTACCGCTGACTTCCGCCGAGGGCAAAGCGAAATCGAACATGCGAACTTCGCGAACGGGAGTGTCATTTGCCGCCAAAATGATAATTTCTTGGCGCAGATAGTTGTCTCCGTCGCGGAGAACTGCCGACCAGGTCACCTTCAAGTGGGTATCGTTACTGGCCAGGTGCAGGGTGACACGCTTGCCCGCGAAATGCTCTTCCGACCGCGAGGACTCCGGCTTCGGGGCAATCGATCGAATGTCCGGCGTGCCGACAATTCGAGCGGACCCTCCCCCGAGCGTGCTGCCATCCAACATCACCAGGAGGAAGGGATCGGCGGGCAGCGGGATGGCCTTCGCGAGCGAAACGCCCTGAAAGGAACCCCCCCGCAGTCTCCCACCCGAGGTGTACCACTCCGCGGAAAGCACGTCGTTTTTTAGCGTGATGGTATTTCCCTCGACGCGGGCCTGCGCTTTGCCCGGGTCCAAGCCGTATAAATAGCCGGACTGGCCGGCCCACGCGCCAGTAGACCAGAACCAGCAAAAACACAGCGCTTCCATCGCCCGAGCTAGCTTGCCGGTGCGCATCGAGACTCCGGATGAATCTTTACTTGTACCTGCGCGTGCCTCACCGTCGCAATAGGGAAGTTTGATACCGCCACACGGCAGAACCGAGGCGGCAGCATCGGCCGTTTGTTAGTATCTAGCTTCGCGGAGAACCCCGATGAGCAGACCGCCAAACAACGACGACCCCTTTGTGGCCATGGTGACAGCCCGCGCGGAAGTGGATCTGAAGTTAAGTGATTTTCGGCCGCGTTCGATGCTGCTGAGGCCCGCGCACGAGATTCGCAAAGCAAAATTCCCGGTGATCGATTACCACAATCATCTGGACGCCCAGGAGCCAGCTCACCTCCTCGAAGTTATGGATGAATGCGGTGTCGAAAGAATTGTCAATATCACCATGCAGGTTGGCGAACGCGCTTTGCAAATGATTCACAAATTTCATTCGGTTGCGCCGGACCGGTTTGCCACCTTGGCTTGGATGGATTGGAGCGATGTCGCAACGGACGGGTTCTTTGAACGCACGGTGAATCGCTTCGAACGGCTCGTGGAGCAGGGCGCTTGCGGTATGAAGATCTGGAAGGATCTGGGCACCAAGGTCCGGGATGCGGATGGCCGCCTTTTGCGAATCGATGACGAGCGGCTCGATGCTCTGTACGAAAAGGCGGCCGAGCTGAAGGTTCCGGTCATGTACCACATTGCCGACCCGGACGCTTTCTTTCTTCCCATCGATCGGACCAATGAGCGCTATGAAGAGCTGGCAGCGCATCCGGAATGGAGTTACTACGGCTCGCATTTCGGAAAGCGGGAACTGCTCGCTCAGCGAGACCGCGTGATCGCTCGCCATCCGAGGACCACCTTTGTGGGAGCCCACGTGGCGGAGCACCCGGAAGACCTGGCTTACGTGAGCGAACTGCTCGATCGCAATCCGAATCTTCTCGTCGATATCGGTGCACGCTGCGCCGAGCTTGGCCGCCAGCCGTACACCGCGCGGGACTTCTTCCTCAAATATGCAGACCGCATTCTCTTCGGTACGGATCTGATTCCCGAAGTCTCGATGTACCGGTTGCACTACCGGTTCCTCGAAACACGCGACGAGTACTTCGAGTATCCCTCACACGCTTCCCGTCAGGGCCGCTGGAACATTTACGGTTTGTTTTTGCCGGACCAGGTGCTCCGCAAGGTTTATCGGGAAAACGCACTTCGCCTGCTGCCTTCTCGCTGACCGATTCGTCGTCGGCCGGTTCGGCGCGTCCGCCGGCGGTCCGCAAAACTTGGCTTTCCCGGGCCGGGAAATCGAATAGAATCTGGGCGTCAGCCCGAGCCCGGGGATGCCATTGACGCGCCCGCGACCGCTCGCGTGATGCCGGGCGGAAGTCCAGGTCGAACCCATGAAGCTGAA
>Ga0306921_10002238_pt1 | contig 19392 bp, 14 predicted proteins | sample sta12Cox44000080_FD_203760 | JGI IMG/M metagenome (GOLD analysis project Ga0306921, IMG submission 203760) | Lab enrichment of tropical soil microbial communities from Luquillo Experimental Forest, Puerto Rico - statoxic.12C.oxic.44.000.080 (v2)... | ecosystem: Environmental > Terrestrial >... | reverse complement strand
ATAGATTTCGGCCGCCGAGCCGCTTTCGACGATCCGGCCGGCATACATCACGTTGACGCGGTTGGCATATCGCGCCACGACCCCCAGATTGTGGGTGATAATGATCAGCGCCACGTCTAGGCGGCGGGTCAGCTGCTTCATCAGCTCGAGGATCTGGGCTTGGATCGTCACGTCGAGTGCCGTCGTCGGCTCATCGGCGATGATCATTTTCGGATCACAGGCGAGCGCGATGGCGATCATGATCCGCTGGCGCATGCCACCCGACAGCTGATGCGGATATTGCTTGAGGCGGCGTGCCGGGTCGGCGATGCCGACCAGCCCCAGGAGTTCGACGGCACGCGCTTGGGCAGCGGCACGGTCGGCGCCGCGGTGCTGCTCGAGTGTTTCGGTGATCTGCCGGCCGATCGTCAGCACCGGGTTCAGCGAGGTCATCGGCTCCTGAAAGATCATGCCGATATCGCTGCCGCGCACCTGGCGGATCTCCTCTTCGGACAGCCGCCGCAGGTCGCGCCCGGCAAAGAGGATCTCGCCCTTGGTAATCCGCCCGGGCGGGTCCGGGATCAGACGGAGGATCGACAGAGCTCCGGCGGTCTTGCCCGACCCGCTCTCGCCGACGATCGCAACCGTCTCGCCGCGTTCGACGGTGTAGGAGATGCCGTCGACTGCCGGAACGATGCCGACACCGGTGCGGAACTCGGTGTGCAGGTCCCTGACTTCTAAGAGCGGTGGCAAGACACCTGCTTTCTTCCCCCCGTCAGCAAAGCGCACGTAAGCTTGTTGTAAGAATTCGGCGTGTGGTATCGACCGTGGCAGAGGACGTCAACCGCGGCAAGGGGGGTCTTCACGCCCTCGCCGCGTCTCGTTAAAATCGCCCGGCATCAACGCCATCAAAAATGAGGAGGACCGTTTCATGCCCGTTTCCATGTACCACGCGTCAGTGCCGGTGTTCATACAGCTGCTCGGTGGCCTCAAGGCGGTGATCGAAAAGGCCGAGGCGCACGCGACCGGGCACAAATGGGATGAAAACACCGTGCTGAACGAACGGCTCTATCCCGACATGTTCACCCTTGCACGGCAGGTGCGGCAGGCGAGCGAGCACGCCTTTGGCGCCGGACGCGCCGCCGGCGTCACCGTGCCCGAGCTTCCCGCCATCGACAATAGTTACGCGGAAATGAAGGCGCGCATCGACAAGACCATCGATTTTCTCAAAGGCCTGCGGCCCGATCAGCTCGACGGCAGAGAAAATGCGGAGGTCACTCTCACCCAAGGCGGCCAGGAGCGCAAACTCCGCGCCCAAAACTATCTCTATCACTTGGCGATGCCGAATTTTTATTTCCACACGACGACTGCCTACAATATTCTTCGCAGTCTCGGCATCGAGATCGGCAAACGGGACTTTATGGGCCAGATGCCGTCCTAGCTTCCGCTCGCTCCCTCTCTCCCCTCCCCGGACAACCAGCGGCCCGGAGGCCTGCGACTCCATCCAGAACGGTCGCTACTGTTGTTCGCCCGGGGACGCGGGGAGAGAGGACCGAGACTACGGGTGACCCCTGCCCGGTAGCCCTCACACCGGCGGCGTGTAGGCCCGGCCCCACGGATAGGTCTGGTGCTTGGGCAGATCCGGGTCCATGTGGTCCCAGGGCTGCGCGCTCTTGACAAAGATGTCGGCCTCGGGGCGGAATCCGCTCGGGTCGTCGAGGCTGCCGACGCGCAGCCCGACAATGTCCGGCCGAGCCGAGACACGGATGAACAGCGGGCAACCGCATTCCGGACAAAACGCCCTCGTCACTCGATTGCCGGCATCGCTGGCGCTGGCATAGAGTTTGGGCTCGCCCTTGATGACGCGGAATCCGGCGGCTGGCACGCGCATCGCAGCAACGTAGGCGCTGCCGCTCTGATGCTGGCAGTCGCGGCAATGGCACAGCAGCGAAAATAGCGGCTCGCCTGCCGACTCGTACCGCACCGCTCCGCACAGACAGCCCCCGCTCCTCACCGCCGCCATCTTCGACCTCCCTGCGCCATTCGTTAAAGGCACCCTTAACACGTCTCGTTCGACACGATGATCGTGGTGCCGAGGCGGCGAACATACCGCCGAGACCATGGCAGATCGCGAGATCTACCTGCTGCTGTGGGTGGCAGTCTTGTTCGTGATCTTCCAGACCCCGTTGATCCTGAGCAGATTGTGGAAGTCGATCCATCCATAGGGCCTGTCCTTGGGGTCGAAGCTGAGCTGGACCGAGGCAGCATCGCCCACCTGTGTCACCGAGATGATCCGACCGACGATGCCCGAACTGGGCGGTGAGGCCCACTCCTCGAAGTTCTCAGAAATCAGGTTTTTGTGCAGGCCACCCTCAGCGTCGATGTAGAAAATCCAGGCGTCTTCGTGAAAGGCCTCCTTGAACTTCTCAATATCGTTTTCATTGAATCCATCGATGTAGAGCTTCACAACGCGGACGATCTCGTCGTAGTCATCTGTTCTTGCGGTCATGGTAACCTCCTCTGCTTAAAACTCACGCCGGCTCGTTCGACATAATGATCGTGCCGGAAGCGGCGAACATGCCGCCGACACCGTGGCAGACCGAGATTTTGGCGCCGGGGATCTGCGCCGGAGCTATGCCGCGCATCTGGCGCACGCTCTCCTGCAATGCATACATGCCGTACATGCCGGAGTGCATGTAGGAGAGCCCGCCGCCATTGGTGTTGAGCGGCAATTTACCGCCGGGAGCGGTGTTGCGCCCGGCAACAAAGGCTCCGGCCTCGCCGCGCGGCACAAAGCCCAAATCCTCGAGACCGTAGATCGGCAAATGCGCAAAGGCGTCGTAGATCATCAGATGATCGACGTCGTTGTGGGTGATGCCGGCCTCGGCAAAGGCTTTGGCGCCGGCGACGCGAAAAGCGCGCGAGGAGGTGAAATCCTCCATTTGGCTGACCATCGGCGTTTCCACACTCTCGCCGGTGCCGAGCAGGTAGACCGGCCTCTTGGGAAAATCCTTCGCGCGCTCGGCCGCGACTAGGATCAAGGCGCCGCCGCCATCGGTCACCAAACAGCACTGCAATAAGCGGAACGGGTAGGCGATCATCCGAGAATTAAGCACGTCCTCGACGGTGATTGGCGTCTTGAAGGTGGCGCGCGGGTTCTTGGCCGCCCATTCGCGCTGCACGACCGAGACCATCGCCAGGGTCTCGTCGGTCAGACCATAGGTCTTCATGTAGCGCAATACCGGGACCGTAAACAAAGTCGGCGGCCCCATTGGCCCATAGGGCTGCTCGAACTGACCGGCGAGGCTCGTCGGTGCCGTGACATTGCGGGTGCGCCCGACCCCGGAGCGGCCGCTTTCGCCATGTGTGATCAGCACCGTCTTGCAAAGGCCCGACTCGATCGCCGCGGCGGCATGGCGGACGTGGATCATGAACGAGCAGCCGCCGACCGCGGTGCCGTCGACCCATTTCGGCGTCAGGCCGAGATAATGGGCCACCGTCACCGGCGTCTCGCCGGCGGTGGCAATGCCGTCGATGTCGGCGGGTTTGAGCCCGGCATCGGCCATTGCATTGAGCGCGGCGTCAGCGTGCAACTGAATCTGCGACATGTCGGGGATCACGCCGAGCCGGGTGGTCTCGGCCGCACCGACGATGGCGATCGATTTCGGCTTCATCGCATCACCTCCGGGGCGGACGGAAGAGGGGGAGGGTGATCTCGTCGTCGAGCTTCTCGAAGGCGACCTCGACCGGCATGTCGAGCTGCAATGCCTCGGGGGTCTGTGGGCAGCCGGTGATATTGGTCATCATGCGCGGCCCTTCCTCGAGCTCGACGACCGCGATCGCATAGGGCGGGGTAAAGCCCGACACCGGCCGGTGGTGGATCACATAGCTGTAAAGCCGGCCCTTGCCGCTCGCCGCGAACACGCTGACCTCACGCGCCGCGCAGGCAGGGCAGAACGGCCGCGGCGGAAAATAGACCTTAAGGCAGGCGTTGCAGCGCTGCAGTCGCAATTCGCCGGCGCGTGTGCCGTCCCAGAAATGCTGTGTCTCGGGTGTCGGCTGCGGCCGCGCGCGTCTTCCGTCGGACATTCTTCCCACCTCACCTCAGAGCATCCCAAGGAGGGACTTTGCCGCGTGCGGCGAATTGGGCCAAGCGGAAGATGGGGCAGGGGGTTCGCGTGACACCTGCCGAGCCGACTGGTATCGTCGCTTGCACGCAGGGAGCAGGCGATTGGCGGAGGAAAGGATAGAGCGGCGGCTGGCGGCGATCCTCTGCGCTGACGTCGTCGAATATTCGCGGCTGATGGGGACGGACGAGGAAAAGACGCTCGCCGTTCTCAAGAGCCACCGGCGTGAATTGATCGACCCGCTGATCGACCAGCACCGTGGACGCATCTTCAAGACCACGGGCGACGACATGCTGATCGAGTTCGCCTCGGTGGTCGACGCCGTGCGCTGCGCCGTCGTGGTGCAGCGGGGGATGGAAGACCGCAATGCCAATCTGCCGGAGAGCGAGCGCATCCGTCTTCGCATCGGCATCAACCTTGGCGACGTGATGGTCGACGAGGGCGACATGTTCGGCGACGGCGTCAACGTAGCAGCGCGCATCGAGGCGCTCGCGGCACCCGGCGAGATCTGCGTCAGCTACTCGGTACGCGAGCAGATCGGCGAAAAGCTGCCGATTAGCTTCTCCGAGCTGGGCGAGCACGCCGTCAAGAACATCGCGCGACCGGTGCGCGTTTATCGCGCCGAGAAAGGGGCTGAGCCGAACGCGGGTGCTGCGGGGGTCCCGATACAAGATCCGCTCAGTCTCGCCGACAGGCCATCGCTCGCGGTGATGCCGTTCACCAATATGAGCGGCGATGCCGAGCAGGAATACTTCGTCGACGGCATCGTCGAGGACATCATTACCGGCCTGTCACGAATCAAATGGCTATTCGTGGTCGCCCGCAACTCGACCTTCGCTTACAAGGGTCGCGCGGTAGACGTAAAACAGGTCGGTCGCGAACTCGGCGTGCGCTACGTCCTCGAAGGCAGCCTGCGCAAGGCGGGTAACCGGGTCCGCCTGACCGCCCAGCTGATCGAGGCCGCAACTGGCACGCATGTCTGGGCCGAGCGTTACGATCGCGCGCTCGACGACATTTTTGCGGTTCAGGACGAGATCACCTTGAGCGTAGTCGGCACGATCGAGCCCAGTCTGCGCCAGGCCGAAATAGAGCGGGCAAAGCGCAAACGCCCGGACAGTCTCGACGCCTACGACCTCTACCTTCGCGCCTTGCCCCATCTTCATGCCTCTATGCCCGGTGACGCCGATAGGGCCCTCGCACTCCTCCACCAGGCCTTGGCCCTCCAGCCCGATTATGCCGCGGCCAATGCCGCAGCGGCTTTAGCGCACGAAAACCGTTATATGCGCGGAGGGTTAAACAAGGCGGACAAGGAGGCTGCCCTCCACTACGCGCGAGCCGCGATCGAGGCCGGGGCCGACGACGCCGCGACGCTCGCCACTGCGGGCTTTGTCATTGGTCTCGTCGAGCATGACTACGAAACCGCGATGAACGCCATTGATAGCGCATTGGCGTTGACCCCCTCGTCGGCTCGGGCGCTGGGCTACGGTGCGGTCATCCTCGGCCATGCGGGGCGAACCGCGGAGGCGATAGAATACGGAGAGCGTGCGCTCCGTATCAGCTCGTCGGACCCGAAAATCTCAGACCCCTATATGGGGCTGGCTATCGCCCATTGCGCTGCGGGCAATTGGGAGGAAGCGATCGCAGCCTGCCGTCACACCATACGGGCCAATCCGCGCTTCAGCCTCCCCCATGTCTTGCAAGCCGCCTCACTGTCCTTCCTCGGTCGCTCGGAGGAGGCCAGGGTGACCGCAGGGCGCGTGCCCGAGCTGGAGCCCGGCTTTACGGTCTCCGGCTTTGTTCGGGCCCACACCGGCCGAACCGAGATCTGGGAGCCGATCGGCGACGCGCTGCGCCGGCTGGGACTCCCCGAATAGCGCCGGTCAAGGGAGGAGGCGATTGTCGGAGGAACGGGTAGAGCGGCGGCTGGCGGCGATCCTTTGCGCCGATGTCGTCGGCTATTCGCGACTGATGGGGGCGGACGAGGAAAAGACGCTCGCCGTTCTCAAGAGCCACCGGCGCGAATTGATCGATCCGCTGATCGACCAGCACCGCGGACGCATCTTCAAGACCACCGGCGACGGCATGCTGATCGAGTTTGCCTCGGTCGTCGATGCCGTGCGCTGCGCCGTCGTCGTGCAGCGGGGGATGGAGGACCGCAACGCGAATCTGGCGGAGGGCGAACGCATCCGCCTGCGCATCGGCATCAATGTCGGCGACGTGATGGTCGACGAGGGCGACATGTTTGGCGACGGCGTCAACGTGGCCGCACGCATCGAAGCACTTGCCGCTCCCGGCGAGATCTGCGTCAGCGCCTCGGTGCGCGAGCAGGTCGGCGAAAAGCTGCCGATCAGCTTTGCTGATCTCGGCGAGCACGGTGTCAAGAACATCGCGCGGCCAGTGCGTGTTTATCGCGTGATGAAGGGCATCGAGCCGATCGCGGGAGCCGCGGAAGGCCCGACCAGAGCGCCCATCGCGCTCCTCGAGGACGGGCCTTCGGTCGCAGTATTGCCATTCACCAATATGAGCGGCGATGCCGAGCAGGAATACTTCGTCGACGGCATCGTCGAGGACATCATCACCGGTCTGTCGCGGATCAAATGGCTTCATGTCATTGCCCGCAACTCGACCTTTGTCTTCAAGGGGCGTGCGGTCGACGTCAAGCAGGTCGGCCGCGAGCTCGGTGTGCGCTATGTACTCGAAGGCAGCCTGCGCAAGGCTGGCAACCGCGTCCGCCTGACCGCCCAGCTGATCGAGGCGGCGAGCGGCAGGCATGTCTGGGCCGAGCGCTACGATCGCGCGCTCGACGACATCTTCGACCTGCAGGACGAGATCACGTTGAGCCTCGTCGGTGCGATCGAACCGAGCCTGCGCCAGGCCGAGATCGAACGAGCCAAGCGCAAGCGTCCGGAGAGTCTCGACGCTTACGATCTCTATCTGCGCGCCTTGCCGCATGCTTATGTGCCGATGCCCGGTGAGGCCGATAAAGCGCTCCGCCTGCTCGACCAGGCGCTGGCCTTGCAACCGGATTACCCGGCGGCGCAGGCTGCGGCCGCCTGGTGTTATGAGATGCGGTATCTGCGGGGCGGACTGCATGAGGCCGACAAAACCGCCGCGCTCTCGCACGCGCATGCAGCGATCGAGGCCGGCGCGGACGATTCGACCACCCTCGCCACCGCCGGCTTTGTCATCGGCCTAGTCTCGCATGACTACAAAACCGCGATGGACGTGATCGATCGAGCGCTGACCTTAGCCGGCGCATCGGCGACCGCGCTGTGGATGGGGGGCATTGTGCTTGCCCATGCCGGTGACAGTGCCAGAGCGATCGACTACGCCGAACGAGGGCTCCGTCTGATCCCGTTTGGGCGCGAAAGTTCATTTGGCTATGGGGCGCTTGCGATGGCGTACAGCGCGCTGGGCGATTTCGCAGCGGCAGCCGAGGCCAGCGCCAAAGCCGCACAGGCAAATCAGCGTTTTAGCCTCAACCATGCTCTGCACGCTGCGGCCTTGTCTCGCCTTGATCGCATGGACGAGGCCCGAACCGCCGCCCGGCGGATCGTCGAATGCGAGCCCGACTTTACGGTCTCCGGCTTTGTGCGGGCCCATACCGGCCGCGCAGAGATCTGGGAGCCGATCGGCGACGCGCTGCGCCGGCTGGGTCTCCCGGAATAGCGCGCAGAGCGGCCCCGTTCGGCGATTTTTTGCGGCAGTTTTCGATTTCGATTGTTTTTCAATTGATAGGCCGCGCGAATTCGTTGTTCGGCGGCAAAATTCGATTGATATTCGACTGATCTGCTAAGTAGCGAATTTGGTCTCCTAACCCACTGAAATGACGCGCCGCCACACTCGCCGATATGGGTGTGCCGCGGCAAAAAAACGCGACTTTCGTTGTATTTCGCTCAGGATGTTGGGTTGCGGCAGCCCGGTGAGATGACTTTGACGCCTGCCGGGAATTCGGGCAAACCGTATCGAGCGGTACCGGAGGAGGGCGGGAATGGCCGGCAGCATTACGCCAGCGGAGTTGCGGCGGCGGTATCAGTCGGGCGGTGAGATCGCGATCGTCGATGCGCGCGAGGAGGGGAGCTTTCACGAGCGCCACCTGCTGATGGCGTCGTGCCTGCCATTGAGCCGGCTGGAGCTGTTGGCGCCGGGCCTGTTGCCACGGCGGTCGGCGCCGATCGTCGTCTGCGATGCCGGTGAGGGCTTGGCCGAGCGCGCCGCCGCTAGGCTGACCGAAGGCGGCTACACCGACGTTTCGCTGTTGGCCGGCGGCGTTGCCGCTTGGGAAAGGGTTGGCTTCCCCGTCTATAGCGGGGTGCACGTGCCGAGCAAGGCCTTCGCCGAGGTCGTCGAGCACGACTATGGCACACCGTGGATCTCGGCCGAGGAATTGGCCGAACGCCAGAAGCGCGGCGAGCGAATTGCGATCTTCGACAGCCGCTCCTACGAGGAGTACCACTCGAACAGCATCCCCGGTGCGATCAGCGTGCCCGGCGCCGAACTCGTCTATCGCTTTCAAGAGATGGTGCCGTCGCAAGACACCTTTGTCGTCGTCAATTGCGGCGGGCGGACGCGCAGCATTATCGGCGCGCAGTCGCTGATCGACGCGCAGGCGCCGAACCGCATCGTCTCGCTGAAGGACGGCACGATGGCCTGGCACCTTGCCGGGCTCGGGGTCGTGGCGGGCGCCACGGCGCGGGCTCCCGAAGTGTCGGCCGCGGGCATCGCCGTGGCGCGGCAGCGCGCCGATGTCGTCGCCCGGCGCTATGGAGTCCCGGTGATCGATCGCGCTACGCTCGCCGAATGGCAGCGTGAGGCCGACCGCACTCTCTATCTGCTTGATGTCCGCGAACCCGCCGAATATCGAGCCGGTCACCTGCCGGGATCGGTCATGGCCCCCGGCGGCCAATTGGTCCAGGAGACCGATAGCTGGCTCGGCGTCTGGGGTGCGCGCGTCGTTCTGGCCGACGACACCGGGGTCAGGGCGCGCATGACGGCGTCCTGGCTGCGCCGCATGGGCTGGGATGCCGTGGTGCTGGAGGGTGGGCTCGACGGCGTGGAGCTCGAGCGAGGGGAGCCGGCGCCGAAGCGTGACAACTTCTCGCTCGCCGGTCCTGAACCGCCGACCATCCAACCTGTGGAATTGCGGGCGAACCCAGCCGTCGTCGTCGATCTGGCGCTGAGCCGTGCCCACCACCAGGGCCACATCCCCGGAGCGTGGTTCGCGATCCGCGCCCGGCTCGCCGCGGCGCTCGACAGGCTGCCGGCGGAAGGCGAGCTGGTGCTGACCAGCGAGGACGGCGCGATCGCGCGCTTTGCCGCAGCCGAGCTTCGCACCCGCCGGCCGGTCAAGGTGCTGGCCGGCGGCACCGCGGCCTGGAAGGCCGCCGGGCTGCCGCTCGACACCGGCATGGGACCGCTCGCCAGCGAGCCCGACGACGTCTCGGTTTCGGCGCGCGACCGGCCGCCGTCCGAACGAGAGCGCTACATGCGCGAGTACCTCGCCTGGGAGGTCGAGCTCGTCAACCAGATCGCCCGCGATACCGACTGCCGCTTTCGCTTGGCACCAGCTTAGAATAGAAGGAAACTGGAAGATGCGCCTTTCACACTCGATCTTCTCTTTGGCCGCGCTTGGCCTCGCGATGGTGCAGCCCGTCTGTGCGGAGGAAACTGTGAACGGTCCGCTCTATGCCGTTGTCTATTTTGAGGTTGACCCGACCGAGGCAGCCCAGACTGCCGCCGCTGCCCGGCAATACGCCGACGCGAGCGGCAAGGAAGACGGCAATCTCGCCTTTGAGATGTTCCAGGAGATCGCGCGGCCGAGCCGCTTCGCGGTCGTCGAGGTGTGGCGCGACAAGAAGGCCGCCGAGGCGCACGGCAAGGCGGCGGCCGCGACGGCGCTCGGGCAAAAGCTGCACCCTGCGATGATCGACGGTTTTGGAGTGCGGCCGCACAGCGGTTTCGACGTCGCAACGCCGAAGGGTCAGATTCCGTCCGGGGCGTTGTATGTGGTCACTCATGTCGATGTCTTCCCGGCCGGGAAAGACCAGGCCGCCGAGCTCGTCAAGGCGCAGGCCGATGCCGCCCGCAAGGATGACGGCAATCTGCGGTACGACGTGCTGCAATGGGATGGACATCCCAACCACTTCACCCTGGTCAAGGCTTGGCGCGACCGGAAAGCCTTTGATGCGAGCGCCGCCGCATCCCATACCAAGCAATTCCGCCAGAAGCTGATGCCGCTCGAAGGTGCCCTGTATGACGAGCGGCTCTATCAGGCGGTCCGCTAGGACGCCGCGCCTCACCCTCCCGCTGCGCGGGTCCCTCCCTCTCCCCGTCCGCGGCGAGAGCCCCCGGACGGCCGCCCGCCAAGGGCGGGCGTTCCAGGGGTGGGTGAGGGGCTTCCGGTTTGGGCTTGCTCTCGTCCTCCTGGCACTCATCGACGTCTCAGCGCTGACCGGCGGGGCCGAAGCGGCCCCGGCGGTCGAGGCCGAGCACGGCATGGTGGTGTCGGCCCAGCGTTACGCCTCCGAAGTCGGTGCCGGGATTCTCGCCCAGGGTGGCAACGCGATCGACGCGGCGGTCGCGGTCGGCTATGCGCTTGCCGTTGTCGACCCGTGTTGCGGCAACATCGGCGGCGGCGGGTTCATGACCATCCACCTCAAGGACGGGCGCGACACCTTCATCAATTTTCGCGAAACGGCACCCGCTGCCGCGACCGCCGCGATGTATCTCGACCCGGCCGGAAATCCGGTCACCGACCTCAGCCGCGTGGGCTATCTCGCCGCCGGTGTCCCGGGTACGGTGATGGGGCTTGAGCGCGCCGCGCAGCAGTACGGCAGGCTCGCGCGCCGCGTGGTCCTCGAGCCGGCGATAAATCTGGCCCGAGACGGGTATGTCCTAGGCCAAGCCGACGCCGACATTCTCGACGGCAAGCGGTTCGGCAAAGACCCGGTCGCGGCACGGATCTTTCTGCGCCCTGACGGCAGCCGCTTCCAAGCTGGCAACCGCCTTGTGCAAGCCGACCTCGCGGCAACACTCGAGCGGATCGCGCAACAAGGCCCCGACGCATTTTACAAAGGCAGGATCCCGAAAGCGGTCGAGCAGGCCAATCGCGCGAATGGCGGCACTCTGACCGAGCGGGACTTTGCCGACTATCGGGCGACCGAGGGGCCGCCGCTAACTTGCTCCTACCGCGGTTATCGCATCGTGTCGGCGCCGCCGCCGAGTTCCGGCGGCACCGCGGTTTGCGAGATCCTCAACACCCTCGAAGGCTACGATTTGAAGGCGCTCGGCTTCCGCTCGACGCAATCGGTGCACCTGCTGGTCGAGGCGATGCGCCATGCCTATCACGACCGCAACACCCTTCTCGGCGACCCGGCCTTTGTGCAGAACCCACTCGAGCGGATTTTGTCGAAGGACTATGCAACCAACATCCGCGCCGAGATCGACGCCGGCAACGCGCTACCCTCCGCGGCGCTTCAGCCGGCGCATGAGAAAGCCGAGACGACGCATTATTCGGTGGTCGATGCCCAGGGCAACGCGGTCGCGGCGACCTACACGATCAACGGCAGCTTCGGCGCCGGCGTGGTCGCCCCAGGCACCGGCTTTTTTCTGAATAACGAGATGGACGACTTCACCGTCAAACCCGGCGGGCCGAACCTCTACGGCCTGGTTCAAGGCGAGGCAAACGCGATCGCGCCTGGCAAGCGCCCGCTTTCGTCAATGGCCCCGACCCTGGTCGAAAAAGATGGCCACGTCTTTCTCGTCCTCGGCAGCCCGGGCGGTTCGCGCATTATCACGGCCGTGCTCGAGACGATCCTCGACATCGTCGATTACGGCATGGCGCCGCAGCAGGCAGTCGAAGCAGCGCGGCTCCACCACCAGGGGCAGCCCGACGAGGTGGATTACGAGCGCTCGGGGCTGACTCCCGAGACGACGGCGGAGCTGACCGCGATGGGCTACAAGCTCGTCGATCAGCGGCCATGGGGTGCCGTCGAATTGATCGAGATCGCCAACAGCCGGCTCTACGGCGCCAGCGACCCCCGTCGTCCGTCCGGTGCCGCCATCGGCTATTGACTGGAGGTCTCGTGCGGTTCTCGCCGCTTGTCGACCGCATTGCCGGCGAACAAACCGGAGCCTGGCGGGTCCATGCCGAGGGGGTGCGCCGTCGCGAGGCCGGCCACGACGTGATCTTTCTGACTGTCGGCGACCCTGACCAGGCGGCACCGCAGGCGGTGCTCGAGGCGACGATCGAGGCTTTGCGGCGCAATCGGACCGGGTATACGCCGATCATCGGCTATCCGCAGGTGCGCTCCGCGGTCGCCGCGCGGATGCAGCGGCGCACTGGCCGGCCTTGTACCGCCGAAAACGTCGTCCTGACGCCGGGGACCCAGGGCGGGCTGTTCTCCACGCTGAATTGTCTCGCCGGGACCGGCGACGAGGTGATCCTGCCCGAGCCGATCTACGGTCCCTATGCCGGGGTCATCGGCGCCAGCGGCGCGCATATGGTGAATGTGCCGTTGCGCCCCGAGAACGGCTTTCACCCTGACCTCGACGCGCTCGCCCGCGCCGTGACTCCGCGGACGCGGGTGATCTGGATCAACAGCCCGCACAATCCCACCGGCGCCGTATTTACGGCCGAGGAGCTCGCCGGCATCGCTGAGCTGTGCCGGAAACGCGATTTGTGGCTCGTCTCTGACGAGGTTTATGAAGACCTCGCTTTCACAAGACCGCATACGAGCGCGTGGTCATTGCCGGACATGGCCGAGCGCACGATCGTGGCCTCCAGCCTGTCGAAATCGCATGCGATGGCGGGCTTCCGTTTCGGCTGGGTCATCGGCCCGCCGGCGTTGTCGCGGCACCTCTTCGATTTTCTGCTGTGTATGTATTTCGGCGGCCCCGCCTTTATCCAGGACGGCGCGTTAGCGGCGCTCGGCAGCGACCTTCCCGAGGTGGCGGCTCGGCGCGAAATCTATCGCCGCCGCGCCTTGCTGCTGACCGACATCCTCGAGGACGCCCCCGATTGTCGCGCCATCCCTCCCGAGGGCGGCATGTTCGTTTTGTTCGACGTGCGCGGCAGCGGGCTTGGCGCTAAAGATTTCGCGCGCCAATTGCTGCTGCGGGAGGATGTCGCGCTGTTGCCCTGCGACGGCTTTGAGCCGAGTGCCCGCGGGCACCTGCGGATCGCGCTGACCGCACCTGAGCCGCGCCTGGAAGAGGCAGGGCGGCGCATCGTCCGCTTCGCCCGAGGGCTCGCAGAGCGGCATTGATGATCGCCTGGCTCGCCCGGCTGATCCTGGTCTGCGGGCTCGCCGTCACCCCCGCATTGTCGAGCACGGCGCAACCAGACGCAAATACGACCCTGCGTTTTGTGCCGCATGCCGATCTGGCGATCCTCGATCCCTATTTCACCGGGGTCTACATCACGCGCAACTATGGCTACATGGTTTTTGACACGCTGTTCGCGATGGATAGCGCGTTCAAGCCGCAGCCGCAGATGGTCGACAAATGGCAGGTCAGCGACGACCAGCTGACCTACACCTTCACATTGCGCGACGGCCTCAAATTTCACGACGGCCAGCCGGTGCGGGCCGCCGATGTCGTCGCCTCGCTAAAGCGCTGGGGGCAGCGCAACGACGCCTATGGCCAGTCGCTGCTGGCGGCTGCGGCGGCGATCGAGGCGGTCGGCGACAGAGAGTTCCGCATCGCGCTGAAGACGCCTTTCCCGGTGCTCGAGGCGCTGGCCACCTTGACCTCGCCGACCCCGTTCATTCTGCCGGAAAGGTTGGCGCAGATCGACGCCTTTACCCAGATCAAGGAGGCGGTCGGTTCGGGACCCTTCAAATTCGTCAGGGACGAGTGGGAGCCCGGCCACAAGGTGGTGTTTGTCAAGAACCCGGATTATGTGCCGCGCAACGAGCCGCCGAGCTGGGCCTCGGGCGGCAAAGTGGCAAAGGTCGACCGGGTCGAGTGGCTCTACATCCCGGAGGCCACGACCGCGGCGCAGGCGCTCTCGGCCGGCGAGGTCGATTACTGGGAAAACGTGCCGAACGACTATGCGCCGGCGCTCGCGCGCGATGCGGCGGTCGAGGTTCGCTCGGATGCCGGGAGCCTCGGCACCGTGCGCTTCAACCAGCTGAACCCGCCGTTCAGCGATATCCGGATGCGCCAGGCGGTCATGATGGTGGCCGACCAGCGCGATTATTTGAGTGCCATGGCGGGCGACCCACAAAATTGGCGGACCTGCTTTTCGTTTTACACTTGTGACGGGGCCGAGCCCGACGAGCAGGGCGGCGAAGCCCTTTCCGGCCCGCGCGATTTCGCCAAGGCCAAACGGCTGATCGCCGAGGCGGGCTACAACAACGACCGCGTTGTCGTGCTCGACGCGATCGACATCCCGCAAATGCACGCCGAGGCGCTCGTCACCAACGACCTGCTGCGAAAGCTCGGCCTCAATGTCGAGCTGGCGACCGCCGAATGGGGGACGGTCATCAAGCGGGTCGTGATGCGCGAGCCGGTCGAGCGCGGCGGGTGGAGTGCCATGAACACCGTCTTCGCCTATTACGACATGATCAATCCGGCGACCAACCGGTTCTTGCGTACCCGCGGTGTCAACGGGTCGCCGTCCGGCTGGCCGACCGACGAGAAGATCGAGGCCTTGCGAGCGACATGGTTCGCCGCGGCCGACGATGCACGGCGCCGCGATATCGCCGACGCGATCCAGCAGCGCGCATTCGAATTCGTGCCCTACATCCCGACCGGGCAGCTGATCGGCCGGCGGGCGTTCCGCAAGACCCTCGCCGGTGTCATCGATGCGCCGCTGCCGTTTCTATGGAATATCGAGAAGCGGATTTGACCCAGGTAATGGGGAGGAAAACCCTCCGCTCAAGTGTCAATCGTCAATGGAGGAACCCATGGCGGCGATAGCGTTTACGATCAACGGCAAAGCGGTCAGTGTGGACGTAGAGCCCGATACGCCACTGCTTTGGGTAATCCGCGAGCATCTGAAGCTGACTGGGACGAAATTCGGCTGCGGGATCGCGCAGTGCGGCGCCTGCACCGTCCACCTCGACGGCGAGCCGACCCGCTCATGCAGCGTGCAGGTGTCGGATATCCGCGGCAAGCAGGTCACGACAATCGAAGGCCTGTCGCCGGATTCGAGCCACCCATTGCAGAAGGCTTGGATCGCCGAACAGGTTCCGCAGTGTGGCTATTGCCAGTCCGGCCAGATAATGCAGGCGGCGGCGCTCCTGCAAAAGAACCCCAGGCCGACGCGCGATCAAATCATCGCTCACATGGATGGCAACATCTGCCGCTGCGGCACCTATGGCCGCATCATCGCCGCGATCGAAAGCGTGAGGGGAGCCTGACCATGCTGCACGACATCTGCACCGAGACGTTGTCGCGCCGCGCGTTCCTGGTGACCTCAGGTGCTGTCGGCGTAGCGGTCGCATTCGGCTCGTTGCCCGAGGTTGGTTTGGCCGCCGGTCCGCTCGCGCCCAACGCCTGGGTCACGATCGGCGAAGACGGAATCGTCACGATCGTTCCGCCGGCGGTCGAAATGGGGCAGGGCGTGCAGACGTCCTTGCCGCTGATCTTGGCCGAGGATCTCGACGCCGATTGGAGCAAGGTGCGCCTCGCCGCAACCCCCGACGACGACAGGGTCTACGGCAACCCTGGCTTCAGCAACCAGCTCACCACTGTCGGAAGTTTTGCCGTTACCGGCTATTACGAAAAGCTGCGTCTCGCCGGTGCACAAGCCCGTGCGGTTCTGCTGGCCAACGCAGCTGAGCTCTGGAAGGTGCCGGCGTCGGAGCTCGCCACCGAGCCCAACATCGTCGTACACGCCAAATCGGGTCGCACAATCAGCTACGGCGATCTGGCTAAGACCGCGAAGGTGCCCAATCCATTGCCGCAGCTGACCGCAGCCGATCTGAAGCCCACCTCGCGGTTTCGGCTGATTGGCAAGGACGTGCCGCGCCTCGACACGCCGGCCAAGATCAACGGCACGGCAAAATTTGGCATCGATACGCAGCTCCCCGAAATGCTCTATGCGGCGATCCTTTATCCGTCAGTGCAGCACCAGAAGCCGGAGCAGATCGACGACAGCGGTGCCAAGGCCGTCACGGGTGTCGTCAAGGTCGTGGCGTTGCCGGCGGGTGTCGGCGTCATCGCCGAGACGATCGAAGCGGCGCGCAAGGCCAAAGATGCGCTCAAGGTCACCTGGTCGGCTGCCGAGGCGCAGACCTATACCACCGAGCAGATCCTGCAGGACTATTCTGCGATAGCGGCCGACTGGAACCAGCCCGGGGTCGAGATGCTCAGCAAGGGCGACGCCGCCGCAGCCATCAAGGGCGCGGTCAAGGTACTCACCGCTGACTTCGTTTCCGAGCACGTCTCTCACGTCTGCATGGAGCCGTTGAACGCCACGGTGAAAGTCGACGGCGACAAGGTCGAGACCTGGTCCGGCAACCAGTCACCGTCGAACATGAAAATTCTCGCCGCCACCGCTGCCGGCGCTACGCCCGATAAGGTGACGGTTCACACAGCCTTTCTTGGCGGCGGTTTCGGCCGCAAGACCGACGGCGACGAATTGTTCCAGACGACGCTTTTGGCGAAGGCGGTTGCCGGCCGACCAGTCAAGATGATCTGGAGCCGCGAAGACGACATCATGAACGACAAGTTCCGCCCGCTGACGGCGCAACACGTCGAAGTTGGCCTCGACGCGTCCGGCGATATCGTCGGCTGGCGGCATCGGATCGTAAACGAGTCCTATCTCGCCCGCGTCATGCCGCCCGACCTGTTTGCCAAGGTCAAGCGAGACGTCGTCTCTGGCGGTGGCGGCGACATGAGCTACACGGTCCTCAACCATCGGGTCGAGTGGGTGCGGGCAGCGCGCGGCGTCGATGTCGGGGCTTGGCGCGGGATCGCGGCAGGCTATACCAAGTTTGCCATCGAGACCCTGATCGATGAGATCGCCGCGCTCAAGGGGATCGATCCGGTCGCTTATCGGATCGCGCTGCTTAAGGACGATCCGCGCGCCGTGACCGTCGTCCAGGCGGTCGCCGACATGGCAGAATGGAACCGGAAGCGGCAAGGGCGCGCGCTCGGGATTGCTTATTCCAATGCGCTCCGCAGTCACACCGCGGCGGCGGCCGAGGTGTCGGTCGACGAGGCGAGCGGGGAGATCAAGGTCCATCACCTGTGGGCCGCGGTCGACGCGGGTCTCGCCGTGCAACCCAAAAACATCGTGGCGCAGATCGAAAGCGCCATGACCTTTGGGCTTGGTGCTGCTCTCGTCGAGCAGATCACCGTCAAGAACGGCGTCGTGCAGCAGACCAACTTTCACGAATATCGGGTCATGCGGATGTCCGATGTGCCGCCGATGGAGGTGAGGGTGATTTCCACCGACAACAAGCCGACCGGAATCGGTGAAGCAGGTGTGCCGGTGGTGGCGCCGGCGATCGCCAACGCGGTTGCGGTGATCACGGGTAAGCGGCTTCGCCATCTGCCGATGACCCCCGATCGGGTCAAGCGCGGGCTCGCCTAAGACTTCCCCTCATTCATCCCGACTCACCGGCGGCGCGGCGCAGGCCCGACAACAACAACTCGCGATGCTCAGGGTTGCGGAAGGGGGTGGCGCGCGGCATTACCACAGGAGTAATGGCGCGCAGCCGCGTGACAACCTCCCGGGCCTCGTCGAGCCGCCCCATATGGGCATAGCAGGCGGCGAGATAGCGATGTGCTATCGGGAAGCTCGGATCGTCCTGCGTCGCGAGGAGCAGTTTCGGTAGCGCCTCGTCAAAGCGCCGACTGAACAACAGGCCGGCGCCAATCACACTGAACACCTGGCCGAATTTGCCGCGTGGGCTGAGCCGCAGCGATGCCTCCCCACACTCGATTGCTTGATCCGGTTGGCCCGCAAAGAGCCTGAGAATGCCACCGATGTACCAGCCGCGCGCGAAACTGGGGTTGAGCACCAGCGCGCGATCGACTAACGCGATCATCGTGCCGAGATCCTCGCCGAAATAGGACAGGGCGAGGGCCGCATTGGCAAGGGTGCCCGGATCGTCACCGGCCGCCTGCAGGGCTCGCCGGCCGAAATCGGCGCCCTTGCGGCTGTCCATCTCGGGGTCGGTGCTCGACCGATCCGTGCACATCCGGTGGCAGCACACCGCCGCCCAGGCGAGTGCCGGCCCGTAATGCGGATCGCGCGCGATCGCCCGCTCGAGAAGTCGGAGCGCCTCGGGGATTTGCTGTGCCGACGAGAAGAACATCTCATAGGCGCGCAGGTAGAGATCATAGGCGGTCAGGTCGTTCGTCAGGCGACCCGCCGAGCGCACGGTTTCGGCGGCCTGCAAAGCCGGCTCGATGACGCCCGCCACGCTAGAGGCCACCTCGTCTTGAAGGTCGAACACGTCTTCGAGCGAGCCGTCGAAGCGGTCGGCCCAGAGATGCGCGCCAGTCGTCGCGTCGATCAGCTGTGCGGCAACACGCACGCGCTGGCCTGCCTTGCGCACCGAGCCTTCGAGAACGTAGCGGACACCGAGTTCGCGCCCGACCTGCTTCACTTAGACCGCCTGGCCCTTGTAGGTGAAGCTCGAATTGCGGGCGATGACGAAGAGCCATCTGATCCGGGACAGTGCCGTGATGATTTCCTCGACCATGCCGTCGGCGAAATATTCCTGCTCGGGATCGCCGCTCATGTTCTGGAACGGCATTACCGCCAATGACGGCTTGTCCGGCAGTGCGGGCCTGGCGTTTGGCGTAAGCACGGCGGCATCCGCTGCGACCCGTGTCACCGGTTCAGTAAAGCGATAGCCGTGCCCGGGGATGGTCTGGATGCAGCTGCCCTCTGCCCGCCCCTCGTCGAGGACCCGCCGGAGTGCAGCGATCTGCATGTTCAGATTGGTGTCCTCGACCGCCGTCGCCGGCCATACGGCGGCCATGAACTCGTCCCTCGATACGAGGTTTCCGGCCCGGCAGAGAAGCACGTCGAGAACGTCAAGGGCACGTGAGCCGACCACGATCGGCACGAAACCGCCGGTCTTGTCACGTCGGAACAGGACGCGGGAATCCGGGTCGAGACGGAAGCCCTCGAACTGGATGACGCCACCCTGGCCGAGCGCCTTCATCCTTCCCCCGAATGTTCTGGAATTTATAAGGAATTTATAACCCGTTTATCCCCGTCTCATAGCGCGCTCCCCGTCGAGCAGGGTTCAATCGGGGGTTGGCCCATTCAATCGGAAGGAAGGGAAGACGGGGATGAAAAGTTGGCTTTTTCAAGGAA
>Ga0306921_10002234_pt1 | contig 19405 bp, 16 predicted proteins | sample sta12Cox44000080_FD_203760 | JGI IMG/M metagenome (GOLD analysis project Ga0306921, IMG submission 203760) | Lab enrichment of tropical soil microbial communities from Luquillo Experimental Forest, Puerto Rico - statoxic.12C.oxic.44.000.080 (v2)... | ecosystem: Environmental > Terrestrial >... | reverse complement strand
TACGGAGTGAGCGCTGTCGAGGGCGTGAGTGGGAGTGGAGCGATCACCATCGACGTCCACGCCACGGGCCCCATCAAGGACACCGATGCAATGACCTTCAACGGTACGGGTGCTATCCAAAATGCTTCGTTGAAGATGCCGACGCTGACCCAGCCTGTGAACATTCGCAACGCCAACCTGCAGTTCACGCAGAACTCCGTCAATCTGACGAACCTGAATGCTTCGCTCGGCTCGACCAATGCCAGCGGCAACCTCAGCGTGGCGAACTTCCAGGCGCCGCACCTGACCTTCGCCCTGGCGGCTGACAAGCTGAACATCACGGAACTGCAGAAGCTGGTGGCTTCCGCTAAACCTGCTCCCGCGACGAAAGCCGAAGCTTCGTGGAGCCTGGTGCCTTCCGCCGACGCGGCCCCGGCGCCCAAGCCCGGTTTTCTGGACACCGCAACCGGGGCCGGCACGATTACGGTCGGCAGCCTGGTGTATGACCGCACCGATCTCACGAATGTGCGGTCCAACGTCAACCTCAATCGCGGCGTCATTCAGTTGAGTCCCCTGACTGCGCAAGTCTATGGCGGACAGATCGGCGGCAGCATCACCGCTGACCTTCGCCATGAGGTGTCGAGCTTCGCCGTCAATGCAAAGCTTGCCGGAGCCGACGCCAACCAACTGCTAACCGCTGCGGCCAATATGAAAGACAGCGTTTATGGGACGCTGAACGCCACCGTCAACCAGACCTTTGCGGCTCCTCCGTCGGGAGAGGTGGCGCAAACCTTGAATGGGCCTTTCACTTTTACCCTCACCAATGGCAAGCTGACGAAGCTTGACCTGGTAAAAGAGCTCGGCAAGATTGCCAAATTCGGCGGTGCGTCCAAGGGTTATACGGCCGTCTCGAGCATGAGCGGCACGTTCGACGTCCGCAGCGGCGTGGCCAACACCAATGACCTGAAGGCCGCCCTCGATGTGGGCAGCATGGCGGGAACCGGCACCATCAACCTCGTGAACGAGGCGCTGGCACTGCACCTCACCGCCGTGCTGGACAAGGCATTCAGTCAGTCGGTCGGCGGCACGGGTGTTGGTGGCTACCTGAACACTGCTCTAGGGAACAAGAACGGAGAATTGGTGCTGCCGGTCATCATCAGCGGGACGATGAGCCACCCGATTGTGGCGCCCGATCTGGAGAAGATCGCACAGATGAAGCTGAATAGCATCGTTCCTTCGGCAGCGGGAATACTGGGCGGCAAGGGCGGAGGCGCTGCCGGGATCGTGGGATCGTTGCTCGGAGGAGGCCAGCCCCAGCAGGGTCAGCAAGCAGGCAAGCCAGCGCAGCAACCTTCACCGCAGCAGCAACTGCAGGATGCACTCGGAGGTTTGCTGGGAGGCAGCAAAAAGAAACCGCCTAAATAGTGCCCTTACAGACGCCTCAGCCTCGGTCCCGGCGGGTTTTGAAAGGGCAGAGCTTCAGTTGTGCCGGAGAAGCCCTCTATTCTCGAGATCGCTCGCGGACTTTAATCCGCGAGGATGCTTGGGGCAAAGTCAAAGCCGCCTCTCACACGGGCGGCTTCTGTTCTTGCCTTGCGCTGGCTGAGGCCGTTACGTTCCGGTAGCCTCGAGCAACCCCTGCTCCAGTTTCTCCTGGCACTCGATGCAGTGGCGGGTCCACGGCACCGCCTCCAGCCGCTTAGGATTGATCTCCGTACCGCAGGAGATGCACTCGCCGAACGTTCCCTCGCGAATCCGTTCCAGCGCGCCGTCCACCATCAGCAGGATCTGGCGCTCGCTGTTGCTCTGGCTGAACAGGAATTCCTTGGTATAGGAGTTTGCCGCGCGATCGGCAATGTCCTGTGCCGACTCCAGGTCGGCTTCGCGTCCGTCCTGTGCCGTGCGGCTCACATTCTGCCGTAATTCCCGCTGGCGTTCCTCCAGCCGTTTTTTGAATGCGTCCAACTTCTTCTTGTCCATAATTCGGTACTCCACGCCTGCCAGCCCGGGAATCGCCCTGAGCGAAAAATGCGGCTTGGCGAATCATGAATCATATGCGCCACGCCCGAAGGCGTCAACTTTCCATCCAGCAATCTTTTTCAATGAGGGGATTTTATTCCTTGTTTGGGAATGGCCCTAAAAGTGTCTCATCATGGCCGGGCACTGCTGCACCATGGAAAAAGGCGGCTTTTGCAGCCGCCCTCGTCCCCTAACGAATCTGTTCCGAAGTTAGTCACCGCCTGGCACGGTTCGCAGTTTGCCCGGCATGAAATGGTAGGGCGGCCAGGGTCCCGACATCGTAACCTGGCAGTCCTTGAAATGCCTGGTGGCTGCGGAGTAGCGGTTCTGATATTTGGCTACAGTGTTGGTATCAATCAGGTGGGCGAAATCGATAAGCATCTTGCCGGCTTCCACGCGTTTGCAGACCACGTCTTCTTCCAGAGGACAGAAGAGTTTGTGCACCTGCATCGAGAGCGCCCGGGCCTTGGTCTGGCGTTCCCGCTCGCGACTCGCTTTGTCGCGTAGCTTGCGGAGGTACTCGCCGCCAACCCCCATGGGCAAATCGGTAATTGCCTCCTCGATGGCTCCGTCTTGCACGAGGATCTTGACGTGCATCTCTGACTTCCCCCGCAGGCGCGACACACTCTCCATAAACGCCTTGCGGTTGGCCCGCACCGCACGGCGCAGTGCTTCATCTGACTCAAATATGGTTCCAAAACGGAAGGGCAGCACGGTCAAAGTTCGGAAACACTCGCTAATGACGCGGGCATGCTCGACTATGGCTTGTTGGGTGAGGGTTTGTGCGGAGGTATGTTCGCTGACGATTACCGCGAACTCTCCACTGGGATAGGCCAGAACCGAAGCGTCGTTGACGCCCTTGAGGTTCTCGATTGCAAACGGGCGTCGAGCCCGGCTGCTACCTTGCAGGCCCTGCTGCTCAGTAATACAGTACGCGTACCACGCCATCTCCGTCTTCTCCTGGGAAGCTCGCACACAGTTCTACTCTCTGCGCGTGAGGGATTTTCCGACTTCGAACGTGGGGCTGTTGTTCTGATTTTTAAGGTGGAGGCGGAAGAGAAAGAGAACCGCTTCCGTACTTCATCCTAAGCCTATTCCCGCTGATACTGCAACTAAGAACCGCACGGAATTATCGACTTTTTTCCAGGCCGGCTTTTTGAGGTGCGCCGAAACCCGCACTGGACGGAGCTTTTCGGACATTACCCATACCGATTCTCAGATGTCCAGGCAAAGTCCGAACGGATTTGCGCACCCATGCCAGCGTCAGAAAGCGCCGGGAACTCAGCGTTTCACTGGCTTCTTAGCCGCTTTTTTCAGGGTTTTCCGGCTCGCGGGTTTCGCCGTTTTTTTGCCTGCGGGCATCGCCGGGGGCTTGGCAGCCGGTTTCGTCACTGGCTTTTCCACTGTCTTAGGGAGGGCCTTCGGGGCAGGCGGTTCCTCTTCTTCCGTCGGCTGCGGTTCGAGGCGTTCCAGCGCCTTGGTTATCACGTACGACATCTCGGCGACAGGCGCCGGTTTGCCACTCCAGATTTCAAATTGGCGGGCGCCCTGCTGCACAAACATTTCCAGCCCCGGTATGATCTGGATGTTCTTGCCCCGCGCCATTTTCGTCAGTTTCGTCTCCGCCGGCACATAAACCAGATCGAACAAGAATTTGGTGTTCAATTCCTTCTCTTCCAGGGGCGATTGCCGATTACTGCCCATGCCCAGCGGAGTGGCGTTGATGATCACATCGAAGCTCATCTTGGCCAGGTCCGCGCGCTTCACGTACCTGGCCTTTACCTGCCGCGCCAGTGCCTGACCTTTCTCCGCCGTGCGGTTGACGATAAAAACTTCTGCGGCTTTGTTCTTCAGTCCGAACGCCGCAGCGCGCGCTACCCCACCTGCTCCGACCAACAGGATTCTTGCGCCTTGCAGATCCATCCGCTGTTCCAGCGGCAAGATCACGCCTGCCACATCGGTGTTAAAACCGTAAAGTTTTCCATCCTGGCTGCGGACCACGGTATTGCAGGCGCCAATCTGCCGCGTCAGGGGATCCGAGTTCGAAAGCCGTTCGACGACGTCCTGCTTGTAAGGCATGGTGATACTCAGGCCGCGGAGAGGAATGTCGGGGATACACGCTAACAAATCCTTTAGCGTTTTGGCATGCAGCGCGAGATAAACCGCATTCACCGTTTCGCGGCGGAACGCCGCATTCATCATGATCGGCGAAAGTGAATGCGCCACCGGATCGCCCGCAACTCCGTAAACCTGGGTCGCGGCATCAACCGACTCGATGCGATAGGTGTCGCGCAGGTCGCTGGCGGTCACCTGTCCGGGACCGGTTTCCTCTCCGCGAGTCGCAGCGGCAAAGGTAAACACGCTGCCCGCACGGACCCCCAGTACCCGGCTGATAATTCCCTGCTCACCCATGCACAGCCCGACCATCTCGTGTTGCGTTGAGTGGGCCTGCAGAAACTTCATCATCTGCACGTTGTCGTACAGTGTGGTAGCGGTCGAGACCACTTTGTAGAAGTCTGCCGGATAGCGCTTCATCTCGGCGAAGGTCTCTTCCAGCTTCTTGGTGGCCTTAAAATCGTGGAACGACAGAATCACACCGACCCGGTCTTTCAGCTCTGTTAGTTCGCCCGGCTTCAGAACTCGGGCGCTCTGTAACTCGATGTCGACTAACTGGAACCCGGTCGCAGCCGCCTTTATCAGGATGTCGAGTTGGGCCGACGCTGAGCCTTTGAACTTGCCGCCGTTGACCACCCGGCGACACGTCGCAATCACCGTCGCCTCAGGGTGCAGATCCAGGAAATGCTTCAGCTTGGGGAGGGCTGAGACCGGCTGAGCCAGGTAGTCTAACCTGAATTCCATAAACGGGTTATCGCGCACAAGGGTCTCGGCGCGTTCAAGAATGTTGGCGGCATCGTCGCCCACTACGGCGACGCAGATGCGGGGAAGGCGGAAGCGTTGAATGCGAGATGCGTAAACGGTTGAAGAAGCTTGCATAAGAGCGTACCGATGGTACAGATGCACAACGCTGGTTGCAACCTTCTTGTTATGGTTTTGTGCACTTTCTTGCAAATTCGGAGCTCAGCCGCCGAGCTCGGTCAGCTAACCGCCTCGGCATTTAGGCTAGTCTGGCAGACGGCCCTTCTTCACCAAACACTTCTGCCGTAAATGCTTTTAGGTCAATGCATTGCCTCCAGGCATCGGGCGGCAGGGCAGCCTTCAGGCAGGTCTGGGTAAGGAAGGTTTCCCGGTCCCACTGCCATTCCCTCGGAACCTGGGGCAGCAATAATCCGCGACGACCGCCTTTCTCTACCACTAAACCGTGCACTCCAATGACGACATCTTCGGGCCTGATCGGCTGCAGCGGGGAAAGTACACTAATCTCGATTTTCAGGCTGGGAGCCTCCTCGATCGTCACCGGTTGGAAACGGGGATCGTCGAAGGCGGCGGCCTGTGCCGTTTCTGCCACCGTGCGGTAGAGGGAATGGGTGGGGGCGACGTACCCGATACACCCGCGAAGCCGCCCATGCAAATGTAAGGTGGTGAACGCTCCCCGCATTTCGGCCAGGTGCGCGCTGGGTGGCGTCAGGTCAAACTTCCGCCCTTCCAGTGCCGCCTCGATCGAGCGATGGGCCAACTGCAACAGCAGTTCGCGCTCTTCCTGGCTGTATTCGGAAGTTATGGGCAGAGTCTCGAAATTTGCTTCAGACCGCGGGGACATCGTTGCGCTTCCTGCGCCGGCTCAGCACAAAGGACCGCCTCTTCCGGCGCTTTTCGGCGTGCTGATTGATCTTCTTCCAGAAGGCCACAAAGTAATCTACGGCGGACACCAGTGACAGGCCGACCATGATCCAGATCGAGGCGAGCGCGATGGGATGCACGGGAAGGCTGAAAAAGTACCAGGGAAGGTGCGTCCAGTGATGATCGATGATGGCCGCCACCACCGACACGATCTGCACCACCATTTTCATCTTCCCCAGGTCGCTGGCTTCGATGGTGAAGCCCTCTGACGCCGCTATCGAGCGAAGACCGCTCACCAGGAACTCCCGGCCAATGATAATGACCGCCATCCATGCCGGTACGGTACGCGGATTGAACTGCACCAGCGTGATGAACGCCGCGGCGATCAACAGCTTGTCGGCCACAGGATCCAGCAGCATGCCGATGGTGGTGACCTGCGCGCGCTTGCGCGCCAGGTAACCATCGATGGCGTCGGTGAGGGACGCTGCAATGAAGACCGCGGAAGCCAGCAATTCCCGCTCGCCGTTGGCCGAGCTGAAACGACTGCTCGACAGGATCCAGATCAGCACGGGGATGCTGAAGATCCGCGTAAGCGTGATGGAGTTCGGAAGGTTCACAAAAACGGACTGGTGCGGGGCGCCGCCGTCTCGCGCTGCCAAGCTGATTATCGTTCACTGCTCCCTATGAAAGCAACCGCGCAAAATAAGGGCTAGGGCGCTTATTCGTCATGGTGCACCGCGATTTCATCCAGCATCGTCGGCGCTAGGTACTGCTCCCAGTAGCTATAGCCAATGGGGATGCCCTTGATCCAGTCCATCACGCTCATCCAGAGGCGTATCGGAGTGTGGAATGTTGCTTTCAGGGAGGTCATGGGATGTAGCAGGGTAGCGCAGGCGATGAACAGCACAATGACTGGCAAGCTCACCACGACTGCGAGTAAGCGAAGGGAGAAGGTAAGGCGATGCATGCTGACCTTGGATCGGGCAATCCCCACGACCACTTCCTTGCCAGATATTATGCCTCCAATTCGGGGTTCCGGCGGGTGTGTTGCAGAAATTTTATTCAGGATTCTTGACGGCTGTGGATATTCCAAGGACGGCTCCGGAACTTCAGAACCGGTTCGGGAAACTGGCCGGAGACTCGTTTTCAGGACAACGCCGCGCCCACCGTGCCCTTTGAACGCACGCTTCTGTCAATGCGGGAATGGCCTGCTCAGGCAGTAACGAAATCGTAGAGCTTCGACTGCCTGCGCTTCCCCCGGGATCGTCGTTTCCTCAGGTAAGCCCCGATTTCCTAGCCTTGAATGTCGCAGGAGAAGTACCGGAGGCGCAGGCGTGCAATCGGAAGACTTACGTCACCCCATCAGAAGGCTCACGTCACACCAACGGTGTGACGCCTGTACTTGTTCGCCCTGCTACGCAGGGTAAAGTGAGAACCACCCGGGCCCCCACCTGCAGGAAGGAAGCCCGAATGTCTTAGAAAGTTGGGTGGATCGGACTGCACTCTGCGGAGCAAACGGTTTCCCCCGCGCAGATGAAGGCTGGTGTAGACACTGGCAACCTTATTCCGGGCCTGAGGCTCGTGCCAGTTCGAAAAGGAGCCGGCTCCTTGCCCCTTTGCCGAGATTGTGAAAGTGACGCGACCGTCCGGGTTGCGGTCTTCGAACCAACCCAATTGTCTTGTGAGCTGATGTCGCGTGCTCTGGAAGCCTCCTCATATGGGATCAAAGTAGTATCCATGAGCGTGAGCTCGCAATTTTCCGCGGAGGCTCAACTGAACCACGCCCACGTGGCGGTGATCAATGCAACGCTAAAAGAAGGGGCTCTCAGCGGCTTCACGCTCCTCCGGCGTCTGAGGAAAACCTGCCCCATGGTTCGCTGTGTGATGTTACTCGATGGCGACGAACGGGTAGTGGTGATTGAATCCTTTCGATCAGGCGCCGTTGGAGTTTGCGAGCGTGAGCATTCGTACGAACTTCTATGTAAATGCATTACTTGTGTGCACCGCGGACAAGTGTGGGCCAACAGCCAGCAGATGCGATACCTCCTTGAAGCCCTTTCGAGCGGCACGGCATCCCGGATCGCCGACCGCCAACGACGGCTTCTGCTCACTCAACGAGAGCAGGAGATCGTTTGCAGGGTTGCGGAAGGACTGAAGAATCGGGAGATTGCCGAGGCGCTCAACGTGAATGAACATACGGTAAAGTATCACCTTTTCCGAATCTTCGAGCGACTCGGAATCTCAAGTCGAGCTGAGCTCATTGTCTATCTTATCGCCGGCCAGAAGTTGGGCGTAGGCGAACCAGGCACTTCCCGGAGCGATTTCAGCGCAGGTCCACGGGTGGAGTAACGCTTCAGCGGTGCACCCTGCTCGAACGCAAACAGCTCCCGCTCAGGGAGCCGTTTCGTCTAAGACTTTGGCCAGCCGCTTACGCGTAAATTCCGCGCTGCCGGATGGTGAACGCCACACGGTCGATGGCCAGCATGTAGGCCGCGATACGGTTGTTCACATGGTGCTTCTGCGCGTAGCTCACTACACTGTCAAACGATTCGACCATGATGTCCTTCAGTTGTTCGTTCACCACCGACTCCTTCCAGAAGTAACCCTGACGGTCCTGCACCCACTCGAAGTAGGAAGCAGTTACGCCACCGGCGTTCGCCAGGATGTCGGGCATCACGAACACGTGCTTGTCGCCGAGGATGTCGTCGGCGGCAGCAGAGGTTGGACCGTTGGCGCCCTCGACCAGTATCTTCGCCTTCACTTTGTCGGCATTGAGTGAGGTAATGACGTTCTCCGTGGCGGCTGGCACCAGGACATCACAATCGGTGATCAACAACTCTTCCGTAATCGCCCGCTCCGCTCCCTTGAAGCCTTGGATGGTCCCTTCCTTCTGGCGGTAGGCGGAGAGTGCCGCGATATCGATCCCGTTGCTGTTGTACAGACCGCCGTCCCATTCCCCAATCCCAATGACCTTGTATCCGGCCTTATGCATCAACTCCGCGGCATTCGACCCTACGTTGCCGAAGCCTTGTATGATCACTCGCGTGCTCTCGCGCGCCATCCCGAGGTGTTTGATCGACTCATCGGCAATGATCATCACGCCGCGGCCGGTGGCCTCGCGACGTCCACGCGACCCGCCCATGTTCAGCGGTTTCCCGGTAACCACGGCCGTGACCGTTTGCCGCATATGCATGGAAAAGGTGTCCATCATCCACGCCATGGTCTGCTCGTTGGTGTTTACATCCGGCGCCGGAACGTCCTTCTCGGGACCGATGAATTCAATCAACTCGGACGTGTAGCGCCGTGTCATGCGCTCCAGTTCGCCCCTCGACATCTGCTTGGGGTTGCAGATGATGCCGCCCTTGGCCCCGCCAAACGGGATGTTGACCACAGCGCATTTCCACGTCATCCAGCTGGCGAGTGCGCGCACTTCATCCAGGGTGACGTCAGGCGCGAAGCGCACCCCGCCCTTGGCGGGACCGCGCGCGATCGAGTGTTGTACCCGGTAGCCGGTGAAGACTTCCAGATTTCCATCGTCCATCATCACCGGGATGTGTACGATGATCTCGCGGTTGGGCTGCTGCAGGACGCGCCACAGGCCCTCATCCAAATTCAATTTCTCAGCAGCCTCGTTGAAGCGTGCTGCCTGTGATTCCCAGGGATTTTTCTCTTGTTCCAGCGTTAGTGAAGTTTCCATAAAAATTCTCCGAAGGTTACGCGGGTCTTGCGGCCCGAGCCGTGGATGCATTCGCGAGACGCGGGCTTCCCTCCTCAGGCGGGCAAACCTTACGAGTATATGCACGCCCCGCGACGGGCGCAAGACTGGTTGGCCAGAGGTGATCTTCACAAGCGGCTCCTTCCCAAATCAGTGCTTACAGGGGGAGCAAGGGTCTTCCCTGCTGCGGCGAAGTTCTCTGGCTTGACTGCGCCGATCCAGAAATCCGCTGATGGAATCCCGGCGAGATTGAACCCTGCAAAGTCTTCAAAGACCATGGTGGGTTCAACCTCAACCATGTTGGCTTCGCCGAGAACCCGACGCAATGTCGCGACAAGGCGCTTGGTCAACGCCAGATCGTTAGACATGGCGTTCGCGGAGACTGACCCGCTAGGAGGACGTCGAGCCTCCCGTATAATCCCAGTTACCCCAGAAACTCGCGCCAGGGACTCAATGGTTACGCCCGATTACAAGAGTTTTCTGCAACTTAGCGGTGACGCCACCCTGATTCCCGTGGCTAGGGCGCTCAGCGCTGACCTCATAACGCCGGTTGGCGCGTTTTTGAGCGTCGCCGACCATCAGAAGTACGGCTTCCTGCTGGAGTCGGTCGAAGGCGGCGAGAAAATCGGCCGATACACCTTCGTCGGCGCGCAGCCCCGCGTGGTGCTCACCGCCCGCGGCCTCGACTTGACGATCCGCCGCGGATCCGTCGAAGAACACCGCAAGGGCGATGTCAACGATGTTCTGCGCCCGACTCTGCGGCAGTATCGGCCCGCGTCGGTTCCCGGACTACCTCCGTTCACAGCCGGCGGCGTGGGCTATTTCGCGTACGACATGGTACGGCAGTTCGAGCGCCTGCCCGCCACAGCCAAAGCGGATGTCGACTTGCCCGACTGTGTCTTCACTTTCTATGACCGGCTGCTGGCCTTCGATCACCTGAAGCACCAGTTGCATATCATCGCTGCCGCCGATGTTCGCGCCGAGACGCCGCGCAAGGCCTATGACCGCGCCCTCGCCGACATTGATGCTCTGGAGCGCAAGCTGGTGCGCGGCATTCGTCGGCAGGAACTGGGCTGGTCAGCGCCTGCGAAAAAGAAAAGCATCAAGGTGCACACCAGCACTTCGCACGACCAGTTCATCGAGAGCGTCCGCCGCGCCAAAGATTACATTGCCGCCGGCGACATTTTCCAGGTCGTGCTCTCGCAGCGCCTCGACTTCAAGCTTCCTGCCGAGCCGTTTCAGATTTATCGCGCCTTGCGCACGGTCAATCCGTCGCCCTACATGTTCTTCCTGCAACTCGACGACATGCATGTCGTAGGGGCCTCGCCGGAAATGCTGGTTCGCATCACCGGACGCAAGCTCGAATACCGTCCTATCGCGGGCACCCGCCGCCGCGGCGAAGAAGCCGGCGACGACGAACGCTTGATCGAAGAGCTTCGCGCCGACGAGAAGGAGCGCGCGGAACATGTCATGCTGGTGGATCTTGGCCGCAACGACCTGGGACGCGTCAGCGACTACGGCAGCGTCAAGGTCCGTGATCTGATGTACGTCGAGCGCTACTCGCATGTCATGCACCTGGTTTCGGCGCTGGAAGGCCAGCTCCGCTGCGAACTCGATGCCCTCGATGCGGTGGCGGCATGTTTCCCGGCGGGAACGCTGAGCGGCGCACCCAAAGTCCGCGCCATGGAAATCATCGAAGAACTGGAACCGGTGCGGCGCGGCGTTTATGGCGGCGCAATTCTTTACGCCGATTACGCCGGCAATCTCGACTCCTGCATCGCCATCCGCACCATGGTCGTGCATCGCGACCGGGCCTATGTACAAGCGGGTGCGGGCATCGTCGCCGACTCGGATCCGGAGAACGAGTACCAGGAGTGCATGAACAAGGCGAGCGCGCTGTTGCGGGCGGCGGAAAGAGCGGGATGAAGCTGCCGGGTGTTCACAACGATGAAATAGTTTCAAGTTTCGCGTTTCAAGTTTCAAGTGACACCGTGGAGGGGGACGTTTGTCACACACTTACAGGGAGCCGCTGGTTGGGCAGAAAGCGATGGAGACGGTTCGCGACATCTATGTGCAAACCCGCAAGTTCCCAAAAGAAGAGCTTTATGGACTTGCGGCTCAAATGAGCCACTCTGCAGTCCCGGCGCCGAGCGACATCGCCGAGGGCCAGGGGAGGTTAACCAAGGGTGAACTCAAGCAATTTCTAGGCGTCGGGAGGGGATCATGGTTGGAATTAGAGAACTCAGATCTTGATAGCCGGGGACCTTCACTATGTTGATGCGAAGCATGCTGAAGCTTTGGTGTCGCGAATCCAAGAGGTCTTACGCATGCTGAATGGATTAATCGACTTGCTGCCACATTGAATCGTCGTGGCACGCCTGGTCGTATCTCGCATGGTGATCCGGATGGATTGCAGTCCCAACGAGTTTGGCTTTTCAGGTTTTGACTTGAAGCTCGAAACTCGAAACTTGAAACTGCTTTTATGATTTTCGTCCTCGACAACTACGACTCCTTCACCTACAACCTGGTGCAATATATCGGGGCGTTGGGTCACGAGGTCGCGGTGCGCCGCAACGACCAGATTACCGTCGATGAAATCGATCGGCTTCGCCCGGAACGCATCGTCATCTCTCCGGGCCCCTGCACGCCCCACGAGGCCGGAATCAGCATCGATGTAATCCAGCACTTCGCCGGCCGCGTTCCTGTCTTCGGCGTCTGTCTTGGACACCAGGCAATTGGGGCCGCTTTTGGAGGCAACGTAATCCGCGCCTCAAATCTCATGCACGGCAAGACCAGTTCGGTAGAGCACGATGGCAAAACTATCTTCCGCGGCATCCCGTCCCCGATGACGGCAACCCGCTATCACTCTCTGGTCGTCGAGGAAAAAAGCCTACCCGGGGAACTGGAAATTTCCGCCACGTGCCATGACCGCGACGGAAGCCGTGTGATCATGGGGTTGCGGCACCGCCGGTATGCCATAGAAGGGGTACAGTTCCACCCCGAAAGTGTGCTTACGGACCATGGCATGCAGATGGTCCGCAACTTCCTACAATCGTGCGATGAATGAGTCACTTAATGGCTATGGCGAAATTCCTCCATTAAGCGTCAACTCTAAAGAGAGATCCGGTGTCATGGTCAGTGCTGGCGCAACCGGAAATGAGCATGATTGATATCCGTTCCATCTTGCGAATCATTCCTCAACCGGCGTCGCGGCACAACACCGTCTGGCGCTACAGCGGTGCCGTCTTGGTCACGCTCGGCTTCATCGCAGCCCGCTGGCTGCTAGGTCATGCAATTGACGATGGCGTTCCGTTTGCCACGCTTTTTATTCCGATCGCGCTCTCGGCGTTCCACGGCGGCCTTGGCCCGGGGATTGTCTCCGTACTCGTAACGATGGTGTTGACCGACTATCTACTGATTCCGCCTGTGTATACCCTGGGATTCCCCGACACCAAGGCCTTGGTTGCTACTTTGATGTTCGCCATCTCAGGTCTGCTTATCTCCGCACTGGGCGAGGCCAGCCGAAATGCGGTCTTCCAGGCCTCAAGTGAGGCTGAGGTCAGCAGAACCGTGCGCCAACAACTATTAGCCAACGAGGAACGTCTTCGCATCATCGAACGTGTAGTGGCCGGCGGTGTATGGGAGTGGGATATCGTCAAAGACAACGTCTATTGGTCGGACGGCTACAGGCGTCTCTACGATTACCCGCTCGATGAGACTCCTTCACGCGAAAAATGGGAGATGAGCCTCCTTCCCGAAGACCGCGATCGGATCGTCGGGCAACTGGAGGAACTCCTGCGCGAAAAGTTGCATAATTGGTCTGTGGAACATCGCGCCCGCACCGCCAGCGGTCGCATCCGTTGGATCGCCACCCAGGGCCAGGTTTTCTACGATTCCTCCGGCAAACCCAAGCGAATGGTTGGCATGAACCTCGATATCACCGCCCGCCGGCTCGCTCAAGATGCCTCTCGTGAGAACGAGGCGCGCGCGCATCTCGCCTGATATCGTCCACTGCAGGATGGCGTGCAACGAGTCGTTAACTGTTTGGCATCCGGAATCGGTACAATCGTGACGGACCGCCTTCCCATGGCCCTTGAGCTTCCGTTTTCCCCTGAGCTTCATTCCAGATCCGAAGAAGTCTATGCCTGATGCTGTAGAACTCCGCGGAATTCACAAGACCTACGATCACTTCGTGGCCGTCGACCATCTCTCGTTCAATATTCCTCAAGGCGGCGTGTATGGCCTGCTGGGCCCCAACGGTGCCGGTAAGACTTCTAGCATCCGCATGATGATCGGCATCACCATGCCCGACGAAGGTGAAGTGTGGCTCTTCGGCGAGAAATTTCATCGTGAGCAGTTACGGCGGATCGGCTACCTGCCCGAGGAGCGCGGACTCTACAAGAGGATGAAAGTCATCGACCACCTCGTCTTCCTGGGCCGCCTGCATGGCCTGCCGACGGCGGAGGCCGGCAAGCGCGCCCTGGACTGGTGCGAGCGTCTGCAGCTTTCCGAGTGGGTGCAGAAGAAAGTCGAGGAGCTCTCCAAAGGCATGCAGCAGAAAATTCAGTTCATCGCCGCGCTGCTCCACGATCCTGACCTCTTGATCCTTGACGAACCCTTCTCAGGCCTCGATCCCGCCAACGCCGTGATGGTGAAAGACGTGATGATCGAACAGAAGAAAGCGGGCAAGACCATTCTCTTCTCCACCCATCGCATGGACCAGGTCGAGCGCCTGTGTGATTCGATTTGCCTCATCGATCACGGCCGCAGCGTGCTCGAGGGAGGCCTCAAGAAGATCAAGGCCAGCTACGGCAAAAACACGGTTCAAATTCAGTACGACGGCGACCCTCCTTTCGATCACAGCGAGCTCATTCAGTCGGTCAACGACTATGGCAACTACGTGGAGGTCCGGCTGAAACCCGGCGCGGACGCGCAACAACTGCTGCGCATGGCTTGCCAGCACGCCCGCATCAGCCGCTTCGAGCTGGTCGAGCCTTCACTGGAAGAAATCTTTATCGATGTGGTGGGAAACAGTCATGCATAACGCCTGGCTGGTGATTCAACGCGAATACCTCGAGCGCATTCGCTCTAAGGCTTTTATGATCATGACGCTGCTCATGCCGCTCTTCATGGCAGGTACCCTCGTGATCCCGGCGATGTTGTCCGATATGAAGTCGGGAGTCAGCCGCCACCTTGTTTTGGTAACCAACCATGTCGAGATCGCCCAAGCCATCAAGCAGCAGTTGGTCACCCCACAGCCGAGCGAAAAATCTCCTGATGGCAAGACGGGTCCGGGCTCATCAGGACCGAAGGAGCCTGCGCCGCGCTACTCCATCGACATCGATACCAACACCACCGCCGCCGAACGCGACAACCTGCGCCGCCAGGTCTCCGATAGAAAAATCGACGGCTTCCTCTGGCTCGCGGACAGCGACCTCGCCAACCACAAAGTGGTCTACAGCGCCAAAGATGTCACCGACTTTGGCGAGAGCATTGAGTTGCGCAACGCTGTCCAAGCTTCTCTAATCCAGCGCCAGTTGGCACAGAAGGGCATGAGCGGTGCTGAGGTCGAGATGCTCCTCAAGCCCATTGACCTGGACTCCATCCGCATCGAGAAGGGCCAGGAAGGGGCCAGCGGTATCGCCGTTTTCCTGGTTTCGTTCACCATGGTCATGCTGCTCTACGTGAACGTGTTGGTTTACGGCTTTGCCGTGATGCGCTCCATCATCGAGGAAAAAAACTCGCGCATTCTTGAAGTTCTGCTCTCCTCGGTGACGGCCAAGCAACTGCTCGCGGGAAAGATCATCGGTGTGGGCGCCGTCGGCCTGACGCAAATCATCATCTGGCTGGCAATTGCCGGAGGCTTCTCGCTGCCCGCAATGATGGCTTCGCGCTCGATGATGTCCAACGTCCACATTCCCATGGCGGGTGTGGTTGCGTTCGGCGTGTTCTTTATCCTTGGCTACTTCCTTTACGCCACCATGTATGCGGCCCTAGGTGCGATGGTGAACTCCGACCAGGAAGCGCAGCAGGTACAGTGGCCGGCGATGCTGCCCATTTTCTTTTCGATCGTCTTGAGCACACCGGTTCTGCAACACCCCAACTCGCAACTGGCGTTCTGGTCGTCGATGGTTCCCTTCTTCGCACCGATCCTGATGTTCGTTCGCGTGATGGTCGAGACACCGCCAGCGTGGCAGATCATTCTGTGCATCGCGTTGATGCTGCTCACTACCTGGGGCCTACTCGGACTCTCCTCGCGCATCTATCGCGTGGGAATCTTGATGTACGGCAAGCGTCCAACGCTTCCCGAGTTGCGCCGCTGGCTGCGCTACGCGGGATGAACTGGCTCGCAGCCCTCATTTAGAATTTGCTCGTGCCCCTTGAATCCACCGCCAGCGTGAACGACTCCGACGGCGGCAAACAACAATACGCGCTGTGGCAGCGCGTACAACTCGCGCTGGTTTCGTCGATCGTCCCTGCATTTCTTTGGCTGATCGGTCAGACCTTGCGCGTGTCCTTCTCGTGGGAAGAGGGCTCCATCGGAAGTCTCGACAATATATACCCAGGTATCTTCCCCTTTTGGCATCGCTGCGTCCTCGGCGCAACCTGGATCTTCCGCAATCGCAATTTGGCGGTTCTGACCAGCCGTAGTCTCGACGGCGAATTCATTGCTCGCGTCATCCGCCGCTTTGGCTATGTGCCGATACGCGGCTCCAGCTCCCGCGGTGGCCAGCGCGGCCTGCTGGAAATGCACTCTTTTGTTATCAACGGCGGAGGCGCAGCCTTCACTATCGACGGCCCTCGCGGACCGCGCTTTGTTGCCAAGCGGGGGCCCGTGCTGCTGGCGCGGACCACCGGAGTGCCCATAACCGCGTTTTATGTGGCAATGGAAAAAGCGTGGGTGCTCAAGACGTGGGACGCTCTGATGATTCCCAAACCGTTTTCTCGCGCCTACATCCGCGTCGCCCGCAAGATCTTCGTTCCACCTGACGCTGACGACAACCGGCAGGCTGAAGCCTACGCCGAAATGCAGGTGGCTCTGGAACGCGTCACCGCCTATGCTGACTCGCAATTTTCTTCAACTCGTGATTGACACCGCACCCAGCGGTCGCTAGAGTCAGAGTTTCTCCCGGGCCAATCTTCTGCCCAGGCTGTTCTTTCCAGTACTTCCACGATTGGTTCGCGCGTTCCGCCGCTGGGGCGGAACTGGGAAGCGGGTGTGAATCCCGCGCTGCCGCGCAACTGTAAGCGAGCTGTTTGACGGACGGCCACTGTGCAAACGGGAAGGCCTCCGTTGTGTCCGCGATGTCCACATCGCAACTCGCAAGTCAGGAGACCGGCGCGAACCTTAATCCAACCCCTTTCGCGTGAGGAGGAGAGTTGACCCGCATTCGCCTTTTCCTTTTCTGTCTCCTGAGTTGCGGCGCCCTGTTCGCTGCCGACCTGAAACTCGTTGTGCAAAGTCCGTCCGGCGAGCGTGTGTCCGGAGTGGAGGTGGCGGTTTATCGCAGCAGCGACAACGCTGGTGCCGGAATCCTTACCACCTCCGGTGATGGCTCGGTCGCCTTTACGAATTTGGCTGACGGTAATTATCAGGCTGTGGTGCTCGCCCCCGGGTTCGCTGTCCAGTCGCTGCCGGTTTCCGTTCCCCAAACCGAGCCCCTGGCCGTGCAACTGAAAATGGCCACTGCGCCTCAAACCGTGGTGGTGACCGCAACCGCCACACCCAACGCGGTGAACCAGACCGGGGTCTCGCTCGATCTGCTCAGCAGCGAGCAGCTCACGCTGCTGAATCCGCCCGCCGCCGCCGATGCCCTCAGCTACATTCCCGGAGCCATCGTGAACACCGGCGGACGCCGCGGGGGCCAGGCCAGCCTTTTCGTTCGTGGCGGTGAATCCAGCTATAACAAAGTGCTCATCGACGGAGTACCGGTCAACGATCCCGGCGGTTTTTACGATTTCGGGGTGACGCCCATGAACAACATCGAGCGGCTGGAAGTCGTGCGCGGCCCCGAGAGCACCATCTACGGCACCGACGCGATGACCAGCGTCGTGCAACTCTGGACCAGGACCGGGACGACCTTAAAGCCTGTCTTTGAATTCGGCGCCGATGGCGGCACCTTCGCAACCGCCAACGGATACGCTTCAGTCGCGGGCGCCGACAAAATCTACGACTTTAATTTTTTCGGAAACCAGTTCAACACCCAGGGACAGGGCATCAACGACGTCTATTCGAACCGACTGTTGGGCGGCAATGTTGGCATTCGCTTCTCGCCGCGTGTGGCTTTTCGACTTCGGCTTCGGCACTCCAACAACTGGACCGGCGTCCAGTCGAACTGGTGGTTCAACGGCACTCCGGTGTTGCCCCCTAACTCGAACCAGATGGCCCACCAGAACAATTTCCTGGCCAGCGGAGAGTTTTCCGTCAGCGGCCCCGGAGCCTGGCAGCACACCTTCAGTGGCTTCGAATACAACCACCTGCAGGCCAACTCGCAGGCCTACGTCGATCCGGGACGCGAGTTCATCGACAGTTCTTTCTCCAATCTCAGCAAGTACAATCGCGCCGGATTCAGTTACCAGGGGCAATGGACGCCGCGCCCCTGGGCACAAACCACCGTCGGCTACACCTTCGAAGACGAGAACGGATTCATCCATTCCGACTTCGCGCCGGGCACCGAGTTTGCATCCGTCAGCGACACCCACGGCCAGCGCTTTAACAACTATCTGTACGGGCAGGAATTGCTCACCTGGAAACGGCTGGCTGTGCTGGCTGGAGTGGGCTTCGTCAACAACTCAAGCTTCGGCAACAAGGTGGTTCCTCGGGCTTCGGCGTCATTCTTATTGTTTCGCGGCAATGAGTCATTCAGCGGAACCCGCCTGCGCGCCGGATATTCCGAAGGCATCAAGGAACCCAGCTTCCAGCAATCATTTGGCATCTCCGGAACCTATCCCGTTCTGCCCAATCCCAATCTGCAGCCCGAACAGAACCGTTCGTGGGAAGCTGGCTTCGACCAGGGACTCTTCGGCAACCGGCTTTCGCTGAGCGCCCTGTACTACGACAACCAGTTCCACAACCAGATCGAGTTCCAAACCAATCCGGTCGATTTCACCAGTCAATACGTCAACCTCAACAGATCGATGTCACACGGAGCCGAACTCGAGTTGCGCGGCCAGATCGCGAGCCACTTCTCGTTTACCGGTGCCTACACCTACACGTCAACCAGGATTCTGGAGGCACCGCCCTGCAGTCAGCCCACTTGCGATCCGCTCATCTACGGCGTCGGCGCGCCGTTGCTGCGGCGGCCCAGGCACGCTGGCACGGTTCTGTTCACGTACACCCGCTCCCGCTTCGGCGCGCTCCTTGGCGTCGTTGCTGTCGGCCGCCGTCCCGACTCCGACTTTCTGTTTGGATACATTCCGCCGATTTACTACGCTGCCGGATATGCGCGCGTCGATTTGGGAGGCTGGTACAACCTGACGCACCACATCACCGCATATGCCAATGTCGGCAACGCGCTCAACGATCACTACAACGAAGTCCTGGGATATCCCGCGCTGAAGGCCAACTTCCGCGCCGGACTTCGCTTCCGCCTCGGCGGAGAGTGAGGCGGCGGACCAAAGAGTGCGCAATCGGGGACCAGCGAACGGCGCGGCGAACCGTGCCGCCGGGCCGACGCCCGGCTCCGAGGAAAATTTCCGCTGCCGTCCGCGGGTTCACGCCCGCGGCTCCAACAAACGCCGCCGCGCTGAAGCTGGCTCTGCTGTGCGCCGGAGAATGTACAGAGTTTCCTAAGCCGATCCTGGTCAGGAAGGGCAAACGGATTTGCGGTTGTTTTGATCGAAATCTCTAAAACAAAAAGGCGCGACTCGTTCGCGCCTCGCACTTCTCTGAACCTGTTATCGACTTTAGTCCGTTCCCCGTCCTGCTCCAACGTGGTTCTGCGCCAGATACTT
>Ga0306921_10002228_pt1 | contig 19434 bp, 17 predicted proteins | sample sta12Cox44000080_FD_203760 | JGI IMG/M metagenome (GOLD analysis project Ga0306921, IMG submission 203760) | Lab enrichment of tropical soil microbial communities from Luquillo Experimental Forest, Puerto Rico - statoxic.12C.oxic.44.000.080 (v2)... | ecosystem: Environmental > Terrestrial >... | reverse complement strand
ACGCCGGTCAGTCCGGGTTCGATCACGAAATCGGTGGGTTCAACGAACGACTTGAAACCTTGAAGGCGAAGGCGCGTGAGCTTCATAAAGTCAGTTTCTCTGTTGGCAGGGCGCGAATCTCCCTGCCGGGACAATACCATAGAAGGCAATCTCGGTGTGGAGGAGAGCCCCGACGGGGCAGGACAATGGCTTTGCCTTGGCCTTGGGGCAACCAGCCAGGACGTCTTTTCCCAAGGCTTTTGCTGGGGTTATCGGCGCAAATGAATCTTGACCGGGAGCAACCTGCGAATCAGCTCTTAAACGGCAATCTGATCTTGTTGTCGAACTGCCTTAAGCAGCTCTCTCGGCGCTCAGCTCTTCAGGAGCGTATCGATCCTCTTCTCGAATTCCTGGATCGAGGCCTCGCCCTTGATCTTCTCGCCATTGATGAAAAAGGTCGGGGTCGAATCCACTTTCAGCACCTCGGCCGCGTATTTCTGGTCGGCGGCGATCTTGTCGAGCAGCCCCTGATCCTTCAGGCAGACCTCGATCGCTTCCTGGCTCAAGCCGGCCTGCTTGCCGATCCGCATCAGCGTCTCGGTGGTGTTCTTCACCACCCAATCGTTTTGCGACCTGAACAGCAGATCGGTAACCGCGAAATATTTGGCGGGGTCGTCCTTGGCGATGCAACGCGACAACATCGAGCCTGCGGCGGCCTTGATGTCGAGCGGGAACTCGCGGAAGACATAACGGATCTTGCCGGTGTCGATATATTCTTCCTTGAGCTTGGGAAACACTGCGGCGTTGAAGGCCGCGCAATGCGGGCAGGTCATCGATGCGAATTCGGTGATCACGACCTTCGCGTCCGCAGGGCCCAGCGCCATGTCGGGCAGTGATACCGGCTTGGCGACATCGGTCGCGCTCTGTGCTTTGGCCTCCCCAATCAGCCGCAGCGGCGAGATGGCGCCGAGCGCGGCAAGTCCGGTCAGTGAGAGGGCGGCATTGACGACGCGGCGCGTGATGATCAAGGGTCTCTCCCGAGGGACTTTCGCCCGTAAGCAACAAAGAAAAAAGGGTGTTCGCTAGTGCCGCCTATTTGAAGTTCCTGCACCACAAGCGGCGAACTCTGTTCAGGAACTTCAAATAGAAAAGCGGCACTAGAATCCTAGATTTTCTAGTGCCCTTAACTTTCCGAAGTTCGTGAAAGGTGGGTGTTGAGAGGTAGCACGAACTTCGGAAAGTGGGCACTAGCTTGAAACGGCCTTCGTGGCAATGGTGGCCTGTCGCGGCTGCATCAAGCCAAAGCCTCAATTTCGCTTGATTGAGGCGCCCAGGCGCGCGAGCGCGGCGCGCAATTGCTCATCCTCGATCGCGGACAAGCTTTCCGCGACTTTCGCAACCGATCCGGGATCGGGTGGCGGGGCGGGCTTCGGCCGCTCCCGAGGCGACAGCGGGGCCTGTCGCAGCGCGAGCCGCCCCACCGCGCTCCAGCCGAAGAAGCGGTTGACGCGCTCCAGGATCACGTCCGACTTGTGCTGGATTTCCAGCGCCGTGGGGCCCTCGACCCTCAGCACCAGCGTGGCCGGTTCCTGCACCTGGCCCTCGACGGGCCGCGGCCATTGCATCTTGATCGGTTCGCAATGCGCCGCGACCTCGGCACCCGCGATCTCGGCCCAGCGCGTCACCAGTTCGCGCGCGGCAAAGCCCTGCCTGGCGTAAGCCTCGGAAAAGACGTCGCTGAGCAGGACGGACAACGGCTTGGCGCTGATCGGGCCGGGCTTGGGCATGGTTTGCTTTTAGCACGGCTGCCTGGCCGGGTTTAGCCCGGCCGCAAGCCAGGGAAGAAAGACGTGGATGCCCGCGTCAGGCGGGGGCATGACGTGGAGAGATCCGCGGCTCGCCGTTACAATATTGCCCATGAGCCCCGTTCGAGCAGCCAACAAAAGAAAAAGCGTCGTCGGTCGTGACGCCGACGATCGTCCCGCACGGCTGCTTGCGTGGTACGACCGGCATCGGCGCGTCCTGCCGTGGCGGGCAGGCGCCGGCGAGCGCGCCGATCCCTACCGGGTGTGGCTGTCGGAAATCATGCTGCAGCAGACGACGGTCAAGGCGGTCGCGCCGTACTTCGCAAAATTCCTCGCGCGCTGGGGCGATGTCGCAAGCCTGGCGCATGCCTCGCTCGACGATGTTCTCAGGATGTGGGCAGGGCTTGGCTATTATTCGCGCGCGCGCAACCTGCACGCCTGTGCACTCGCCATCATGCGCGACCACGGCGGTGCGTTTCCGGATACGGAAGAGAGCTTGCAGAGGCTGCCGGGGATCGGGCCCTACACCGCAGCCGCAATCGCCGCGATTGCCTTTGATCGTCACACCATGCCGGTCGATGGCAACATCGAGCGCGTGGTGAGCCGGCTGTTCGGTGTGGAAGAACCATTGCCGCGGGCCAAGCCGCTGATCAGGCAACTCGCGGCAAGCCTGCTCGGACCATCACGCGTGAAGTCACGCGCCGGCGACGTGAAGTCACGCGCCGGCGATAGCGCGCAGGCACTGATGGACCTCGGTGCTTCGCTGTGCGCGCCAAAACGGCCGGCCTGCGCGCTTTGCCCGCTGAACGACGGCTGCGTCGCACGCTTGCGCGGCGAACAGGAGACGTTTCCTCGCAAGGCGCCGAAAAAGACCGGTGCGTTGCGGCGAGGTGCGGCGTTCGTGGTCAGGCGCGGCGACAAGCTGCTGCTTCGCACGCGTCCCGAAAATGGGCTGCTCGGTGGCATGAGCGAGGTGCCGACCTCCGACTGGCGCGCCGCGCAGAACGACCGGACGGCGCTGCAACAGGCGCCGGAGCTCAAGACGATCGTCCGCTGGCATCGCAAGGCCGGTGTCGTCTCCCATGTCTTCACGCATTTTCCGCTCGAACTGGTGGTCTATGCGGGCCAGGTTGCCGCGCGCACGAAGGCGCCCGACGGCATGCGCTGGGTTGAGATCGCTGCCTTGAAAGACGAGGCGCTGCCGAGCCTCATGCGCAAGGTGGTTGCGCATGGGCTGGGCGACACGCTCGCGCGGAAGGGCGTCGTCGCACGCGAAGGTGATCACGGGCGAACGCAAAGTGGGCCTCTATCATCCTCCGTCGGGATGGACGACGCGCGGTCGCGCCGCTAACCTCGAGGCTTCCACCATGGGAGAGGACATGTTCAAGCTTTACTACATGCCCGGCAGCTGCGCGCTGGCTTCGCACATCGCACTCGAGGAGGCGGGCGCCGCCTACACCCGCGAACGGGTCGACTTCAAAGTCAGCCAGCAAACCAGCCCTGAATATCTTGCGATCAATCCCAAGGGGCGGGTGCCCTCGCTGGCGACCGACCACGGCATCCTGACGGAAACGCCGGCGATCCTGGCCTATATCGCCCAGAGCTTTCCCGAGAAGAAGCTGGCGCCGCCCGATCCCTTTGCGTTTGCGCGGGCGCAGTCTTTCAACAGCTATTTGTGCTCCACGGTGCACGTCGCGCATGCCCACAAGCAGCGCGGCTATCGCTGGGCGAGCGAGGAGTCCTCCTTTGCCGACATGAAGCGCAAGGTGCCGCAGAGCGTCGGCGCCGCCTTCGCGCTGGTCGAGCGGGACATGATCAAGGGGCCATGGGTGATGGGCGAGCAGTACACCATCTGCGATCCCTATCTCTTCACGGTGGCCCTGTGGCTCGATGGCGATGGCGTGGACCTGAAGTCATTGCCGAAGGTGATGGCCCATCGCGAGCGGATGTCGGAGCGTCCCGCCGTGCGCAAGGTTTTGGCCGTGGAGCAGGCTTAAGATAGATCCGTAACGAGAAAGCTGGAGGAGGCCCATGACAGCGTCCCGGGAATTCCTCAATCCAAAAACCCTGATGCAGCCGGCCGGCTATTCGCACATCGCCAAAGCGAGCGGCGGCGCGACAATCTATCTCGCTGGTCAGGTGTCGAGCGACGCCTCGGGCAAGCTGATCGGCGAGGGCAATCTCGAAGCGCAGGCCGAACAGGTCTTCAAGAATCTCAAGAACGGGGTCGAGGCCGCCGGTGGCACCCTCGCCGACGTCGTGAAGATGAACGTCTATATCCTTGCTGAAGTCGATCCGGGCGAAATCCCGAAATTCCGTGCCGTCCGCGACCGCTATGTGAACACCGCCCATCCACCGGCATCGACCTTGGTCGTGGTGTCGCGGCTGGCGCGGCCGGGCTGGCTCAACGAGATCGAGGCGGTTGCGGTGATTTAGGAGACAGTGCCGTAGGGCGGGCAAAGGCGCGAAGCGCCGTGCCCACCGTCTTTGCAGTGGTGGGCACGCTCCGCTTTGCCCACCCTACGCAATCCCTGTTACGCCGCCTTGGTCTTGAGGTGGCCGAACATGATGTTCTTCGCCTCCTCGTCCATCTCGGCCTTGAAGACGAACTTGTCCTTCAGCGCGATCGCCCGCGCCGCCGCCGGCCGCGCCGAGATCTCGTCGACCAGTCGCTTCACGTTCTTGTACTTGGCGGCTCCCTCTTCGCCGAGCACGAAGGAGGCGAGCCGCGCCCAGCCCCAGAACGCCATGTCGGCGATGGTGTAGGTGTCGCCGACCAAGTAGCGGCTTTTGGCCAGATGATCGTCGAGGATCTTGTAGTGGCGATGCGCCTCATACATGTAGCGGTTGACCGCATAGTCGAGTTCCTTCGGTGCGAAGTTCTTGAAGTGCACCGCTTGTCCCGAATAGGGACCGAGGCCGGAGGCGACGAACAGCAGCCAGGACAAAAGCTGGGCACGATTTTGCGGCGTATTGGGGGGCAGGAATTTTCCGGTCTTCTCGGCGAGGTAGAGCAGGATGGCGTTGCTGTCGAACACGAAGACACCGTCATCGTCGATGGCGGGCACCTTGCCGTTCGGATTCACCTTGAGGAATTCAGGCTTGAACTGATCGCCCTTGCGGGTGTCGATCGGCACCAGCTCGCAAGGAAGGCCGGCCTCCTCCAGGAACAGCGCCACCTTGTTCGGGTTCGGCGCTCCGTTGAAGTAGAATTTGAGCATCAAAAATCTCCCTTTATCTTCCTTGAACCTTGTGACGCTTGAACCTGTGACGCTCGACCTTTGATCCTTTTGGTCCGCAAGCCGCAGGACGCCGCGGCTCCCTCAGCAATCACGAGCGGCATTCCATGCGCAAATTTTTTGGGAAAGCGCAACCGACGAGTTTGTGAATGGGCCGCTTTCTTGATGCTGTCAGCCGACCCAGATAAAGCCCGCGATTCCCGCCGCGGCGAGGGCGGCACCCGAGGCGAGCGTCAGCATCGCAAAGCGATTGGTCGCGCTCACGCCCGAGGCGTGAACGGCCCGCTCGCGAGACGCAAGGCCGTGCACGATGACCTCGCGATTGAAATCGCTGTGCGCCCGCAGCTGATCCGACAGACCCGCGCACATCAACAGCGCGCCGAACAAGAAAAGCCCGGCAAAGCCAAGCAGGACCATCAGCAACATCGGAAACATGCCGATCAGAAAGATCGGCAACAGCACGATCACCAATGATGCCTCGGACTGTCGTCGCATCGGACGACCAATCGCGAGAACGGGAAACAAATGTAGTCCCCGCGCGCCGGCAATCAAGGGGCTGTCGCTCGCGAAAGACCTCAGCTCGCCGCCATTTCAGCGCGGATTTCGGCGCGCAATTCGTCGATCAGCCTGAGACCCTTGTTGGTCTCGATATGCCAGAAGGTCCAGCCGTTGCAGGCCTCGGCGCCTTGCGCCACGGCGCCGATGCGGTGGATCGAACCGACCTTGTCGCCGAGCATGAGGGCGCCGTCGGCGCGAACCAACGCGCCATGGCGCTTGCTGGCGTCGACAAGCCGGGTGCCGGGCAGGATCATGCCGCGCTCGATCAACTCGGAGAAGGCGACGCGCGGCGCCTCGCGCGCGGTCACGAAAGGCGCAAGTGTTGCCTCCGGCAGCGGCTCGACGGCGGCGATGCGAGCTTCCGCCGCTTCTGCATAGGCCTGGTCGCGCTCAAGCCCGATATAGCTGCGGCCGAGGCGCTTGGCGACGGCGCCGGTCGTTCCGCTGCCGTTGAAGGGGTCGAGCACGAGATCGCCCGCCTTTGAAGACGATAGCAGCACGCGCGCCAGCAGAGCCTCCGGCTTTTGTGTCGGATGCACCTTCCTGCCGTCCTTGCCCTTCAGCCGCTCCTCGCCGGTGCAGAGCGGAATCAGCCAGTCCGAACGCGCCTGCACGTCCTCGTTTGCGGCTTTAAGGACCTCGTAATTGAATGTGTAGCCCGTGGCCTTGGCGTCGCGAGCGGCCCAGATCATGGTTTCGTGCGCGTTGGTGAATCTGCGGCCGCGGAAATTCGGCATCGGGTTGGATTTGCGCCAGACGATGTCGTTGAGCAGCCAGAAGCCGAGGTCCTGCATGATGGCACCAACGCGAAAGATGTTGTGGTAGGAGCCGATCACCCAAATGGTTGCCGAGGGTTTCATGAGGCGGCGGCAGGCGAGCAGCCAGGCGCGGGTGAAATCGTCATAGGCTGAAAATGAGGAAAACTTGTCCCAGTCGTCGTTGACGGCGTCGACATGGGATTCGTCGGGGCGCTTCAGTTGGCCCTTGAGCTGCAGATTGTAGGGCGGATCGGCGAAGACCAGGTCGACGGAAGCGGCAGGCAATTTTGCCATCTCGGCGACGCAGTCGCCGACGATGATGCGCGAATTTGCGGGGGCCTTAAAATTTGTGCGGGGCGCCTTTGCAGACGCCCCGCGACGCGACACAACCATGACTCAAGAACTCTGACTCAGGCGACGCTGCCGGCGACGCGGGACCAACAAACCGACTGCCGCTACATTGACCGGGCAAAGTAAAAATCGACTTAACCGGGAAATTTTTTCACACCGTCATACAGCGCACTCGCATTGCGCTTCGTCGCCGCCACATCGATTGTGTGACGCCTACGATGACAACAAGCTTGCGTTTTTGTTACGGCTTTCCGGCAGCGCGATTTGACATTGTCTTGCGAGAAATCGCCGTGTTACCGGAACCAATGTCAAAGACCTTGCCCTAGGCAATTTTTGCCGGGTGCGCTATTGATAGGCGCAAGGAAAATTTTACTTTTGTAGCGCGCCGCAAATCGAGTGAGGAGCCAAAACCATGCGTTACGATGATTTTCGCCGCAGCTCCGACATCGAAGACCGCCGCGATGATAGCGGTGGCATGCTGGGCGGGGGCGGCGGCATGGGCCTGCCGATGGGCGGCGGCGGGCTCGGGATCGGCACCATTATCGTGCTCGGCCTGATCTCCTACGCGTTCGGAATCGATCCCCGCCTCTTGATTGGAGGCGCGGAAGTCCTGTCCGGCGGCGGCAGCAGCGCGCCCACTTATCAGACCGATCGCGGGTCGGGTCAGGTCAAGAAAGGCGCGCCGACCGACGAGATGGGCAGCATGATCGCCGGTATCCTGGGCGAGATCGACGATCGCTGGAGCGAGGAGTTCCAGAGGAGAGGCCAAGACTGGGTCGGGCCGAAGATCGTGCTGTTCCGCAACGCCACCAACGGCGGCCGTTGCGGCATGGCTCAGTCGGCGATGGGCCCGTTCTACTGTCCGCCCGACCAGAAGATCTTTCTCGACACCGGCTTTTTCCGCGAGGTCGAGACCCGCTTCCACGGCTGCTCCGGCAATGCGTGCAAGTTCACCGCCGCCTATATCATCGCTCACGAGGCCGGCCATCACGTGCAGAACCTGCTCGGGATCATCCCGCGCGTGACACGAATGCAACAGCAGGCCGACAGCAAGGCCGACGCGAACGCGTTGCAGGTGCGGGTCGAATTGCAGGCGGACTGCCTGTCCGGCGTCTGGGTGAATCGCGAATCCAAGAAGCGGCCTGATTTCCTCGAGGCCGGCGACATCGACGCCGCGCTGACGACGGCGTCCGCGATCGGCGACGACACGCTGCAACGACAGGCGACCGGGCGCGTGGTGCCGGATTCCTTCACCCACGGCTCGGCCGCGCAACGCAAGCAATGGTTCATGAATGGCTTCCAGCAGGGCACGGTGGAGGCCTGCAACACCTTCAGCTCGGCGTCGCGGTAGGGATGGCAATCGGATAAACATCGAGCGTCATGGCCGGGCTTGTCCCGGCCATCCACGTTCTTTCTCTCAGAGGCAAAGGACGTGGATGCCCGGCACAAAGGACGTGGATGCCCGGCACAAGGCCGGGCTTGACCAGAAGAGAGACAGTCGTGATATCAACCGATCAATCCAGGACGTTCATTCCGCTCAACATCGCGGTGCTGACAGTTTCCGACACGCGTTCGCTCGACGACGACAAGTCCGGCACGACACTCTCCGAGCGGCTAACGGCAGCCGGCCACAAGCTCGCGTCCCGCGAGATCGTCACCGATGACGTGGAGGCCATCCGCGCGGTCGTGAGGAAGTGGATCGCGGATGCAGGCGTGGACGTCATCATCACGACAGGCGGCACGGGCTTCACGGGGCGCGACGTCACGCCGGAGGCAATCGAGCCTTTGTTCGAGAAGCGGATGGATGGATTCTCGATCGCCTTTCACACGTTGAGCCAGGCCAAGATCGGCACCTCGACGATCCAGAGCCGCGCCACCGCGGGCGTGGCGGGCGCGACCTTCATCTTCTGCCTGCCGGGTTCGCCCGGCGCCTGCCGCGACGGCTGGGACGGCATTCTGGCCACCCAGCTCGACTACCGCACGCGGCCCTGCAATTTCGTCGAGATCATGCCGCGGCTGGACGAGCATCTGCGGCGACCCAAGGCCAAGGGGGCGTCGGCTTGAGGCGCGAAGGGTTGTGGCAGTCTGCTGAGGGTTAAGAATTCCGATGTCTGCCGGCAGACTGGCGTGTCCCGGACGCTGCGCAGCGTTCTTCACGATGCGCTGCAGAGCCGGGACCCACACGTTCTGGCCCCGGATCAGCAGCGCAGCACGCCGCATGCTGCGCTGAAGACTTCTGGATCTGTTTTGTGGCGGCGCGCCGCGCTGCATCCGGGGCACTGCCCGACGGGCAACAGACGCATACGCAGCATGCGCGATTTGCCCGTCGTGCCAATCTGTCGCAAGCCGACGCCATTGCCGGTTGCCCCAAATCAGTGGCATCTGGCGCCGTCCCGAGCCCACAAGAGGGGCGCTTCGCGATCGTCACGAGTGTCGGGTGCGGGATGCGATGGACGCGGCATGTCAACTGACGAGTGATGTTGCGCGCGGACGGCGAAGTCGTGTGGTCCTGACACACCAAGGCAGGTGTCAAGTTGGCGACGATGCTTTGCATCGCGCCGATGACGGTGGCAAAAAAGCCAGGTCACCGGGGAGAGCGCGAAGGAAACCGTAAAACCATCGCGCAGGGAAGGCCGGGTCTGCCCGGTTGAACCTGTGGTGACTTTGCTGGTGTGCTTCTCTTCAACCGCACGCCAGGCTGCGGGTGCAGCCAGCACCCGGCTTTCCCTGCGCCCTCCTTCAGGGGGACGTGATTGCCGCAACAACTCGGGCGCATGACGCGTGCCGGGAACGCGTTCTCGTGTCCCGGACGCAGCGCATCACGACCCCGGCGATGCGAAGCATCGTCCGGTGTGGTGCGCTGCTGCGCCGGGGCCCATGATCTTGCTCGGTGCCGGAGGGTCCCGGCTCTGCGGCGCACCACTGAAGAAGCGCTGCGCCGCGTCCGGGACACGGCTGTTTGAAAATCGAAGCTGAAAAACACCGGGTCAGCTTCGCAAGCTAAAGCGTCAGCTCCCAGGTTTCGCCCAAAAGATCGGCGCCAAAGCTGTGGTGCTTTTCGGTGGCGACCTTGCGGAAGCCGGCCTGCTGATAGATGCCGCGTGCGGCAAGCAGAATGCTCTGCGTCCACAGGGTGATCTTCCTGTAGCCCGACTCGCGCGCAAAGCGGACGCATTGTTCGACCAGCGCCCGTCCGACGCCGAGGCCGCGCGCCTTCTTCTCCACCAGCAGCAGGCGGAGCTTTGCGACCTCATCCGAACTCTTTACCAGGAAGATCGAGCCGACCGGTTCTCCCGCGACTTCCGCGATCCAGCAATGTTCGCGCGCGGGATCGTAAGACTTGACGAACTGCGCCGAGATCTCGGCGACCAGCGCCTCGAAGCTGATGTCCCAGCCGTATTCCTGCGCATAGACGGCGCCGTGACGCGAAATCACCCAGCCGATGTCGCCAATACGATGGCTGCGCAGCAGGAACGGCACGCGCTCGCTGGCTTGCGGTTCAAGCAGATTTTCGATCGTTGCCATCGCCTCGGTCAGGCGGCTGCCGTCTTCCACCGAGAGCGGGGCCAGCATCGATGCGACCTCATCATGCGAATTGCGGTCGAGTCGCGCGAAGGCCTGCCGCCCCTTGGCGGTGAGCGAGAGTCGATATTGCCTGCGGTCGGAGGCGAGCGCGTTGCGGCTGATCAATCCGCTCTCCTCGAAGCTCTGCGTGATCCGGCTGAGATAGCCGAAATCGAGCCCGAGATCGGTTCCAATCTCCTTCGCCGAGAGGTCGTCACGATGCGCGAGTTCGTACAGTACCCGCGCCTCGCTCAGCGAGAACGGGCTCTTCGACAGGTGCTGGCCGAGCACGCCAAGCTTGCGCGTGTAGAAGCGGTTGAACGCACGCACCGAAGCGATCCGGTGCTCGATATCCTGGACAGACATGGCGCTACCTCGATATTTGCCATTGTCAAATAATTATTTGACTTTGGCAAGTATCTTTGCAGGCCCCGCTTCACACCATGATGATCCGGCTGCGCAGCAGTGTCCGCGAGGAACGGCCTAGCCGGCGCAGCAGCCGAGCTTCGCCCCTTGTGTCGGACGAATAACCGCCGAGCTGGACATAGTGGTCGCGCGCGATCAACAGTCCCTGGTCGGTCAGGGGCCCTGCGACCATCCGTGCCAGGAAGCGCAGGCGGTCGCGCAGTCGCCTCTCCGCATAGGGCGAGCGGGCGTAACGGAAGACGCCGGCCCTGGCGCGGCCGCTTGATGCCACGCTCTGGATGAATTGCGTTGTTTCCTCGATCCAGCCGGTGTCAAGCACGGCGCCGGGGCGCAAGAACATCAGCCAGGGCGAGCGGGCCTGGCGCGCCCCCGCCGCGAGCGCCGCCACGCGCGATCCCTCGAAAGGGAGGAAACGGCAGCCCGACACGTCGGCGACGCGTTCGATCACGCCGTCGCCGGCACGGTCGACCAGCAACACCTCGCGGACCAGTCCGGACGCGGCTCCCGGCACCAGCGCCGCCAGGGTAGCAACTGTCGGTCGCTCCAGGCCCTCGGTTGGGATGATGACGCTTAACACGGAGAAAGCTTCATGCTCGAAGTTAAAAAACGCTTAAGCGTTAGCAGCTTGTCAGGATCAAATCAGCCCGCGATCACACACTATTGTTCTTGATTTGTTCTCGTCGCGTGGCTATGTTGATGCCATGAGTCGAGCATCCTCTCATGCCCTCAAGCACCCGCCGGTCACGCCGCCCTCCGAGCCGGCGGGTGCGCTTTCGCCGTTTCCCGAACTTGCAGTTGCAATCGACCGGGAGCGGCGGCGCGGGCGCGGCGCGCAGTCCAACGTCAGCGGCCGCTACGAGGCCGAGGCGCGCACGGCCTTCGATGACGGCTGGCAGAGTCTGGAGGAGCTGCCGCCGTTCAAGACCACCGTGACGCTCGACACCGCGCGAAAGGTGATCACGCGCAACGATTCTCCAGATATCGGCTTCGACAGGTCGATCAATCCCTATCGCGGCTGCGAGCATGGTTGCGTCTATTGCTTTGCCCGGCCAACACATGCCTATCTCGGCCTGTCACCGGGCCTCGATTTCGAATCCCGTCTCTATGCCAAGCCGGATGCGCCGGCGCTCTTGGAGAAGGAACTGGCGGCGGCGGATTACGAACCGCGCATGATTGCGATCGGGACCAACACCGACCCCTATCAGCCGATCGAGCGCGAACGGAAGATCATGCGCGGCATCCTGGAGGTGCTCGAGCGCGCCGGCCATCCGGTCGGCATCGTAACCAAATCGTCGCTGGTTACGCGTGACGTCGATATTCTCGCGCGCATGGCGAGGCGAAATCTCGCCAAGGTCGCGATTTCCGTGACCACGCTCGACCCGAAACTTGCGCGCACCATGGAGCCGCGGGCCTCGACGCCACCGCGCCGTCTTCAGGCGCTGCGGCAGCTTGCCGAGGCCGGCGTTCCCACCACGGCCATGGTGGCGCCGGTGATCCCGGCGCTGAACGATACGGAGATCGAGCGCATTCTCGATGCGGCCGCCCATGCCGGCGCGAAGGAAGCAAGCTACGTGCTGCTCCGCCTTCCGCTCGAGGTGCGGGATCTGTTTCGCGAATGGCTGATGGCGAATTATCCCGATCGTTACCGCCACGTCTTTACGCTGATCCGCGACATGCGCGGCGGTCGCGACTATGACTCGCAATGGGGAAGTCGGATGAAGGGCACCGGGCCGATGGCCTGGATGATCGGGCGTCGTTTCGAAATCGCCTGCGAGAAGCTTGGGCTAAACAAACGCCGCTCGAAGCTGACCACGGATCATTTCGCGCGCCCCAAAGGCAATGGCCAGCAGCTCAGCCTGTTCTAGGAGGTCTCCTGAATAACGGGGAATTGCGCAAGGTTCCCGGTTGCGCGGTCGCGCAAGCTTCAGCACGATCCCGCCATGAGTCGGGACGAGTCCTCAAGCCAAAAACCAGGAAAGCCGCCGCAGGACGTTATTGTCGTTTCGCCGCCGAACTTTCGGCGCGAACGCGCGCTCCTCAAGCGTGGCATCTGGCCGGTCGCCGGCTGCGACGAGGCCGGCCGTGGTCCGCTCGCGGGGCCGGTGGTTGCCGCCGCGGTCGTGCTCGATCCCGACCGGATTCCGAAAGGCATCGACGATTCGAAGCGCCTGAGCCCCGAGCAGCGCGAAGGGCTGTTCGAAAAAATCTGCGCCACGTCCTCGTTCGCGGTCGCCTTCGCCTCGCCCGCGCGGATCGATCGCGACAATATCCTGCGGGCTTCGCTGTGGGCGCTCACGCGTGCGGTGCGGTCGCTTCCGCAAGCTCCGAAACACGTGTTTGTCGATGGTCGCGACCGCCTCGTTCTGCCTTGCGAATGCGAGGCGGTGATCGGCGGAGATGGCCTGGTGAAGTCGATCGCGGCGGCCTCGATCATCGCGAAAGTGACGCGCGACCGGCTGATGTGCGCGCTGGCGCGGGACTGTCCGGGATACGGGTTCGAACAGCACAAGGGCTATGCCGTGCCCGAGCACCTGGAGGCGCTCGACCGCCTTGGCCCGTCCGCGCACCACCGCAGCTTTTTTGCGCCGGTGATTGCGGCGCGCGAAAAGCATCAACCCTGGACGGTCAGGGTTGAGGCTGACCTTTTCGCGGTCGAAAGCAAAATCGACTCCGATCTTTCCACGGCGATTTGACGTCAGTTGCGCCCGGTCCCGGCGCGCTTTATCACCTTCAGATCAAGGGCCGGACTTGGAGGTCCGGCGGTTTTCGGAAGTTCCATGCGCTTCACCTCGCTCGTTATCGAACTGATCAGGGCCCGGCCACGCCTGGTGTTCTGGATCGTTGTGCTGCTGCAAGCCGGACTCTGGCTCACAGTGCCGCTGATTTTTTACGCGAGCCCTCCGGGCGATCTGGCGACCGTGTTGGCATACGGCCGGGAATATCAGGTCGGCACCGATCTTGGTCCGCCTCTGGCATTCTGGCTCGCCGATATCGCCTATCGCGCCGCCGGCAACCACATGTTCGGCGTCTATCTGCTGGCGCAGCTGTGCTCGGTGGCAACCTTCTGGTTCGTCTACCAGCTCGCTCGCACCATCGTCGGCGCACAGCAGGCGGTGCTGGTCGTCTTGTTGACCATGACGATCAGCGCGTTCGGCTCACCGAGCCTCGAATTCGGTCCGCTTGTGCTGGCGCGGCCGCTCTGGGCGCTGCTGCTCCTTCACACCTGGCAGCTCATCGGCCAGAACCAGCGAAACGTCTGGTTTGCCTGGTCGATCGAGGCCGGTCTGCTGCTGCTGACGACTTCGGCGGCGCTTGGCATGTTGCTGCTGCTTGCGGGGTTTGCGCTGGCAACCGAACGCGGGCGGCGCATGTTGATGTCGTTCGATCCTCTGTTCGCGCTGCTTGTGATCGTGGTGCTTGTCCTACCTTATCTGATCTGGCTGATCCGCTCCGATGCGCACTTGCTGCCGCTGTTCCCGCCGCTTTCGGATCTGGGCGGACGAGTGGTGGGGTGGGCCTTGGTCGCGGGCGGGTTGCTGCTTGGCATGGCGGGGATCGTGATCCTGATTGCCCTCAACTCACAGCTGTTCAGCAGCGCACCGGAAGAGGCCCCGATTATCTATCGCCCGCCAGTCGCTCCGCTGGCGCGCGATTTCGTCTACTTCTTTGCAGTCGCGCCGCCGTTGGCCGGAACCTTGATATCAGGGTTTTTCGGTTTTGAGCGCGTCGCGGGTGGATCGGCCGTCGCACTCCTGATGTCCGGCATGGCCATCGTCGTTGCGACCGGCGATCTCGTTTATCTCCGTCGTCAGCGCTTGTTGCGCGCGATTTGGGCGGCCATCGTCGTAGCCCCAGCGCTGGCTGTCATCGCTGGCACGCTGTTTATGCCCTGGACCGGTGGCGGCGAAGTTGCAACCTCGCTGCCGGCAAGCTCGATCGCGCAATTCTTCGGCGAAAGCTTTGAGCGGCGGACCAATCAGCGGCTGCGGGCGGTGGCCGGCGACGCGCAGATCGCAAGTCTGATCGCGCTGAACGCCGGCCGGCCGCATCTGATGCTCGACGCGACCCCGCAACGGACGCCCTGGCTGACGCCGGAAAGGTTCAATGAGACCGGCGGCATCGTTGTCTGGCGTGCTTCGGACACCGTCGGCGTGCCGCCGCCCGCGATCGCGCAGCGCTTTCCGGGCCTCATTCCGGAAGTGCCGCGGGCATTCGAATGGTTGGTGAATGGCCGTCAGCCGCTGCTGCGGATCGGCTGGGCGGTCGTGCGGCCGAAGGGGCAATAAACCGCGCGTGCTAACGAGCTACGAGCGCCTTCGCGATCGCGCGCAGATCCTGCCAGGACAATCGCTTGTAGGCCGGCGAGCGCAACAGATAGGCGGGATGGAAGGTCGGCAGCGCGCGGATCACGCGCGTCCCCGTGTCATAGTCGAACCATCGGCCGCGCGTGCGCATGATGCCCTCGCGCGTTCCAAGCAGGGTCTGGGTCGAGGGATTGCCGAGCGTCACCAGCACGTCGGGATCGACCAGCTCGATCTGTCGCTGGATGAAGGGCAGGCAGATCTGCGTTTCCTGCGGTGTCGGCGTGCGGTTGCCGGGCGGCCGCCAGGGTATCACGTTGGCGATGTAGACCTTGCTGCGATCGAGCCCGATCGCGGCGATCATGCGGTCGAGCAGTTTGCCGGAACGACCGACGAACGGCAGGCCTTCGAGATCTTCATCGCGCCCGGGGGCTTCGCCGACGAACATGATGCGGGCTAGCGGATTTCCGTCGGCGAACACGAGCTGCGTCGCCGTCGATTTCAGCGCGCAGCCGTCGAACTTTTCCATCAGCGCGCGCAGCGCCTCCAGCGTCGGGGCGATGCGGGCCGCTTCCCGCGCAGACGCAATTGCCCGCTCCGGCGTTGGCGGCCCAGCATCGGCAGGCAAGGGGGCAGGTGTCGGTGTGGGGGATTGTTGCGGAAACACTTTGCGAACGGTGGGCTCGGCATCGGCGAGGCGGTTGATCGGCTCCTCGCCAAGCGCGCAATCGACGCCCGCCTCCAGGTAGAAGGCCAGCAATTGCCGAACATTGGGGGCATCGTCGGGCGTCGACTGCGACATTCCGTTCAATTTACCCCGCATCGCGCCATCATGAAACGCATTTCCATGGTTGTCCTGCCGACAAAAATCGGAAACAAGTGACGCTTGGGAAACGCCATTTCAGCGAGGTCGCAACATGAGCAGCGAAGAGCTACCCCCTCGCGAATCCATGGAATTCGACGTCGTGATTGTCGGCGCCGGTCCCTCGGGGCTTTCCGCCGCGATCAGATTTAAACAGCTCGACGCCGGCCTCAACATCGTCGTGGTGGAGAAGGGCTCCGAGGTCGGCGCCCACATCCTGTCGGGAGCGGTGATCGATCCGGCCGGGCTCGACAAGCTCGTTTCCGACTGGCGCGAGGATGCCGATTGCCCGCTGAAGACCCAGGTCAGGGACGACAGGTTCTACTGGATGACGGCGGGCGGTGCGATCCGGCTACCCAACTTCATGATGCCGCCGCTGATGAATAACCATCATTGTTACGTCGGTTCGCTCGGCCAGGTCTGCCGCTGGCTCGCGCGCAAGGCCGAGGCGCTGGGCGTTGAGATTTATCCGGGCTTTGCCGCAGCCGAGGTGCTTTACGACGACAAGGGAGCTGTGCGCGGCATCGCGACCGGTGACATGGGGATCGCCAAAGACGGCTCGCACAAGGCTTCCTTCACGCGCGGCATGGAACTGTGCGGCAAGTACACGCTGTTTGCCGAAGGCGCGCGTGGCAGCCTGACCAAGCAGCTGATCGCAAGATTCTCGCTCGACGCAGGCAGCGAGCCGCCGAAATTCGGCATCGGCCTTAAGGAAGTCTGGCAGATCGATCCGGCCAGGCATCAGAAAGGCCTGATCCAGCACTCCTTCGGCTGGCCGCTGAACAACAGGACAGGCGGCGGCTCGTTCCTTTATCATTACGACGACAACCTGGTCTCGGTCGGCTTCGTCGTGCATCTCAATTACGATGATCCCTATCTCTCGCCGTTCGATGAGTTCCAGCGTTTCAAGACCCATCCCGCGATCCGCTCCGTTTTGGAGGGAGGCAAGCGGCTCGCGTACGGCGCGCGCGCGATCACCGAGGGCGGCTATCAGTCAGTACCGCGACTGTCCTTTCCCGGCGGCGCGCTGATCGGCTGCGCCGCGGGCTTCGTCAACGTGCCCCGCATCAAAGGCGTGCACAACGCCATGGGCAGCGGCATGCTCGCCGCCGAGCGTGTTGCGGCCGCAATCGCTGCGGGACGCGCAAATGATGAACTCGTCGACTATGAAGACGCCTGGCGCGGTTCGGCGGTCGGCAAGGATCTTTACCCGGTCCGCAACGTCAAGCCGCTGTGGTCGAAGTTCGGTACCGTCGTGGGCGTTGCGCTCGGCGGCTTCGACATGTGGTGCAATACGCTGGGCTTCTCGCTGTTCGCAACCCAGTCGCATGCGAAACGAGACCGCAGCACCCTTGATCCTGCCAGGGAGCACGCGCCGATCGCCTATCCCAAGCCCGACGGCAAGCTATCGTTCGACAAGCTCTCCTCGGTGTTCCTCTCCAACACCGACCATGAAGAGGACCAGCCGGTTCATCTGAAGGTCGCCGACCTGAACCTGCAGAGGACTTCCGAGCACGACGTCTTTGCCGGTCCGTCCAATCGTTATTGTCCTGCCGGGGTCTACGAATGGATCGAGGAAGCGTCAGGTCCGCGCTTCCAGATCAATGCCCAGAATTGCGTTCACTGCAAAACCTGCGACGTGAAGGACCCGAACGGAAACATCACCTGGGTTCCGCCTGAGGGGGGTGGCGGTCCGAACTACGAAGCAATGTGACAGAAACGCACGATTACGTGACTCTTGAGGCAGATGCTAGTGGTCCGATTCTAACATTCGCGACCCTTCTGGGGAGCCGCTTTTGCGAATGTCAGAATCAGAGGACCTCCAGCAAATCATTGATGCTAGTGTCCCGAATCCGATGTTCGCCCCAGTTTGCGGCGGCTCTACTGCGAACTTCGGATTCGAAAGGACACTAGAAACCTATGATTCTAGTGTGGTTTTGGTTCGGAAGTTCTCTTGACTGACTCGCAGCAAGAATGAAGAGAACTTCCGAACCACCACACTGTGGAGCTTTGGATTTGACGTTCGCGTGAGGTAATTGCGGCAGCAGGGCAGCGAACGTCGAATCCGCTCCGCGGCCACGATACGGCCACAGTGCAGCGGTTTTGGGTAATCTTGGGCGATCGACGCAGATTCCGCCGACTGGGCGGAGTGATTTACCGACGCTGATCCTTGCGGTTCAGCCTCAAAAGCGGCATTGTCGTATATCTTGAGTGACGCCGCCCTTTTGGTCCGCATTCGAGACGATCCGAGAAATTCTTCAAAAACCAGAGCGAATCAGATGCCTTTCATTCGTTGCAATCGCGTGACCGTTGTCGCCTTCGCTCTTGCCGCGTCGCTGTTTCCGGGCGTTGCTTCGGCGCAAACGCCCGATCGCCCCAACGACACCACGGCGCAGTTTCCGACCCGGAACGATTTGAAGTCGTTGACCATGTCCGGCAGCTATCTTGCCGCCCGTCATGCCGGCGTTGAGCGCGATGCGGGATCGGCTGCCGCATTCTACCGTTCGGCGCTGCGTTCCGATCCCAAGAACAACGAGCTGCTCGACCGCGCTTTCATCTCATCGGTCGCCGAGGGCGACATCGACGAGGCGGTGAAGCTCGCCGAACGGATCCTCGCCGTCGACAAGTCCAACCGCGTCGCCCGCCTGGTGGTTGGCGTGCAGGATCTCAAGCAGAAGAAATATGCTGCCGCCCAACAGAACATCAACCAGTCGGTCCGCGGTCCGATCACCGATCTGGTGGCGACGCTGCTTTCGGCGTGGGCGGCCTATGGCGCGGGAGACGCCAAGGCGGCAGTGGCCAATATCGACAAGCTGACCGGGCCGGAGTGGTATCCGATTTTCAAGGATCTACATGCCGGCATGATTCTCGAACTGGCCGGCAAGGAAAAGGACGCCGGTGCGCGCTATGAGCGGGCCTACAAGCTCGACGACTCGATGCTGCGCGTGTCGGAGGCCTATGCGCGCTGGCTGTCGCGCAACAAGGGCGATACACAGGCGACCGCGATCTACGAGGCGTTCGACAAGAAGCTCCCTCGCCATCCGCTGGTTGAGGAAGGCCTGCGCGAAACCAAGGCCGGCAAGAGGATGCCGGCGCTGGTCGATTCCGCACAGGCCGGCGGCGCCGAGGCGCTCTACGGCATCGGCGCCACGTTGATCAGGCGCGGCGGCGAAGATCTCGCGCTGGTCTATCTGCAGCTGGCGCTCCATCTTGCGCCGAACCATCCGCTCGCATTGCTGTCGCTCGCCGATCTCTACGAGTCGGTCAAGAAGCCGCAAATGGCGATCAAGGTCTACGAGCGTGTGCCGGCGACTTCGCCGCTGAAGCGCAACGCGCAGATTCAACTCGCCACCGATCTCGACGGTGTGGACCGCAGCGACGAAGCGATCAAGATTCTCAAGGGCGTGGTCGCGGAGGACCCGAAGGACCTCGAGGCCATCATGGCACTCGGCAATATCGAACGCGGCCGCAAGAAGTTCACCGACTGCGGGCAGACCTACTCGCGCGGCATCGAGGCGCTGCCGCAAGGCAACGACAAGGCCAACAGCGTCTGGTACTATTATCGCGGTATTTGCGAGGAACGCTCCAAGC
>Ga0306921_10002226_pt1 | contig 19445 bp, 19 predicted proteins | sample sta12Cox44000080_FD_203760 | JGI IMG/M metagenome (GOLD analysis project Ga0306921, IMG submission 203760) | Lab enrichment of tropical soil microbial communities from Luquillo Experimental Forest, Puerto Rico - statoxic.12C.oxic.44.000.080 (v2)... | ecosystem: Environmental > Terrestrial >... | reverse complement strand
GGTGTGGGGGGGGGCGGCCGGGGGGGGGGGTGGCGCCCCCACCGGCGTCAAATGCGGTACCCCTCCTACAAAAGGAAAGGGAGCGCGCTGAGTGTGCGGCTCGTTTGTCGATCAAATCGACCGAGAAGCGTTTTAATGCGGCGCTCCTCACCGTGAGGAGAACGCGATCCACCAGCCGGTCGAATCGAACGACGCTCGCCCGGCTACAGCCTCTTGATGCCGGCCTGGCGGATGAGCTCCTTGAACATCGGCACCTCGCGGGCGATGCGCTCGGCATGGACCTTGCCGGGCTTGGCCTCGACCTCAAATCCGGATTGGACCAGCCGGTCGCGAATGTCCGGCATGTTCAGGACGGCGAGCGTCTCGTGCTCGAGCAGTCCTACGATGTCGGGCGGCGTGTGCGCCGGCGCCATCAGCGCGACATAGGTCTCCAGCAGGAAATCCCTGAACCCGGCCTCCGCCATGGTCGGCACCTCGGGCAGGTCGTGCCAGCGCGTCGCGCCGGTGGTGGCGAGCGCGACCAGCGTGCCCGTCTTGAGATGCGGATGGGCGGGCGCCAGCGTGCCCACGCAAAGCTGCACGGTATTGCCGAGCAGCGCCTGCAAGGCCTCCCCACCGCCCGCGAACACGAGGATCGGCATCCCGGCCAAACCCTCGCGCAGCTTGAGAAGCTCCACCGCAAGGTAAGGCGTGGTGCCGATCGGCGGCGTGGAGACGTTGAAGGTGTCGGGATGGGCCTTGGCCAACGCCACGAGGTCGCTCATGGTCTTGACGCCCAGCCGCGGCTTGACCGCGAAAATGTTGGGCGTTGTGGCGATCTCCGCGATGGCAACGAAATCCTTGAACGGATCGTAGGGCAAGCTGTTGTAGAGGCCGGGATTCACCGCATAGACGCTGGTGGTGATCAAAAGCGTATATCCGTCGGGCTCGGCGCGTGCCGCGCTGCCCATGCCGATATTGCCGCCGGCGCCGCCCTTGTTCTCCACAATGAAGGAGCCGCCGAGCGCCTGCTGCAGCGCAGCCGCCAGCAGACGGGCAACAATATCCGAAGGTCCGCCCGGTGAATTGGCGACGACGATCTTGACGGGGCGATCGGGAAAGGCGGCGCGCGCCGCGCGGGGACAAAGGACTGCGGGAGCGGCGATGCCTCCTGCGCAGACCGCCGCGCCGGCAATCAAGCGGCGCCGCGACAGCAGCCCCTCGCGGATATGATCCCGATCACCCATACGCGCCTCCCGCGTTCACATTGCGCCGACCAGGCTTGGCAGCTCGGCCAGCGACCTTACGGTGCGGTCGGGAGCGCCGGGCAGCCGTTCGGGCTGCGCTCCGTAGCGATTGCACCACACGACCCGCATCCCGAACGCCGATGCAGCATAGGCATCCCAGGCATTCGACGACTGGAACGCGATGGCGGCGGCAGGAACGGCGAGCCGGTCCACGGCAAGCTGATAGACTTTGGGATGCGGTTTGTAGACACCGACCGCCTCGACCGAGAGCACAGCGTCGAGCAACGCATCCAGTCCGGACGTTTTGACGACAGCGTCGAGCATGGTGGGCGAGCCGTTCGACAGAATTGCGGTGCGCATGCCCGCATTCCTCAGATGCCTGAGCACATCCGGCACTTCCGGAAATGCATCGAGCCGCAGATAGAGGTCCATCAGCCGGCCGCGCAGCCCCGGCTTGTCGATACCGAGCGTTGCCAGCGCGAAGTCGAGCGCATCGCCGGTGACCTGCCAGAAATCTGCGTGCTGTCCCTGCAGGGCGCGCAGCCACGTATATTGCAGCTGCTTGTCCCGCCACAGAGCGGTGAGCCGGTCGATGCCGTCCCCGAGCACGTCGGCGCAGCCCCTTGCCGCCGAGGCAAAATCGAACAGTGTCCCATAGGCGTCGAAGACGCAGGCTTGTACGCCGGCAAGGGGCTCATTGCTCATGACAGGTATCTCGCGATCTATCGCTGCATTGTTATTTCGCGGCCATCGCCAAACCGACACTATAAGACGTTCAGGACCGTTGGTAGGGGCGAGGCGCCAGCGCGGTACGCGCGTGTGCGACGCGCCATGCCTCGCCATAGGATAGTCCAATGGCAGGAACGCGCGTTCCGGGTTAAACAGCCGCGGAAAGAGTTCTAAGCGCGAGGAGGGAATGCATGCGCGCACTTGCAGCATACGGCACCGCAGCGGTCCTCCTCCTGGCGTCGCAGGTCGCGCTCGGTCAACCCCCACCGGACCCCGCGGGCAATCCGGACGAGGCCGGCGAGAACAACCCGCGCGCGGCCATGCAGAAGAAGCGCGCGGCTTGCAGGCAGGAAGCAATAGGCCAGGGCTTGCGCGGGCCCGAATTGCAGGATCAGGTCGCGGTCTGCGTACAGGAGGCTCGCCTTGCCTGCCTCAAGCAGGCCATTGCACAGAAGGTTCGCGGACCGGAGCGCATGAGCTTCATCAGCAAGTGCCTCGGGTCCTGACTGCTCGGCGTTCAGACCAACAACGACGCAATGCCTGCGTTTGGGTCGACTACAATTGGCGTGCGAGGCGCCGCGCCATCAAAAAAAATGTCCGCTACCGTGCCCCTCAAACGTCTCACGCTCGAAATCCCAATGCACGGAGCGTGGATAATGAGCGAATTTACATTCCTGTTTCGCGGCAGGGACCGGTCCGCATCCCCGGAGCAGATGCAGAAGACGATGCGGAACTGGGTCTCCTGGTTCAAGGAACTCTCCGCTAGCGGCTGCCTCAGAGATGGCGGCCATCCGCTGGCCGACAGCGGGATGGTGGTCAGCGGAACACAGAAAGCCGTCCACGCCGGCACATATGCCCAGGGCGGCGATGCCGTGGGCGGCTACATGCTGATCGAAGCCAGGGATCTTGCGCACGCGGTGGAAATCTCCAAAAGCTGCCCGATCCTCGAAAACGGAGGCTCCGTGGAGGTGCGCCCGGTCGAGCAGCTGAAAATGCAGGTGGAAGCAGGCCGTTGAGTGCCCGGCTTGAAATCCGGGTCCCGCAGCAAGAAATCGCCGAGAATGATGTCCGCTGCCGCGCCGCTCGAACGTCATGAACGTTGTCACAGTCCCAACTCACGGAGAGCATGATGAGCGAATACGTATTCCTGTACCGAGGCGGAGCCCGCGACAGATCGCCCGAGCAGATGCAGCAGTCGATGCAGAAGTGGATGGCATGGCTGAAGCAGCTCGGCGAGAAGGGTCACATCAAGGACCGCGGCCAGCCGCTCGAACGCGCCGGCAAGCTGGTGGCAGGCAAGCACAAGACGGTGACCGACGGGCCGTTCGCCGAAGCCAAGGATGTGGTGGGCGGCTACACCCTGATTGAAGCCTCCAATCTGGAGCAGGCGGTGGAGCTTTCGAAGGGCTGCCCGATCTTCGAGTTTGACGGGGCCGTGGAAGTGCGGCCGGTCATGAAAATGATGTAGATGCAACCCAGCGACTTCCTTTTCCGGCGCGAGTCCGGGCGCATGGTCGCGACCCTTACTCGTGTCTTCGGAGTGCACAACCTCGCGCTGGCGGAAGACGTCGTGCAGGACGCCTTCTGCCGCGCGCTGGAAGTATGGAAATTCCGCGGCGTGCCCGAAAATCCGTCGGCCTGGCTGATGGCCACGGCCAAGAACCGCGCGCTCGACGTGCTGCGGCGCCAGCGCACGGCGCGCACCTTCGCGCCCGAGCTGGGGCGGCTTATCGAGAGCGAATGGACGCTCGCCCCCGTTGTCGAAGACCTGTTCGCGCCGAACGCGATCAAGGACGACCTGCTGCGCATGATGTTCTCGTGCTGCCATCCGCGCCTGCCTGAGGAGGGGCAGGTTGCGCTCATCCTTCACATCCTGTGCGGCTTCAGCGTCGATGAGATCGCAAGCGCCTTCGTGCGCAGCCACGCGGCCATCGAGAAGCGCATCCCGAGGGCGAAGAAGGTGCTGGCGGGATCAAGACGGCTGTTCGACGTCACGGCGCCGGACGCTTTTGCGGCACGCCTGCCGGCTGTCCATCGCGCGCTCTACCTGCTGTTCAACGAAGGCTACCACGGCGCATCGCCCGACAGCGCGGTCCGCGCCGAGCTCTGCCGTGAGGCGATGCGGCTCATCGCGGTGCTGCGGGAGCACCCGCTCGGAGCCACGCCCGCAAGCTGCGCACTCTCGGCGCTCATGTGTCTCGACGCGGCGCGCCTGCCGGCACGGCTCGATGCCGCCGGCAACCTGAGCTCGCTTTACGATCAGGACCGCTCGCTGTGGGATCGAAATCTCGTGGCGGAAGGGCTCAAGCTCCTGGAGCTCTCGGCCACGGGATCGGAGCTTTCGGAATATCACGTCGAGGCTGCCATCGCATCGGCTCATTCGACCGCCCTCCGCATCGAGGATACGGACTGGGATGCGATCGTTTCACTGTACGACACGCTGATGACGATCCGGCCCTCCCCGGTTGTCGCGCTCAATCGCGCCATCGCGGTTGCGCAGCGCGACGGCCCCGAACGCGGGCTTGCGGAAATCGACGCGATCGAGGACCGCGATCGCCTCGCCGCCTATCCGTTCTATGCCGCCGCGCTGGGCGAGCTCGAGCTTCGTCGCGGACAGCACGCGGCCGCGCGCGCGCATTTCCAGGCAGCGCTTGCGCTCGCGCGCAACCCTATGGAACGCCGATTTCTCGATGGGCGCGTTGACGCGTGCCAACGCGGCGAGAAGCAGCGGGCGCACCCGCAGCTTCGCTCATCTCCCGCGTAGCGGGCGTCTCGAAGGACGGCCGCAAGCCAGATCGCGTCAGCCTCCTTCTTTCGAGACGACGCTGCGCGCCCTCTCAGGATGAGGTCCGTGCGAGTTTGCTCGATCGGTTTCATGGAGTTGTTTCCTATAGAGGGCAAAAAAATGTCCGTCGCGCGATCCTTCATGCGTTCTAAGCGCGAAGCATCGGCCCAACGGGATCCTGCCGGCCGCATGATGCCTGTCCGAATGGAGGATCGAACATGATTGCGATCAACCTCAATCACTGCCGGAGCATGGCGAGAGCGATGCGAAATGGCCTATTGAGATTCACCGCACAGGCGCTTGTGAGCGCCTCGCTTGCGGCTCAGCCGGCGGCCGGGACCCCGCCGCTGCATATGGAACCGGAAAGAGAGATCGCGCTGGCGCTGAGTGACTGCCCGCCGTCCGTCGGGAGCCTGGCGCCATACATCAACTGTCGCATGTTGATTGTAAATGCGACGCCGCAGTACCGTACAACCAGCCAGGAGTGACAATCATGGCCAAGATCGAGATCATCGGGGTGCCGCAATCGAATTACGTCTGGGTCGTGCGCATGGCCTGCGAGGAGAAGGGCGTGGCATATGACCTGGTGCCGGTGCCGCCGCACAGCGCCGAGGCCGAGGCTGCTCATCCGCTCGGCAAGATTCCGGCCATGCGCCATGGCGACGTCGCGCTGTGCGAGTCGAAAGCCATCACCACCTATATCGACAGGACTTTCGGCGGTCCGAAGCTGATCCCCGAGGATGCGCTCGGCGCCGCCGCGGTCGAGCAATGGGTCTCGCTCGTCAACACCGCGGTCGATCCCTGCATGGTGCGGACCTATCTCCTGAACTGCTTCTTTCCGAAGACAGCCGACGGCAAGCCAGACCGCGCGGTGATCGACGGCGTGTTGCCCACCATGCAGAAGCAGATCGACCTGCTTGACAAGGCCGTTGCCGGGAGCGGGCATCTCGCAGGCAATGGCTTCACGCTCGCCGACATCAACCTGATGCCGATCCTCTATTACATCCAGCGTTTTCCCGAGGGCGGCAAGATGGTGCAATCGGCCAAGAACCTCTCGGCCTATTTCGCCCGCCATTGCGAGCGACCGAGCTTCAAGGCGACCATCCCGCCGCCTCCGCCGGCACGTAGGGGAGGATGAATTCAGTCGTAAGATCATCCTGCTCCGAAAGGAGAAAATGCATGTACGGACGCAGTCTGCTGCGCACAATCTCCGCATTGTTCCTTGTCGCCGGCTCATGCGCAGCCACACGCGCCGAGGACACGCTGCGCATTGCCGCGGGCCTCGCGGGCACCTGGGAGAACTCGTTCTCCGAGCTTGGGCAGAACGCCGGATTCTTCAAGAAACGCGGCCTGACGCTTGAAATTTTCTACACGCAGGGCGCGGGAGAAACGCAGCAGGCGGTGATTTCCGGCAGCGCCGATATCGGCACCGGCGTCGGCGCTTTCAACACCTTCGGAGCCTTTGCCAAGGGGGCGCCGATCCGGGTGATCGGCGCCACCCACACCGGCGCGAGCGATCTGACCTGGTATGTGCGCGCGGATTCCCCGATCAGGGACAAGAAGGATCTCGCCGGGCGCACCATCGCCTATTCCACGACCGGATCATCGACCCACGCCGCGGTGCTCGCCTTTGCGCGCGTGTTCGGGGTCACCTTCACCCCGGTCGCCACCGGCAGTCCCGCGTCCACGCTGACGCAGGTCATGAGCGGCCAGATCGACGTCGGCTGGACCTCGCCGCCCTTCGCGCTCGATCTGGTCCAGGCCGGCAAGCTCCGGCCGATCGCACGCGCCAGCGACGTTCCCGAATTGAAGAACCAGACCGCGCGCTTCATGACCGCCAACGCGAATTCGCTGGAAGCGCGCAAGCCGGTCTTCATCCGCTACCTCGCGGCCTACCGCGAGGTCGTGGACTGGATGTATTCCGGCGATGCCGGGGTTGCCGCCTTTGCCGAGTGGGCGCACCTTGCCCCGCCCCTCGCGAAACTGGCGCGCGACGACTATTACCCCAAGAACAACGTGCTGCCCGACCGCATCGAGGGCATCGAGCCGCTGATGGCGGACGCCGTCTCCTTCAAGTACATCGCCGCCCCGCTTTCCCAGGAGCAGCTGGCGAAACTGCTGCTCGTGCCACTGCAGTAGCCCGGCCATCGCATTCGCTCGGTCGGGTCCCCCTCACCCGCTGCTTCGCTCGCGACCTCTCCCCAACCCAAGTCGGATATATCCGACTTGGGTCGGCTTATAGTGCCGAACTCGGGCAAGCCCGAGTTCGGGCGGGGAGAGGTTATATTTATCCGTGCACGCGGCACGCTCGGTCCACCTCTCCCCAGCCCAAGTCGGATATATCCGACTTGGGCCAGCTTATGGTGCCGAACTCGGGCAAGCCCGAGTTCGGTCGGGGAGAGGTCGGCGCCGAAGGCGCCGGGTGAGGGGGGCACGAACTTCGCATGCGGTAGCATTGTTACCAGCGCGGCGGGCGTTTCTCCTGGAACGCGCGCAGCCCTTCCTGTGCGGCATCGGTGGTGGCGACGTTGCAGAACAGCTCGACCGCATCGCCGACGCTGCGGCGGGACTCGAGATCGTTGGCGCGCATGAAGGCGGCGCGCGCCAGGCGCAGCGCGCTCGGCGACTTGCCTGCAAAGATTTTCGCGAGCGAGAAAGCGGCGTCGCGCAGCTGCGCATCCGGCACGACCCGGCTCACGAGACCGAGCTTTGCCGCCTCGTCTGCGGCAAAGCTACGCCCCGAGAACAGCAGCTCGAAGGCGCGGTGGCGGCCGACAATGCGCGGCAGGTGCACGAAATGAATCGCAGGAACGAGCCCGAGGTCAATTTCGGGATAGCCGAATGTCGCGCTCTCCCCGGCAAGCAGCACGTCACAGGAGATGGCAAGCGTCATGCCGCCGCCACGCGCCGCGCCGCCGACGGCGGCAATCGAGGGCTTGCCGAGATTGTACTGCACGTCGGCGAGCTCCAGATACAGCTTGTCCAGGAAGCGGCGCACTTCGCTGCCCGATTTGCCGCGCAGGAGATCGAGGTCCAACCCCGCGCAAAAACGACGCGGCAGCGCGCTTGCCAGCACCACGGCGCGCACGCTGTCGTCGGCCGCGGCGCGCCGAAGCGCCTCGATGAGACCTTCGAGCAGCGGAAGGTTCAGCGCATTGACCGGCGCGCGATCGAGGCTGATCTCCGCGATCCGGTCCGACACCGCATAGTGCAGATTTCCAGCACCGCTCATTCCCGACCTCCTGATGCCGTGCACGAAAACAGCTCCTCGCTTTCATACGCTCCCCGACCGGAATAATCTCGCGGCGATCTGGAGAATCGCCCGACAAGCCCGAGCACAGCGGTGGGCACCCGAGCACCAATCAGCGGATATGGCCGGACTGACGATCATGCGGCTTGTCGGGAAGGGCCGTTGTGGGCGCGATTGTCGTGATCTCTCGCGAAGCCGCTGCACCCCCCACGGGAGAGAGAATCCGGCGACCATCGCGAGAAATATCATTGTGTCGTTATCAATCCCTGCCGCAAGCACGAATAGTCCGCCCGCCGAGCCAAGGGCAGCGCACAGCCCGATAAACGCTGACATTTCCCAGTCATATGGGCGGCGAAAACGCCCGTGTGACCCCCGCCAGATCAGCACCACAGTCAAGATCAGGGAAATGCCAAGCATCGCCGCAAGGGGTATAAGATCAGGCGTCATGGGTGCGGGCCGGTTATCTGTGGAACACCTCTTTCGCGAGGCGTGCTCGCACGCAGGGAGACCGCGCGGTCTCAAACAACAGATGGAGGAGTAAATGTTCTCGAAACTGCTTCTTGCGAGTGTTGCAAGCATTGGCCTGCTGCTAGCAGGCCCACAGAAGGCCAGCGCCCAAACAATATTTGCTTGCGTAAGCTCGATAGGCAACATTGTTATCGTGGCGGCAAACACGAATTGCCCACCTGCCGCTGGAGGCCCTACTCGGACGAAGATCAGCTGGAACGCGTCATCTGCCCAGCCCGCCGCAACCACCAACCTCCTGTTTCCTTATGTGGTAAATGCAAACGGGTTCGATACCGGGATCGCCATCTCGAATACTTCGGCAGATCCTTTCAGTACTGCGACCCAGACGGGGACTTGTACATTGAGTGTCTACTCAACAGGAGTGACGCCGGTCACGTTTACAACACCCAGCATAGCACCCGGTACAACCTTCGCTAAGGTGTTATCGTCCATTGCAGCGGGCGTCACTGGATATATTATTGCGGCTTGCAATTTTTCCTTTGCTCACGGTCCGGCATCCGTTAGCAACATTGCTGTTAACGGCCCGTTCTCGACTTACCTGGCCCTCGTTATCCAGACGCCTCGCCCCAACGGCGAGAACCTGAATAATTGAAAACTCGGAGCGCCTCTCCGCCGATATAGGCCCGTTGTGTAAAGGGGCACGGCAATAGTTACCGCCCATCAACGCCCCCGATCCCAATGGTGGTCGCGGGCGCACTCATGACACGAGAAGGGGAGCATATCCAAATCGGGCAGTCGCGGTGTTCGGGCGCTACCCAAACGCTTCCAGAAGTATCAAACTCGGTCGACCGGCATCGCTCCGGTCAATTCGGCATTTGTGCGCGCACTTGGTGCGCTCGCACGCATGGACACTGCGGTCTCATAACAAATGGAGGAGTAAATGTTCTCGAAACTGCTTCTGGCGAGTGTTGCAACCATTGGCCTGCTGCTAGCAGGGCCACAGAAGGCCAGCGCGCAAGTAACTTATGCTTGCGTCACTTCAATAGGCAACATCTCCATCGTGGCGGCGAACGCCAATTGCCTACCAGGTGCGACGAAGACCACTTTGAGTGCGGGGTTCCTTGCCGGACGTGCCTTCAAGTGCGGAGCAGGTAGCGTCGCCGCAGGCGATAACATTTCTTTCAACCCATCTATGTCGGGCGTCAACTTTGGCTCGAGCATCAGCCCCTCGGGGTCGGCACCATGGACCAGTTTCCTTTTGCAGCCGGGTGTCTATCTACTCCATTTTTCCGGAGGGCAAGGGACACCACCCAGCAATATCACCGGCAATCCCGACGGTTTGCAAATCCAAGCGATCCTGAGCGGCAGCGGCCAGGCCACCTGGTACGACTTCGGTGCGGATGCTGCCATTGTTGGTGGTGACCGGCTCGTTTCGGTGTCGGTGGCCAACACCACCCTCACGATGAACTCCAACGTTAAAGCGACTTTTTCGCCTCAATGCGCATTTCTCATCATGCAAGTGGCCACCGGGGCGGTTCTTGGCCCTTGATGGTTTATCGCCGCGCCCTTTGGTTCTGGATTGGCGTGGCCCCGGGCTTCCTCCATGCGTGTTGGTCCTTACCCAACTGCAATAACCGGGTTGGCACCACTACGGCGAGGCTGCCCCGCCGACATAGCCCGCCCATCAACGCCCCCGATCCCCATGGTGGTCGGGGGCTATCTTTTGTCACCAAGCAGCCATGAGACATGACGGTCAGTAAGCCATTGGCCGCCGGACTGGGCAACGTTGCATGCGTCCAACGGTCGGCTCCGGTCTAAGGTATCGCCCATGCGCTCGCCGCGCCCGGAGGCTCGAAGGGCGTTACCCCTGCGGTTACCCCGAAATAGCCGCTTATATGATAGCACATTGGTAACGCAGTAGAATCCTTGCGAGATGCACGATACCCCCGATCAGGTGCACTGGCACGAGCCCAAGGCCGGCGAGAACGCGGGCTACGGCAAGTTCAAGCGCGCGCCGATGCCCTATGACCGCTTCATGGAAGCGGAAGGCGTGCCGGTCTATCGCGGCATCGGGGTGCGCCGCGTGCAGGATCTGCCGCTCGCGCCCTGGCCGCGGCTCGGCGGCCGCGGCTCCTACATCCAGCTCTACGGCACCGAGGGGTTATGGGGCCTTTACGTCGCCGAGATCCCCGCGGCAGGTGCACTCAAGGCGGAGCGGCATCTCTACGAGAAGGTGGTGCTGGTGGTGGAAGGCCGCGGAACCACCGAGGTCTGGCAGGACGGCCAGGCCCGGCGCCATGTTTTCGAATGGCAGAAGGGCTCGCTGTTCTCGATCCCGCTCAATGCCCATCACCGGCTGGTGAACGCGGCGAGCACGCCCGCGCTGCTGTTGTGCGGGACCTCGGCGCCGAACGTGATGAACGTCATCGACAACACCGAGTTCATCTTCAACTGTCCCTTCACGTTTGGCGAGCGGTTCTCCGGGGCCGACGATTTCTTCAAGCCGCGCGAGGACATCGAGCCTGACCCGATCCGCGGGCTTGCCATGCGCCGCACCAACCTGATCCCCGATATCGTCAACACCGATCTGCCGCTCGACAACCGCCGCTCGCCCGGCTACCGCCGGGTCGAGCCCGCCATGGCCGGCAACCGCTTCTATCTCTGGATCGGCCAGCACGAGAGCGGGCGCTATTCCAAGGCGCACAAGCACGCTTCCGCCGCCGTGCTCGTCTGCATCAAGGGCAAGGGCTACACCTATACCTGGCCGGAGGCGCTCGGCACCACGCCATGGCAAAGCGGCAAGGCGGACAAGGTGCTGCGCCAGGACTATGAGCCCGTCGGCCTCGTCTCGGCGGCGCCCATGAGCGGCGACTGGTTTCATCAGCATTTCGGCATCGGCAAGGAGGGGCTGCGCATCACCGCCTGGCACGGACCCAACAACCAGCGCTCGCGCAAGCCGGGTCTGCCCAGCGAGCAGCTCATGGATTACGGCGCCATCGATCTGAGCAAAGGAGGAAGCGCCATCCCCTATCATCAGGAGGATCCCGCCATCCGCGCCGAGTTCGAGCAGAAGCTCGCGCGCGAAGGCGTGGCCAGCCGAATGAATCCGGAGTTCTACCGGCGCCCCCCGGCGGAGGGAGAGGAAGTGATGGGCGACGTGATGTAGTCGCTCGCGGCGGAGGACACGCAGATTTCAGTCTACAGTCTAATGTCCGCTTTAAGCCGCCTTGGCAAATTGCGCTTGCACTCCCTTCTCATAGGTGAGGCATTGCAGAACGCTGGGCCGCGCCTGCAGCCGCCCAAAATGACGTTGGCAGTTCTTAAATTTTGAAAGTTCGAGCTCGAACTGCGTGCCACGACGAAAGCACCAGAAGAAATGCGCATCCGCAGCCGTGAAGTGATCGAAGAAATACTCTCGACCAGCGAGCAGGTCGTCCGCAATTTTGTAGCTTTCATAAAGCTGTTCCGCGGCCAATCTTCGCACGCTCTCGTCCGTGCCCGGCACGTCACATACCCGAGCCGGCGCATTGATGCGGGCCAGGAATGGATGGATGCCGGAAGCGCACCACGACATCAGCGAAATTGCCTTCACCTCCTGCCAAGGATCGCTGGGAAGCAGATTCGCTTGTGGAAAATGACGGGCGATCCAGAGCTGGATTGCGACGTTTTCGGTCAGCGTTTGGCCATCCACCATCAGCAGAGGCACTTTGTGCTTAGGGTTGAGCTTGAGATAGTCCGGGGAACTTTGCTCGCCCTTGCGCAAGTTGATATTACGCACCTCGAATTTTGCGCCCGCTTCCGTGAGCGTGACGTAAGGCACGAGCGAACAGGCAATAGGCGAGTAATACAGAACGATTTGCATTTCCAACTCCCGCGGGATTGTGGGCGAACTTAGCAAGTAATCAAAAGTTAGGAAAGGTGGTCAGCGCCCAGTCAACATGGCTGGGATCGCAGATGTCCACATCGACATCAACCACTGTAACTCGCTTCACCGCGAACGGTCCCTCATCTTCCATTTCACTGGCGCAACTTCACCTTCGATCACAATCTCGGTGTTGGCATTCTAGCGGCGGCGGGCATACTTGGGGCCGTCCGCCGAAGACCTCGGTGATGCCTTCGGCGGACGGCGGAAGCGGCGTGGGGTGCCTTTAATGCCTTCACCCACCTACGTGACCTTTAGCGCTGGCACGTCGGGTAGCTGGCGGATCGATCGAATTGCCGCCGTCACGGGTGAAAGCTTGCCGATGGCTGATCGACTGGCTGTTCATGAGAATTCGCGCAGTCAAATGCCGACGAACGTCCGCTGGATATTGCGCGGTGTCACAAGCAACATGCGCTATACCAATCATCTCGAAAACGAGTCACTCGCTGCGATCCAGCAACGGCTCGGCCGACCGGAGGCGACGCGCGCCGCACTTATTCCAATTCGCAAAACCGAAGACTGGTGGAGCTTGGCGCAGGACGAACGCCGCGCCATCTTCGAGGAGCACTCCCGCCACATCGGCATCGGATTGGAGTACTTGCCTGCCATCTCACGCCGGTTGCATCACAGCCGCGAGCTGCTCGAGCCTTTCGACTTTCTTACCTGGTTCGAATATTCGCCGGAGCACAGCGAGCATTTTGAACGGCTAGTGCACCGGCTCCGGCATACGGAAGAATGGCGTTGCGTTGAACGCGAGGTGGATATCCGTTTGAGCCGCGTCGACGAAACAGGGCTTCTCACATAGCGGTTGCCGTCCTCGTTGACGAAAGTGGGTGGCGTGCAGAAGTCGACGGTGAAGCCCACCCAGGTCGGCTGTTGCCGACTTGGGCACTTAAAGTGTTGATCTCGGGTAAACCCGAGATCAGCCGGCCTCGACCGGGAATGACGCGGCATATGATGTCAGGCGGCCTTGCTCGCCGGCTGGAGCGGCAACACCGGGATACGCACGAAGAGCGTGGTCCCCAGCCCGGGCGATGATTCGATATCGAGCTCGCCGCCGACGAGCAGCAACCGCTCGCGCATTCCGGCGAGGCCAAGTCCGCTGCCCGCATGCTTGGCGGCCGGCTCCGGCACCGCGGCCGGATCGAAACCGCATCCATTATCCTCGATGGTCAGGTGCAGCAAAGCGCGCTCGCCGCCGAGCACGATGCTCACCGCGCTCGCCCCGCGCGCGTGCTTTGCGACGTTGGTGAGGGCTTCGCCGACCACGCGATAGATCGTCATGCGGATCTCGTCGGGAAGGCGATCGAGATCGACGCTGCCGCCGTGGAAATCGGTTGCAATGCCGAATTGGACGCTCCATTCCGATGCATAGTTGGCGAGCGCGCTCGCAAGACCGAGCTCGTCGATGGCCGCAGGCCGCAACTCCCATGAGACGCGATGGACCGTCTGCGCGATCTGCTCGACCTGTCCGCGCAGACGGTGGAGCCGATCGCGCTCGAGCCCCCCAACCTGCTTCTCGATGCGGCTGAGCTCCAGCAAGGCGGCCGCGAGCGTCTGACCGGTCTGATCATGCAGCTCGTGCGACAGGCGCAGTCTCTCCTGCTCCTCCGCATTGACCAGACGACGATGCAGACCGGTGACCAGCCGCGATTTTCTCTCAATTTCCGCTGCGAGACGGGAGTTGGCCGCATTCAGGGCAGCCATCAGGCGATCGCGCTCCGCAAGCACGGCGGCGACCGGAAAGGACCAGAGCGCGGTCGCGGCCAGGAAGATCTGCAACGCCAATATCCGCTCCGCCGGCGTCGCTTGGAGGACCGGAGCGCCGATTCCCTGGACGATGAAGACGGTGCCGACGAAGGCGATCACCAGCATCCCGATCGCGGCGCCTGCGAGCCGGTACCGAAATATCGCCACCAGCATCACCGGAACGATGATGAAGAGGAAGGCCCGATAATAAGCGGCCATAATGATGACAACCGCGATCAGGAGCAGGATCGTGACCGCTTCGACATAGCGCTTCTCGCTGCGCAGCATTCGCCAGCTTGCCGAATTCAGGGTCAGCAGGAATGGGCCGACGATCACCATTCCCAGCGCGTCGGAGGCGTACCAGTTGAGCCAGATTGGAGGCCACGCCGCGGCATGGGCATGGCCGAGCGCGGCCGCGCCGATGCTGGCTCCGACGACCGGCGCAGCACCCCCGGCAGCCAGGATGAAAATGGACAACGTGCGGATGCGCGCGAGATCCATGCGTTCTCGAAGCCGCAGCAGAAGCGCCGTTGCAGCGCCGACTTCGGCGATGTTTGCCGCCGCCATCGCCGCGGAAAGCGCCGGCGCATTGCCGCCGGCAAGATTTGCAAGGAAGATTGCAATCGCTCCGCTCGCAAGAACGCGAGCCCTGGTTCGTCAAATTGCGCGATGAGCGCAGCAGGACCGCCAGCACGATCGCATTCGAGGGCCAGAACGTGGCAATGAAGCCTTCATCGCGGGTAAAGTCGATGCTGGCGAGCGACACAAGGAGCACCAGCACGGTCAGAAACGCAAGGCCGCCCCACGAGACAGGGGTTTTTTCGGCGGCCGCCGCCTGCAGGAGTGCTTTCATGATCCCCACGGCGCCTGATTCGAGATTGCGAAACGGAGCAGAACGAATCGGACACGGGCATGATTGAATCACATGATCTGCGCAGCCCATAGGCAAAACTTCCAGCGCCGGCCGGCGTCTTTGCTCATCCGCCGCCTTTGCGGCTCGCGAGCAGCCTGCGCAAATGCGCCAGCAGCTCCGGGGGTGCGCCCGCCATGGCGGCGATGCTGCGAACGAGTTCCTCGCCGGCGACCGGGTTGATATAAATGCCGAGCTTGGCGGCCTCTTCCAGATATTGCGGGTCGCGGTGGGCGGCGAGAAACGCCGAGCGCAGCGCCTCGAGGCGATCCTGCGGCACCTGCGGCGGCGCCGCGAACGGGCGCGCCATGGTGAGCAGCGGCATCTCCGCGAGCTCGATCAGCGCGCGGGCGCTTTGGCTGGGCGCGAGCTCGCGCGCGGTCGGCACGTCCGGAAAATCCGGATGGCGGACGATCCGTCCGAACTGGAGAAGCAGCCGATAGCCGCCCTCGCGGCGGAGCCAATCGGGCCGCAGCGACTGGATCGCAGAGAGATCGGTCATGCGCCCGCTTACTTCGCCGCGCTCCATGGCCAGGAAGATGGCCGCGGTATCGCGATAGCCGACCACCAGCTTGATGTTGAGCCCGAGCGCATCCGCCAGGATTCTCGGCACGTCGTCGCCGGTGGTGCCGTCGGCGGTGCCGCCGAGCAGCAGCGGCGGGCCGCCGGGACGGCGCAACGCCTCGATCGATTGCACCGGCGCATCCGTGCGCACGATCATCACATAGGCATCATCGGCGAAGCTCGACGATGACCCAAGCCAGCCAAACCGGCGCGGATCGAACTGCACGTTGGGATTGTTGCCGAGCAGGCCGAGCAGCGGCATGTCGCGGGCGACCACGCCGATCACGGTGCCGTCCCTGGGCGCGACGGAATAGAGAAAGTTTGCCGCGACCAGGCTGCCGGCTCCCGGCATGTTCTGCACCAGGATTTGCGGGCTGCCCGCGATGTGCCTGCCGAGATGGCGCGCCAGCAGGCGTGCGAACACATCATAGCCGCCGCCCGGCCCGTAGCCGACGATCAGATTGATGCGTTTTCCGCGGTAGAATTCCTCAGCCGTCTCGGCGCGCAGCTGTGACGGCGAAGCTGCGAGCATGACAACAATGATGAGAACCGAATTGAACAGTCGCGCCGAAGCGTTACGCTGGGACCCTCGCCCCATGACGGGCGGCACCGTCCCGCCGGTAGCTGTCAATCAGACCTGCGCCGGCGCGCGATAAAGCGAAGGGTCCATCTGCGAGGCCACGCCTTCCCTACGCAGCGTCTCCTCGTATTCCCTGCGCAGGAACGGATCCTCGAGCCAGTACGGGATGGCAGTACCCCCTTCCGTCACGTCGATGGCACCCTCGTCGGTGTCCTTTTCGCCGGGCACCCCTGCCCTGTCCTTGCGGTGATTGTTGGGACCGTACCAGCCGATCAGGCGCAACGGCTCCTTGCTGATGCCGAAATGCGCGTGGAACCAGTCGCCGCCATAGGGTGCGGCCGTCACCAGGCCGACCGGCTCGTAGTCCTGCCGGTAGATCTGCTCGGTCTTGCCGTCCTTCCACGGCGTCATCCCGATCGCGCGCGGCCACGTATAGGTGTAGCCCTTGCCCTTGATGCAGACCAGCACCGCCGACGACAGGTGCGCGTGCGCCTTGGAGTAGCGGCCGGTGACGTGCTCGCCAACGAACCCGTAGAACACGTTGCCGGCCATGTTGGGCTCCATGCGCCGGTAGCCCGGCGAGCGCCGGTTATCGAGATAGAGCTCCGCGTTGAACACGTCCGGGATCAGGTTGGTCTTGCGCATGGCCAGCCCGCGCAGCGGATCCGGCGCGATGTCGTCCCTGGGCTTGAAATAGCTCTCGCTGCCGTCGAAGCGGGACGGAAAAGCGACGGGACAATTGAACACCCAGTCGACGTCGCGGTAGAGGTTCATCACGTTGGGCGCGGTCGATGCCACCAGGATGAGCGCCGGGCTCGACGCCGCATTGACGATGCGGTGCCAGGTGTTGAGCGGAATCGAGAACATGGAGCCGCGCTGCCACTCGAAGCTGTGCGGATTGTTGCGCGGCTCGGTCCAGATTTCGGTGGTGCCGCGGCCTTCCACCACCACCATGATCTCCTCGTACATGTGGCGCTCGGCATTGAGCGCGCCGGCGCCGGGCACTTCGACCACGTAGCAGCCCCAGCGGCCCTCGGTGCCGTAGAGCTGGATGAAGGTTCCGCTGCCGCCCATTCGATTCCACGGCTTGAGCGGCATGTCCTGCACGCGGCGCACCCCGATGCCGCGATAGACCGGAATTCCCTGCGCTTCCATGTAATCGTCGTAGGGCGTGTTCGGCCGTTTCCAGGCGCCGTAGCCCGCGTTCCTGGAGCCTTGCGGCTCGTGCCAGTGCTCGCCGGTGATGTCGTGCATGTGGGTGTCTCGCGCCTCACGCCGACTTCGCCAGCGGCGGCAGGTCGGCGAGCTCCTGTGCGTAGGCCGCCTCCATGCGCGCCGTGAGGCCGTTCCTGGCGAGCGCGTCGGCGAACATCCGGCGCACCAGCGGCGTCTCGTCGGCATAGTCGATCTGATCGCCGCCGAGCCGGCGGCTGATCCAGGCCTTGGGCACGCCCTGCGCGTTGCGGATCGAAACCACCTCGTGCTTGAACGCGAGATAGCGGGCGGGCGTGGTGCCGGTATTGAAGTGCTGGTGGAACCACATGTTGGGAGGAACGACGAGCGTGCCGACTTCCCATTCGTAACGGCGCGGCTCGTCTCCTTCCGGCCACATCAGCGAATAGCCCTCCCCCGAGAGAATGATGACGTGCGCGCCGGGGCCGTGCGCATGGCCCTTCTTGTAAGTCCCGATCGGGAACTGGGAGATGTGGCTGTTCATCGAGCCCTTGGCCATGTTGAAACGGATATGGCCGCCGCCGGCGCCGCGCTCCTTGGCGCTGATCAGCGGCAGATTGACCGCGTCGGCGACGAAATTGGTGACCAGCAGAAGGCCCTTCTGCTCGCCCTTGGCGCTGAAATAATCGGGCTCCCCGTTGAACCTGCTCTTGAAGTCGTGCGCAGTGTTGAAGACGAACTCGATATCCTCATAGAGATTGATCACCGGCGGCGCGTTGGTGACGGCGACATAGCGCGCGGGCGCCTGGCCGGAGCCGTTGAAATGCTGGTGCCAGCAATTGAGCGGAATCGCGAACATGGCGCCCGCTTTCCATTCGAAGGTGATGCGCCGGCCCGCGTCGTTCCAGACCGTGGTGGAGCCGCGGCCGTCCAGCACCAGGATCATCTCCTCGAACAGCTGGCGCTGCGGCGCAAGCTTGCTGCCCGACGGGATCTCGCAGACATAGCAGTCGTTCGAGGTGCGGGAAGCCTCATGATTGATGTAAACCCCGGACCCGCCGCGCCGCGCCCAGGGCTTGAGCTCGACGCTGCGCAGGTTGCGCACGTAATGCGCGCTGATGACATCGAGTCCCTCGCTGCGGACCCAGCGCAGATAAGGCGTATCCTTCTCGGTCGCGAATTTCTTTGCCAGCTCTTCCGAAACGATGGCGTCCTTGGCCATGGGGGCTCCCTTCGGTCGTAGGTCGGGTTAGCGCGGCCACGGACCTGCGGTTTTGTCACCGATCTGAGTTCCGCGCGTAACCCGACGCCCAGCAGCAGCGGTTGCGAAACGTCGGGTTACGCGCGGACCAACTGCCGTGCCCCCAATCGACATCGTGGCCGCGCTAACCCGACCTACGGCTGCGTCCCTGGTATCGCTACGCATTTGTCCGCCTTCATTCTTAGAAAGATCGGCTCGCCGGTCGGCGTGCGCAACGAGGGATGCGCCTTTGCCAGCAGCACAAGATCGCCGACCTTGACGTGAAAATCCAGATAGTCTCCGAGAAATTCCTTGCCGCTGACCGTTGCCCGGCAGACATTGTCGTCGGCGCCGGCGGCAGGCTCGGCTTCCGAGAGCTCGATATCTTCCGGCCGGACCGACACGACGACCGCGCAATTGCGGTCCACGCCCGCGCCCGCATGCGCCTTGAGGATGCCGAGCGGCGAGCTCACCACGCAGCGCCCGTCGGCAACGGCGCTCACGGTGCCGGCGATGAAGTTGGTGCTGCCGACGAAGTCGGCGACGAACCTGTCGCGCGGCTGCTCATAGATCTGCCGGGGCGTGCCGATCTGCACCACCCGGCCATCGTTCATGACCGCGATCTCGTGCGAGAGCGCAAGCGCCTCGCTTTGATCGTGCGTGACATACACGGTGGTGAGGTCGAGGTCGCGCTGGAGCCGCTTGAGCTCGAGGCGCATGCAGTCGCGCAGCTTGGCATCGAGATTGGACAACGGCTCGTCGAGCAGGAGGAGCTGCGGCTCCATCACCAGCGCGCGCGCAAGCGCAAGCCGCTGCTGCTGACCGCCCGAGAGCTTGGTGGCGTCGCGT
>Ga0306921_10002224_pt1 | contig 19448 bp, 19 predicted proteins | sample sta12Cox44000080_FD_203760 | JGI IMG/M metagenome (GOLD analysis project Ga0306921, IMG submission 203760) | Lab enrichment of tropical soil microbial communities from Luquillo Experimental Forest, Puerto Rico - statoxic.12C.oxic.44.000.080 (v2)... | ecosystem: Environmental > Terrestrial >... | reverse complement strand
GCGCGGACTATCCGCATCCCGACTGCCTCTGGCCGGACTCGCGGAAGTTCATCGAGAAGAACCTCGGCATGCTGTCGGAGAGCGTGCGGCGCAAGATCACGTCGGAGAACGTGGTCAAGCTCTACAACCTGCGCTAGACGGCTCCCTCATGAGTGCGAGCGCGCAGGGGCTGCGCCAGGTCGGGTACTTCGACTGCCCGGGCGGCGGGCAGGTGGTGGTGGATGGGCGCGTCGCCTACATCGCGCACATGAAGGCGCCGCACGGCACGTCCATCGTGGACGTGAGCGACCCGAAGGCGCCGCGTCAGCTCGCCGCCCTCGAGATCCCCGCGGGCACGCACTCCCACAAGGTGCGTGCGGCGAACGGCCTCATGCTGGTGAACCGCGAAGCCCATCCCGCGCAGCAGCCGGCGCCGGGGGCCCTCAAGGGGCTCGGCATCTTCGACGTGTCCCAGCCGAGCCGTCCCCGCGAGATCGCCTTCTGGAAGTGCGGGGGCGCCGGCGTGCATCGCTTCACCTTCGACGGCCGCTACGCCTACATCTCGCCGGAGATGGACGGCTACGTCGGCAACATCGTGATGATCCTCGATCTGGCGGATCCCGCCCACCCGCAAGAGGTTGGCCGCTGGTGGATGCCCGGGCAGTGGGCGGCGGGCGGCGAAACGCCCTCGTGGTCGGGACGGCATCATCGCTGCCACCATCCGATTCGCTTGGGCGATCGCCTCTACGTGAGCTATTGGCACGGCGGCTTCGTCATTCTCGACATCGAGGACATGGGGAAGCCGCGCTACGTGTCCGGGCTCGACTGGAGCCCGCCCTACATCACGCCCACGCATACCGCGTTGCCGCTGCCGTTCCCGCTGCGCGGCCGGCGTTTCATGATCGCCGCCGACGAGGACGTGGCCAAGCTCGAGCCCGGCCCGCCGTCCTTCATGTGGCTCGTGGACATCACGGACGAGAAGCGGCCGGTACCGGTCTCGAGCTTCCAGATCGACGGAGTAGACGGCCAGCCCCAGCCGGAGTTCACGGGCTGCCATCAGCCGTGCGAGCGCGTGACGGGTACGGACATTCCCGTGGCGTGGTTCGCCTACGGCCTCCGCATCGTGGACATCTCGAAGCCGCACGCGCCGCGCGAAGTGGCGCACTTCCTGCCCGAGCCGCCCCCGGGACACTCCCGCGTCTCCAGCAACGACGTGGAAGTGGACGATCGCGGGCTCCTCTACCTGATCGATCGGGGGCGCGGGCTCCACATCCTCGAACGCGTCTGAGGTATCCTCCACGCCATGACCGTCATCAGCGACGCCGTGTGGACCACGGAGGAGGTGAAGGTGTGCGGAGTCGCCGTGCGCCTGCGCAAGCGCGGCGCGGGCCCGCCGCTCTTCGTCCTCCATCACGATATCGGCACCCTCGAGAGCCTGCCCTTCTACGAGAGCCTCGCCCAACGCTTCACGGTGTACCTGCCCTCGCATCCCGGCTACGACGGCGCGGAGCGCCCGGCGTGGCTGCGCTCCGCCCGCGACGTGGCGGTGATCTACCAGGCGCTCCTGGCCCTCCTCAAGGTCGGCCCCGTCAATCTGGTCGGCCTGGGCTTCGGGGGCTGGATCGCCGCGGAGATGGCGACCATGTCGCCGCAGGCCTTCCGGCGCGTCATCCTCGTGGGCGCGATGGGCGTCAAGCCCACGCACGGTGAGATCCTCGATCAGGCGCTGCTGAGCTACATCGCCTACGCTCGGGCAGGCTTCAAGGACCAGCGCGCCTTCGATCGGCTGTACGGTACCGATCCCTCGACGCCGCAGCTCGAGCAGTGGGACCTCAACCGCGAGATGACCTTCCGGATCGCCTGGAAGCCTTACATGTACAATCCGGCGCTCCCGCATCTCCTCGGCGGCGTGCGCTCCCGCACGCTCGTGGTGTGGGGGCGCGCGGACAAGGTCGTGCCCCTCGAATGCGGCGAGGCGTACGCGCGGGCCATCCCGGGGAGCCGCCTCGCGGTGGTCGAGAAGGCCGGCCACTGCGTGGACATGGAGCAGCCCGACGCCCTCGTGAAGCTCATCAGCGAATTCACCGCCGGCTCGTGAGGCGGGGCGGGCCGCGCGCGGCCCGATTCTGATCGGAGAGACCAGCATGCATCTCATGTACTTCACCGAGCAGCCGATGTCGGCGTATCCCGCCCAGGCGGGCAAGGACTTTGGGGCGACCGCCCTCATGTTCTCCAACAAGCACTTCGATCCGGTGGCGGGGAGCCGCCTCTACAACGAGTACATCGAGCACTACAAGCTCGCCGAGGAGGTGGGCTTCGACGGCATCATGCTGAACGAGCACCACAACGCGCCGTTCTGCATGCAGGCCAAGTGCAACGTGTTCGCCTCGATCCTCGCCGCGCTGACCAAGAAGGTGAAGCTGGTCCTCCTGGGCAACCCGCTGCCCCTCGCCGAGAATCCCGTGCGGCTCGCCGAGGAGCTGGCGATGATCGACATGATCTCCCGCGGCCGCCTCGTCTCGGGCTTCGTGCGCGGGGGCGGCCAGGAGCAGCTCGCGGCCGGCGTCAACCCCGCCTTCAACCGCGAGCGCTTCGAGGAAGCGCACGACCTGATCATCCGCACGTGGACGCAAGAGGGCCCCTTCCGCTGGGAGGGCACGCACTACCAGCATCGCGTGGTCAACCCGTGGGCGGTGCCGCTACAGAAGCCGCATCCGCGCGTGTGGATCCCTGGCGTGCTCAGCAAGGAGACCATCATCTGGGCCGCGCGCCAGCGCTATCCCTACGTCGCGCTCAGCACCGCCATTCCCGCCACCAAGAAGATCTGGGAGCTCTACGATTCCGTGGCGGCGGAGACGGGCTACACCGCGGGGCCGGAGAATCGCGGCTATCTCCAGCGCTGCCACGTGGCGGAGACGGAAGAGAAGGCCATGGCCAACGCGCGACAGTTCATGTGGATGCAGGGCGAGTTCACCGGTCTCGCCCATCCGGTGTGGTCGACGCCCTCGGGCTACTTCTCGCCGTCCTACCGCAAGGCCTTCGTGGAGTTCGCGGTGGGCCGGGGCGTCAACCCGCGCGCGGCGGCCTTCGAGGATCAGATCCGCGATCAGCAGATCATCGCGGGCACGCCGAAGACGGTGATTCCGAAGCTTCGCCGCCTCCTCGAGGAGACGCGCCCCTCCATCGTGGGCTTCTGGGCGAGCGACGGCTTCGTGAGCAACGCGGACGCCACCACGTGCATCAAGCTCCTCGGCCAGGAGGTGCTGCCCGCCGTCCGCGAGATGGGCAAGGAGCTCAAGCTCCTGAGCCCCTTCGAAGCCGAGGCGCCCGTGAGCATCAGGGAAAGCAAGGGGCCGGCGCCCGCCGCGGCCTGAGGAGGACGGCATGCGATTCGAGGGACGCGTAGCGCTCATCACGGCCGCGGCGAGCGGAATCGGACGCGCCACCGCCGACATCATCTGCGCCGAGGGCGGCACAGTGGCCGCGGTGGACAGCGACGAGGGCCGGCTCAAGGATGCCGTCGCCGCCATCCAGGCCACGGGCGGCCGGGCCCATGCGTATCAGGCCGACGCGCTCGATGCCGTGCAGGTGGACGCGGTGGTGGAGCGGGTCGTTCGCGAGCACGGGCACGTCGACATCCTGGTCAACGCGGTGGGCGGCAGCACCATCATCTCGCGGCCCGCGGCCACCGTGGACGAGCTCTCGCTGGCCGACTGGCAGCAGCTCCTCACCTTCAACCTCGAGGGCACCTTTCTCTTCATCCACGCCCTGGTGCCGGTGATGAAACGCCAGCGCGGGGGCAAGATCGTGAACATCTCGTCCATCGCGGGACGGGGGATCAGCGCCAGCAGCAGCAGCGCCTATGCGACGGCGAAGGGTGGCATCATCGCCCTGACCAAGAAGCTCGGGCAGGAGCTGGGCCCCTTCGGCATTACCGTGAATGCCATCGCGCCCAGCATGACCCTGACCGAGCGCATTCGGCCGCGCTGGGAGCAGCGGTCATCGGAGGAGCAGGCGCAAGAGATCTACCGCACGCCACTCCGGCGCATGGCGGAAGCGCGCGACCAAGCCCGGGTCATCTGCTTCCTCGCCTCGAACGACGCCGACTTCGTCACCGGCGTCACCATCGATGTGACGGGGGGCATCTAGCCAATATCCCGACATCAGATGCTTCCGGGAGGGTGGTCCACTTCTCATCCTCCGTCACGAATCTTTCACGCTCACTGATGAGCGAGGAATACGAATGATTGAAAGGCGCAGCTTCGTCCTGGGGGCAGGTGGCGCGCTCACCGCCGCCGCCACGACCACTATCACGAGCGCTCGCCAGGTCATCGCGCAGCCGAAGGTGAAGTGGCGTCTGTCCACCACCTGGACGCCCGCCCTCGACATGCTCCAGGGCTCGGCCCAGATGCTGGCGAGGATCGTCGAGAGGGCAAGTGGCGGTCGGTTCCAGATCGAGGTCTTCCCGGGCGGTCAGATCATGCCGGGGTTCGCCTGCTTCGAAGCGGCCTCCCAGGGCACCATCGAGGCGTTCATGGGCGCCCCGTACTACTGGGTCGCGAAGGAGCCCGCGCTCGATTGGTTCTCGACCGTGCCCTTCGGCATGAATCCCGAAGGCATGCTCGCCTGGTACCACCAAGGCGACGGGCTCAAGCTCTGGGAGGAGGCCTATGCCCCTTTCAATCTCGTGCCTCGTCAAGGGCCCGCCATCGCGCCGCAGATGGCCGGATGGTTCCGCCGGAAGATCCGCACGATCGGCGACTACAAGGGGCTACGGATGCGCATTCCGGGTCTCGGCGGCAAGGTGGTGGCGAAGGCCGGCGGCACTGCGGTGCTGACCCCCGCCGCCGACATCTACGCCTCCCTCGAGCGGGGGGTGATCGACGCCAGCGAGTGGATCGGGCCTCACGACGACATGAAGCTCGGACTGCACACGACGGCGCGCTACTACTACTATCCGGGCTGGCACGAGCCGGGTACGGTAACCGAGTTCGGCTTCAACAAAAAGGCGTACGAGGCGCTCCCCGCCGATCTGCGGTGGGTGCTCGACTATGCCGCATCCACCGTGCAGGTCGTCGGTCTCACCGAGTTCCACACGAAGAACTCGATCGCTCTCGAGCGGCTTCGCACGGAATTCAAGGGAAAGGTCGAAGTGCTCCAGCTTCCGGTGCCGGTGCTGCGCGATCTCAGGAAGCTGGCCGCCGAGGTCGTCAGGGAGGAATCCGAGAAGACCCCCATGGCCCGGAAGGTCAGCGTGTCCTTCGCGAAGTTCCAGGAGTTGGTGATGCCCTGGGATCACGTGGCCGAAGGCGCCTACCGGCACTTGATCGCCGTCGGCGCGCCTGCCGACGGGAGGCCGGGATCTTTCGACGTGCTCCCACGGCGGAGCGGCGACAAGTAGCGACCGCCTCCCGGCATGGGCCTCGTGCCCCGCCCTCTCGCGCCCCACGGGGCATTCCTGCCGTGCTAGAGTTACGATCCGGTGTCCCAAGTCGCTGCGGTGCCCCATCACGAGGAGGTCGTCATGGTCCAGTCCGCGCTCGATATTCCTTCGATGAAGGACAAGGTCTCCCCCGAGGAGTGGGCGGTCCGCGTGGACCTCGCGGCGTGCTATCGGCTGCTCGTGCGCTACGGCTGGGAAGACCTCGTCTTTACCCACATCACGGCGCGGGTCCCCGGGACGAAAGACCAGTTTCTCATCAATCCCTACGGCCTCTTCTTCGACGAGATCACGGCGTCGAGCCTGGTCAAGATCGACCAGGACGGACACAAGCTCGACGACTCGCCATTCCCCGTCAATCCCGCGGGCTTCATCATCCATAGCGCCATCCACTCCGCGCGCCACGACGCCAAGTGCGTGCTGCACACGCACACCGCGAGCGGCGTGGCGGTATCGACACAGCGCGCGGGGCTGCTTCCCATCTCGCAGCATTCGATCTCCGTGCTGGCCAGCCTCGCCTATCACGACTTCGAGGGCCCGGCCCTGCGTGACGACGAGAAGCCGCGTCTGGTGGCGGATCTCGGCGACAAGACCTCCCTCATCCTCCGCAATCACGGTCTTCTCACCGTGGGCGAGACGGTCGCCGAGGCCTTCGTGTCCATGTACTACCTCGAGACCTCGTGCGCGATCCAGGTGCGCGCGCAGTCGGGTGGCGGCGAGCTGATTCCCGTGCCCAAGGAAGTCCTCGACGACTCCTACGCGCGCCTGCAGAATGCGCAGCGGCCGGCCGGCGGCCGTGGTGCCCTCGTGTGGCCGGGGCTGCTCCGGCGCCTCGATCGTATCGATCCGTCGTTCCGCAACTGACCGACCCGGACATGGCTCCCGGGGACACCGCGGTCTCGATCGTCATCGGCGCGCTCGCGGACGGCCCGCGTCCGCCCACGGCAGCCGGCCGTTCGTGGCCCAACCGGCTCCACACGCGCGTGGCTGATCTCGTGGCCACGATGGGGCCGCCGCCGTGGTCGAAGCGGATCATCGCCGACGAGCGGCAGCTCGTGACCCTCATCGCGAGCCCGCCCGGAGGAGGGAATCGTCCCCACTGGCATCGAGAGTTCGACGAGTGGTGGGTCGTCCTCGCCGGCACGCTCGAGTGGGAGCTGACCGGCGGCACGGCGTTCAAGGCCGAAAAGGACGAGATCGTCTGGGTGCCGCGCGGCACCGTGCACCACATCCGGAACGTGGGCGACGCGCTCTCGTTGCGCCTGGCCGTGGCCATGCCGCCTGCCAACCACTACTACAGCCCGTGCGAGCAGTGCGGCTATGCGGACGACGGACCGCGCGAGTGGTGCGCGTAGGGTAGATACCGTGGCCGACCGCAACGCTGCGTTCGTCGGCGATATCCCCAAGAACTACGATCGCCATCTCGGACCCATGCTCTTTCACGGCTACGCCGACGATCTGGCGGCGCGCGTGGCGATGACCGACGGCATGCGGCTTCTCGAGACGGCGTGCGGCACGGGCATCGTCACGCGGCGTCTCGCCGATCGGCTCCGCGGCCGGGGATCGATCGTCGCCACCGACCTCAACGAGCCGATGGTTGCTCACGCGCGCACCCAGATGCCGACCGACTCCAGCCATGTCGAGTGGCAGACCGCCGACGCCACCAAGTTGCCGTTCCCGGACCGCTCTTTCGATGCCGTGGTGTGCCAGTTCGGGCTGATGTTCTTCCCCGACAAGGCCGCCGGCATCCGCGAGGCGTTTCGCGTGCTCAAGCCGGGCGGGCAGTATCTTTTCAATGTGTGGGGCGCGATCGCCAGGAATCCCGTTCAGCGGATTGCACACGAGGTCGTGGGCACGTTCTTCCCCGTGAATCCTCCCATGTTCCATACGGTGCCGTTCAGCTTGCACGACCCGGAGCCGATTCGGAAAATGCTCGCCGAGGCGGGCTTCGGCCAGGTCGAGATCGCCCATCTGACGAAAGAGGGGGCGAGCCCGTCAGCGGCCGAAGCGACCATCGCCCTCACCGAAGGCACTCCGATCCTGGGTGCCATCATGGACCGCCGGCCGGAAGCGCTCGACGAGATCGAGCGGGCGACCGCTGCCGCAATCGCCGCCGAGCTTGGCGATCGTCCCGTGCGAATTCCCCTGAACGCGATCGTGTTCCAGGCGCGCCGGCCATGAAAGAAGGAGACTCGTGATGAAGGGACGGGTGGCGGTGCTGCGGGCGTATGGGGGCGAGTTCGATCTGCGGGAATATCCGGTGCCGGACGTCGAGCCGGGCGCCATCCTCGTGAAGCTCACGCGCGCGGGCGTGTGCGGCTCCGACCTGCACATCTGGCGCGGCGAGATGAAGGAAACCTACGGCGCAAGCCCGCAGGATCTGACCTTCGGTCACGAGATGTGCGGACGGGTGGAGCGGTTGGGCGCGGGCGTCACCGTGGACTCCATGGGTCAGCCGTTGCGCGAGGGCGATCGCGTCACGTACCTCTATTTCTTCCCGTGTGGCCGCTGCCCCGTGTGCCTCCACGACGAGATGGGCAACTGTCCTCGCAAGGGCCGGGCCAATCGCGTGGCGGGCACGCCGCCGTACTTCAACAACGCGTACGGCGACTACTACTATCTCCGTGCCGGTCACTTCGTCTTCAAGATCCCCGACGAGATCTCCGATGACATCGCCACCCCGAGCAACTGCGCCCTCTCGCAGGTGCTCTACGGTTTCCGGCGGACGGGCCTACGCGCCGGGCACTCCGTGGTGATCCAGGGCGCGGGGGGCCTGGGCATCAACGCGGTGGCGGTGGCGCGCGACATGGGAGCGGACCGCATCATCGTCATCGACCGGCTCGCCGAGCGACTCGAGCTGGCCCGCGCCTTCGGGGCCGACCACACCCTGAGCGCGACGGAGCTGGCGACGGCGGACCGCCGGGTGGAGGCGGTGAAAGAGCTGACGGACGGCTTCGGCGCGGACGTGGTCGCCGATCTCGTGGGCTATCCCGAGGTGATTCCCGAAGGCCTGCGCATGCTGCGGGGCGGGGGCTGTTACCTCGAGGTGGGGAGCATAGCGCCCGGCAACGTGTTCTCCTACGACGCGACCGCGTTGGTGCGCGGCAACGCGCGCTTCGTCGCCACCTCGAACTATTCGCCGTGGGCGCTCGAGCAGTCCCTCGCGTTCCTGCGACGCAATGTCCGCCGTTTCCCGTTCGCCCGCATCGTCTCGCATGTCTTCCCGCTGGAGCGCATTTCGGATGGCTTCCGGCAGGCCGACTGGCTCCAGCATCAGAGCGGCTCGAGCCACATCTCGTGCGCCGCCATCTCGATGTGACGCCCGCTCCCCAGGCATGAACGTTCCTCCGCACCCTCACCCCGCCCTCTCCCTTCACAGAGGGAGAGGGAATCGCGCATCCCTCGCCCCCCCGAAGGTGGAGAGGGCGCCGTTCGAGCCGAGACGCTCGCTTCGAGCGGGCAGGCGAGGGCTGAAAACATTGAGGGGGAGGTCGACTGAGAGGGGCATGGTGAGGAAATCACGCGGGCGCACGCTCCTCGCCGCATTGCTCCTATCCTTCGTGCCGTGTGCCGCCACCCCCGGCCGCGCCGCCGATCCGCCGCCGTCGGGCCAGATGAGCTTCGCCGTCCACTTCACGCTGGCCCCGCGCTGGCTCGATCCCGCGGAGAGTGAGGGCTCCATCACGCCCTTCCTTTCCCTCTACGCGGTGCACGACGCGGTGCTGAAACCCATGCCCTCGGGGTGGACCACTCCGAGCCTCGCCGAGTCGTGGACGATGTCGGCGGACGGTTTCGTCTACGACTTCGTTCTCAGCAATGGGGTGAAGTTCCACAACGGCGAGACGGTCACTGCGGACGACGAGAGGTTCTCCTTCGAGCGCTACCGCGGAGCCAACAGCCAACTCCTCAAGGACAAGGTGAAGGAGGTGCGCGTCGTCGATGCGCGGCGCATCCAGTTCCGGCTCAAGGAGCCTTGGCCGGACTTCATCACTTTCTACGGCACCACAGCCACCAGCGCGGGCTGGGTCGTCCCCCGCAAGTACGTGCAGAGCGTGGGAGAGGAGGGATTCAAAAAGGCGCCGATCGGGGCGGGACCGTACCGCGTGGTCAGCATCGTGCCCGGAGTGGAGATGACCCTCGAGGCCTTCGAGGGCTATTGGCGCAAGGTGCCACGGGTGAAGAAGCTGGTGTTTCGGAGCCTGCCCGACGAGACCACGCGCGCCGCTGCTCTCAAGCGCGGCGACGTGGACATCGCGTACTTCCTCAACGGTCCGGTGGCGGAGGACGTGCGGAAGACGCCGGGACTCAAGCTCATGGCCGTGCGCAGCAATACCATCTTCATGCTCGACTTCCGCGAGCAGTGGGACGCGGGCTCGCCGTGGAAGGACGCGCGGGTGCGCCTGGCCGCGAGCATGTCCATCGATCGCGGCGCGCTCAACCAGGCGGAGCAGCTCGGCTTCGCGGGCATCACGGGCAACGTGGTGCCGCGCTCGCTCGAGTTCGCCCTGCCCATCGAGCCCGACCCTTACGATCCCGCGAAGGCGAGGAAGCTCCTGGCCGAGGCAGGGTTCGCCCGCGGCTTCGACGGCGGCGATTTCACCATCGCGCCGCCCTACGAGGGCGCGGGCGAGGCCATCGCCAACTACCTGGCCGCGGGGGGCATCCGCATGAAGATCCGCACCATGGAGCGCGCCGCCTTCTTCTCCGCGTGGCGCGAGGGCAAGCTCAAGGGCGTGGTCTTCGGCGGCCTGGGGCCGTCCGGCAACGCGGCCACGCGCCTTCAGATCCTCGCCGTGAAAGGCGGGCCCTATGCGGCCGGGGTGCTCCCCGAGGTGCAGGAGCTCTTCGATCGCCAGGCGCGCGAGCTGGATCGGCGGAAGCGCGAGGACCTGCTCCACCAGATCCAGAAGATGCTGCACGATCGCACCGTCTTCGCCCCGATCTGGGAGAACGGGTTCATCCGCGGGGTCGGCCCCAGGGTCGAGGAGCCGGGGCTCGCGTTGATTCCCTTTTACCCGTACTCTGCCCCCTATGAGGAGCTGCGCCTCAAGCCGTGAACCGTCCCCAGGGAGGATGACCCCATGAACTACACCCGCATCTCGGCCGACTGCCACATCGATCTTCCCTGGGTTCCCCCCGATCTCTTCACCGCCAACGCCACAGCCGCCATGAAGCCGCGCATGCCCTACGTCACCGACGGCCCCGACGGCCCGTACTGGACCTGCAAGAACGGCACGTCGTTCGGGCTCATGAACGGCGTCGGCCCTGCCGGCCAGAAGTACGTGCCCGGCATGCACCACCGGGTCGACATCATGGCCAAGACCGGCCTGTACGAGGACGGCAAGAAGGGTATCCGGCGTCCCTCGGATCCCGTGCTTCGCGCCAAGGACATGGACAGAGACGGCGTGCAGGCCGAGGTGCTCTACGGCATCCTCGGGGCCGCGACCAAGCTAAGCGATCACGAGGCGGCCACGGAGATGTTCCGGATCTACAACGACTGGCTCGCCGACTTCATACGCCACGATCCCGATCGCTACATCGGCCTCGCGTGTCTTCCCTACGGGGACATCGACGCCGCGGTCAAAGAGATCAAGCGCGTGGCGGGCTCGGGCATCCGCGGCATGGAACTGTCCTGCTCGTGGGACATGGAGCCCATGTGGCACCCCGTGTGGGAGCCGCTGTGGAAGGCCGTCAACGACGTGGGCCTGCCGCTGCACTTCCACACGTTCCCCGCCTTGCCTCCCGACGTGCTGGAGAAGCAGAAGGGGCTGACTCGTCGCGCCGCCTTCTTCACAGTGGTCTCGGCCTTCCAGATGAACCTCGTCAACATCCTGGCCGCCATCGTGGGGGCAGCCGTGCTCGAGCGCTACCCGCACGTGCGCATCGCCTTCGGCGAGAGCGGCATCGGCTGGATTCCCTACGCCCTCGACCGCATGGACTTCGAGTGGGAGGACCGCTTCCACGACCTGGGGCTCAAGATGAAGCCCAGCGACTACTGGCGGCGGCAGTGCAAGGCGACCTTCCAGTTCGACCGGATCGGCACCAAGCTCATCGAGGACATGGGGGTGGAGACGCTCATGTGGGGCTCCGACTATCCGCACGGCGATGGGGTGTGGCCGGAGTCGTCCAAATACATCGCGGAGCAGTTCGGGCACCTGCCCGCCGAGATGACCCACAAGATCACCTGCGAGAACGCGGGGAAGTTCTACGGCCTGATCAAGTAACGGGAGCGCGCGCATGCGCTACGAGATGATCTCGGCGGACTGTCACATCGATCTCTGCTGGCTGCCGCCCACGCTCTTCACGGAGCATGCCTCCGCGGCCATGCGCGAGCGGATGCCCCATGTGGTCGACGGCCCCCAGGGCTCCGTGTGGGTGACCACGAAGGGCGCCAAGCTGGGGCACGCCTGCGGCATGGGCTCGGGCGGGCGCGAGTACGTGCCGGGGCGCATTCACCGCGCCGACCGCATGGCGTCCACCGGTCTCTACGAGGACGGCAAGAAAGGCATCCGGCGGCTCACCGAGCCTGAGCTCCGTATCAAGGATCAGGACCGCGACGGCGTGCAGGGCGAGGTGCTCTACGGGATCCTGGGCGCCACTGGGCGCATGGGCGACCCGGAGGCCACCGTGGAGGTGATGCGCATCTACAACGAGTGGCTCGCGGACTTCTGCTCCACGCACCCCGAGCGCTTCGCGGGCCTGGCCTCCATCCCGAATCATCCCATCGACGCCGCCATCGCCGAGGTCGAGCGCGTGGCCAAGCGCGGCGCGGTGCGTGGGCTCGACATCGCGAACTCTCCCGACCTGAAGCCGCTCTGGGATCCGTACTGGAATCCGCTGTGGGACGTGATCAACCGCTCGGGCCTGCCCCTGCACTTCCACACCATCGGCACCCGGCTCCCCGAGGCGCTGCAGCAGCTCGTGTTCATCGGCTCCGATCCAACCCGAGCGGGCGCTGACGTGACGGAGGAGCAGAAGCGCCTCGCCCGCATGGCCTACGCCGGCCACATCACGGGCTTTCAGATGAACATGGCCCAGATCCTCATGCCCATGATCTACGGCGGCGTCCTGGAGCGCTATCCGCGCCTCCGCATGGTGCTGGGCGAGTCGGGCATCGGCTGGATCCCCTATGTCTTGTGGCGCATGGACAGCGAGTGGGAAGATCAGTTCAAGGATCTCTCGCTGACCATGCCGCCCAGTGAGTACTGGAAGCGGCAATGCTGGGCGACCTACCAGACGGATCCCGTGGGGATGAAGCTGGTCGATCAGCTCGGCGCCGACAAGATCATGTGGGGCTCGGACTTTCCGCATCCCGACGGCATTTGGCCCGACTCGCGCGAGTATGTGGCGCGCGAGATGGCGGATCTCCCCGCGGACATACGCCACAAGATCGTATGCGGCAACGCCGCTGGGCTCTACCACTTTCCCGCGTGAACGTGTCGCGCCCCCTCCCCCGATGGAGAGAGGGAACCGGATAACCGCTGTGAGGTGTCCATGAAAATTCTCTTCGTGCCCAACCTCATCGTGTCCAGCCTCACCGACAAGGATCGCGTCAACATCCTCGAGGCGGCTGGACCCGGCGCCCGCATCGTGGAGGTCAAGGGCAACGAGGCCCAGCGCCGCGAGCTGCCCGACACCGACATCATCTTCGGCCGCGTGCACGCCGACAACTTCCACCTCGCCAAGCAGATCGTCTACTACCACTCGATCGGGGCGGGGGTGGACAACATCCTCACCCCCGAGCTCATCAATCACGCAGTGCCCCTGGCCAGCGAGAAGGGGGACGTAGGCATTCACCTGGCCGAGCATGCCTTTGCCCTCCTCCTCGGGCTGACGCGCGGGGTGCACACGGCCATCCGCACCCCCGACTACGAGCTGCGCGAGCCCATCCGCGTGCATCAGCGGGAGCTCTACGACACGACCATGGGCATCGTGGGTTTCGGTGGCACGGGCCGCGCGGTGGCCAAGCGCGCCGTCGGTTTCGGCATGCGCGTGCTCAGCCTCGACATCGAGGAGGTGGACCCCGAGCCGGGCGTGGAGGCGATCTGGCCCGCCGAGCGGCTCACGGATCTTTTGGGCGTCTCAGACGTGGTGGTGATCTGCCTGCCCCTGACCAAGGCCACCCACCACCTCTTCACGCGAGAGCGCTTCGCCCAGATGCAGCGGCATGCCATCATCATCAACGTCACCCGCGGGGAGATCATCCGCGGCGAGGACGTGCTGTCCGCGCTGAACGAAGGGCTGATCTGGGGTGCCGGGCTCGACGTGACGGATCCCGAGCCGCTGCCCAAAGACCATCCGCTGTGGCGGCACCCGCGTGCCATCGTGACGCCGCACACCGCGGGCGGCTCGCCACGCCGCGCGGGCCGTGTGATCGCCACCTTCTGCGAGAACCTCCGCCGCCGCCGCGATGGCCGCCCGCTCCTCGCCCTCATCGACAAGCAAAAGGGCTACTAGCAGACCGCGCCAGTTCAGACGGGGCGGGTGGCGTCGGGCGGGAGGTGCCCGTCGGGCGGAGTGGGACCCCCGAAGCCCGTGCGCAGCCCGCAGGGCTGCGATTCAGGCGAGTGGGTGACGTAGCCTGATGGGCACCTCCCGCCCGACGACAGGACCCGCACCGCCTCACGTTCCGGAGTCGGCCGAGAAGTTGAACGCTTGCGCTACGGGCGGACCAGAATCTTCGCGTGGCGCTCCGGCGAGCCGAGATCGACGAAGGCCTGGGCGACGCTGTCGAGTCCGGCCTCGCCCGTGATGAGGGGCGCCGCGGGGATCTCGCCCTTCGCGAGATAGCCGAGGGTGGCCGCGAACTCATCCGGCGTGTAACCGAGGACGAACTGGAGGTTGAGCTCCTTGCTGATGCCGAGCATGGGGTGGATGGTGTCCGGCTCCATGCACACGCCGACCACCACGATGCGCGTGCCGCGCGGCGAGGCGGCCATCAGCTCGTCGAGCACGCCGGGCACGCCCACGCACTCGAAGACCACGGCGGGACGCACCGCGGGGCCGGCGATCCAGGGCGGCAGCGCGGGGGCGCGGCTTGCGTCCCTGTACACGGCCGCCTCGCGCCAGCTCGTCCAGGGCCCGCCCTGCGCGGGATCGATGACCACGTCGGCGCCCAGGGCCAGCGCCAGCTCCCGCCGCCGTCGCGAAAAGTCGGCGGCCACGATGGGGCGGACGCCGCGCAGACGCAGGGCGGCGATCACGGCCAGGCCCACGGGTCCGCAGCCGATGACGAGCGGGGCGTCGTCGGGCTCGAGGCGCGCCTTGACTACCGCGTGCACGCCCACCGCCATCGGCTCGGTCAGCGCGGCGTGCTCGGTGCTGAGCCCGTTCGGCACCTCGAGGAGGAGCGCTTCGCTCAGGCGCATGTACTCTCCGTAGCCGCCTGGGTTGTCGTTCGAGTAGCCGATGCTCTGCGGACCCGTGGGGCGCACGAGGGTGGGGCGCGAGCACACGCGCGTTCCCGCCTTGAGCGCTCGCGTGGTCTCCGGACCGTGCTCCACGATTTCCGCGCAGAACTCGTGGCCCATGACCACGTCGCGGCTCAGATCCATCACGCGGGGATTGCCGGAACGCCTGGAGATCTCCACGAAGCGCTCGGCGTGCTTGAGGGCGTGCAGGTCCGAGCCGCAGATCCCGCAGGCCAGCGTGCGCACGAGCACCTCGCCCGGACCGAGCTCGGGTGCTGGAACGTCGGCGACCACCAAGGCCCGATCGCGCATGACGACGGCGCGCATGGGCGGCTCCTCAGCGAGGGAGCTGGAACGTCTTGACGTAGACTCCTGGCGAGCCCGGCGCATGCCGCATGTGCTCGCGCATGCGCACAGACGCGGGGACGGCGTCGCGCTGGGCCTGCCACTCGGGCGTCTCCGACACCTTCGGATGCTCGAACTCGTAGAACGTGAGATACGTAGGCGAGCCGGTGGTGGCCCGGTAGCGCCGGCCCCGGATCACTCCCGGCACCTTCTCGTAGTTGGGGACGTAGATGGTGTTGTACCACTCGTTCCACTCGACATCGACCTCGCGGGGCACGTCCATGCGGCCGAGCTGGAGGGCGGGGGCGAGGTCGCTCGCCGCCGCGGCCCCGCTCAGCGCGCGGGGATGGATCATGGTGTACACGTTGCGGGTGAACGTGGTGCCGATGACTTCCGGCGAGCAGCGCTTCGTCCACGGCGTCGGATTGGCCTGGACCTTCTTGTAGGCGGGACTCTCCAGCACGGCCGGGCCTTCGAGCTCGTACACCGCGAGGTGCTTCGGCCCGCCCTTCACCGCCTCATAGCGCGCGGCGTTCAGGAAGCCGGGTACGGACATGCGCTCTGCCAGGTGCTCCTCGTTGTACCAGCGGTTGAACTCGGCTTCCTTGTCCGCGGGCACGTCCGCCCACACCATCAACAGCCCGGTGCCCTTCCGTGGCGTGGCCATGCCGCGCCTACCGGATTTCCTTGTGCACGAACTCGATGATGCGGGCCAGGGCCTTCTGGGAGCCCGGGGAATTCGGGTTGCGGTTGATGAAACCCTCCGTTTCGCCCTCATAGAGCTCGAGCTCGACCTGGCCGCCCGCCTTGCGGTACGCGGCCACGAAGCGGTCGAGGTGCGGACGCGGATGCGCCACGTCCTTCGTGCCCTGGAGGTAGAGGGCGGGGGGCAGGAGGAGCTTCTCGCCGCGCTCGAGGGCCATGACGGGATTACCCTCGGCCATGGCGGCTTCCGTGCCCCAGTAGGAGTCGTGATGCGGCAGTACGCGGTCGACCACGTCGGGATAGGGCTGGCCGGCCGCCTTGAGCTCCTTCGCATAGGTGAAGCGGCCGAGCGGATCGATGACGGGCCAGCACAGCACGACGCAGCGCACGGTGCCGTCCACGGCCGGCGATCCTGAAGGGAGGGCAATGGCGGCGTAGCGCGGATCGGCGGGCTTCATGGCGCCGAGCATGGCCTGATGCGCGCCGCTCGACACGCCGAGCACGCCTACCAGATCGGCACGGCTCTTGAGGGAGGTCGCGCAAGCCTTGAGCCAGCGGATGGCGTAGTTGATGTCAGCCATGGAGCCCGGATAGGCCGCGTCGGGAGGCATGCGGAAGTCCAGGGCGGCCACCACCACTCCGCTCTTGGCGAGGGCCTCGTTGATGACGGCATCGCTCTCGCGGGTGCCCACACACCACGCGCCGCCGTGCAGATCGACGATGAGAGGGAAGGGGCCGTCGCCCTTCGGCTTGAAGAGGCGGGCGAGGAGCGGCTTGTCGCCGTGACGGAGATACTCCACATCCTCGACGTCGATGCTGAACGATCCGTTGGCCATGGTTGGGCTCCTCAGGGCGCTCACGAGCGCTTTGGCGGCCGGCTGCTCGGCTACGTGGTCTCAGTGAGAGGCACGATAGTCCCACTCACCGTCCGACGCAATCCACTCCCTATCGTCCCTGGAACTGCGGGCGTCGCTTCTCCGCGAAAGCGCGCACGCCCTCCTGGTAGTCCTCGCTGTTGAAGCAGTCCGCGATCAGCTTCTCGAGATGCTGGAGATCGCGTTCCGCCGTCGGTCGCAGGAGCTCCTTCACGCTGGCCTTGGCGGAGCGCATGGTCAGCGGCGCGTTCTTGGCGATCATGAGCGCGTAGTCGCGCGTGAAAGTTTCGAGCTCCGCCTTGGGCACCACCTGGTTCACCAGTCCCATGCGGAGGGCGTCCTGGGCATTCCAGTCGGTGCGCGCGGTGAAGAAGATCTCCTTGGTCACGGAGGGGCCCACGAGGGCCATCAGCTGCTCCATGCCGCTCCAGTGGTAGCCGAGGCCGAGGCGCGCGGCGGGGATGCCGAAGCGCGCGTCGTCGGCGGCGATGCGGATGTCGCAGGAGATGGCGATGGCCACCCCGCCGCCCACGCAGTAGCCGTGGATCATGGCGAGGATCGGCTTGGTCAGCGCATTGATGGCGTCGCGGCCCCGCGCGCCGATCCGCCGGTACTCCTCCTCGTCGGCCATGTTGCGGCGGCGATCTTTGAACTGCGAGATGTCCGCCCCCGCCACGAAGGCCTTGTCCCCCGCTCCGCGCATGATGACGACGCGGATGGCGTCGTCGGTGGCAAGATCCTGGACGTACTTCGGCATGAGCTCCCACGTCTCCACGCCCACCGCGTTCCGCTTCTCGGGGCGGTTGAAGATGATCCAGCCGATGGGGCCGTCCTTCTCCATCAAGAGGCTCGGAGCGTCGCTCATGGGTGATCTCCTCGGAGAGCGGAATGGGTGTCGGGCAACACTCTACGTCACCGGGCCGCCGTATGCTACCGTGACCGGACCATGGCCGAACCCGATCTGCCCGAGCACGTCCAGAAGAATCGCGTGGTCTGGGACGCGCTCAGCTCCGAGTACGCGGCAGCCGGCCGGCGCGGTTGGGCCCAGGCCGAGCCGACGTGGGGGATCTGGCACCTTCCGGAGGCCGAGGTGCGCGCGCTGCCCGAGGTCGAGGGCAAAGACGTCATCGAGCTTGGCTGTGGCACCGCGTACTGGTCAGCCTGGATGGCCCGGCGCGGCGCCCGCGTGGTGGGCATCGACAACTCCGCCAAGCAGCTCGCGACGGCGCGGGCGCTCCAGGAAGAGCACGGTCTCGACTTTCCCCTTCTCCACGGCAACGCGGAGCGTGTGCCGTTGCCCGATGCCAGCTTCGATCTCGCGCTGTCGGAATACGGGGCGAGCCTCTGGTGCGATCCGTATCGCTGGGTGCCGGAGGCCTCGCGGCTCCTGCGGCCGGGCGGGCACCTCATCTTCCTCAAGAACGGCACCCTCCTCACCCTGTGCTTGCCCGACGACGACAGCGCGGCGACGGAGCGTCTGCGGCGGGACTCCTTCGGCCTGCATCGGCTCGAGTGGGCGGACACCGGCACGGTGGAGTTCGCGCTTCCCGTCGGGGATTGGGTGCGGCTTCTGCGTGCCAACGGCTTCGAGCTCCTCGATCTGATGGAGCTCCGCGCGCCGCAAGGGGCCTCGACTCGGTACACGTTCGTGACCTCGGAGTGGGCGCATCGCTGGCCTTCCGAGGAGATCTGGCGTCTCAGGAAGCGGGCGCCCTGATCGCCGACCATTCAAGAGAGGAGAACAACACGTCATGGACAGGATCACGACGATCGGGGTGCTGCATCCGGGAGAGATGGGCAGCGTGGTGGGCGCCGCCGCGCTGGCCAATGAGCTTCGCGTGCTCTGGGCGTCCGACGGACGCGGAGCGCAGACCTCGGCGCGCGCCGCCGCCGCCGGGCTCGAGGACGTGCAGACGCTGGCCCCACTGATCGCCGCGAGTCAGGTCATCCTCTCGATCTGCCCGCCGCACGCCGCGGTGGATCTTGCCCGACTCGTCATGGCGCGACCCTTCGCCGGCATCTATGTCGATGCGAACGCGGTGTCGCCCGCCACCGGCCGGGAGATCGGAAAGATCGTGACGGATGCCGGAGCCACCTTCGTAGACGGGGGCATCATCGGCCCGCCGCCGGTGAAACCGGGCACCACGCGTCTCTATCTCTCCGGCGCCGAGGCGCCCCGCATCGCTGCGCTCTTCGCCAAGGGACCACTGGAGGCCATTGCCATCGAGGGCGGTCCCGGCGCGGCCTCCGCGCTCAAGATGGCCTACGCGGCGTACACGAAGGGCACCTCGGCGCTCCTCATGGGCATCCGCGCCCTCGCCGCGCAAGCGGGCGTGGACCGGCCCCTCCAGGAAGAATGGGCGCGGAGCCAGCCGGGCGTTGGAAACCGATCCGAGAGCGCGGCGCGTGACAGCGCACGGAAGGCGTGGCGCTTCACGGGCGAGATGGCGGAAATCGCCGCCTCCTTCGAGGACGCGGGACTGCCGGGAGGATTCTTCGTGGCGGCGGGCGAGATCTACGAGCGCCTCGCCGCCTATAAGGACGCGACGGAGCCTCCCTCGCTCGAAGAAGTGCTCAGCGTGCTCCGCGGCGGCCGCCGCCCCTAGCGCGAATCACTCACGAAGGCCGTACGTGAAACCGGGGCGGGCGGCGTCGGGGGGGGGGGGGGGCGCCCGCGGGGGGGGGGGGCCCCCG
>Ga0306921_10002223_pt1 | contig 19449 bp, 20 predicted proteins | sample sta12Cox44000080_FD_203760 | JGI IMG/M metagenome (GOLD analysis project Ga0306921, IMG submission 203760) | Lab enrichment of tropical soil microbial communities from Luquillo Experimental Forest, Puerto Rico - statoxic.12C.oxic.44.000.080 (v2)... | ecosystem: Environmental > Terrestrial >... | reverse complement strand
GCGAGGCTACCGGCGTGCCCCTCGGCATGTTCAGCAGTACCCATTTCCCGAAATGTGAAGTGAAACTCGCCCCCGGTGACAAGCTCCTGCTGTACACCGACGGACTGACAGAAACCGCCGATGCTTCCGGCAAGGAATACGGTGTTGCGCGTGTGCACGAACTTGCGAAGCGCTATGCTGCCGCGGAGCCCCAGGAGCTGCTATCGGCATACCTCAACGAACTCAATTTATTTTCCGCAAGTGCAAAACAGGCGGACGACCTGACCCTGATGGTTCTGCATCGCACGCATTGATCCGGATGCGCTACTGCGCACCAACAACGACGCTCGCGCGGTTCGCCGTTCGGGCTGTCGTTTGACTTCCCGTCGATGCGGCAGGCCAACCGAGCTTCTGGGTCCACTTCGACACCGTCCCGAGATCGGCTCCCAGTGTGGTGATGCAGTCTTTGTCTACACACCGCAACGTGACGAAACCATCGGGTGAAGCCAGGCCCAGGAATTGCGCACCCTTGATGCTGTCCTTTGCGTCGCCATACCGCTTCGCCAGGTCGTCCGCGTAAGCCCCGAAAAACCGGCTTGCCGTCGCTTCGCCATCAAACCGCATGCGTGCAAAGACCATCAACTGCTTCGAATCTTTCTGTTCGAACGTCGCGTAATCGTCTCCATCCCAAGCGGCCGCCACTCGTTTCGCGCGATCGTCGTCCAAGAACTGCTTCAATATCTCCTTCCACCCGAACTCGCCCATGGTATTTTCTTCCAGTTTGCTCCATCCATTCGCGGGCACCCCGTCCGGAAGTTCCAGCTTCAGCGGCACCGGAGTTTTGCCGGCCCGGTACAACGACGGATGCATGATCTGTTGCGTCCCCGTCGGCGGTTTGGCGAATACACCGTCAAATCCCTTCCAGCCCTCCGTGCGCACCACCGACAACGAAAACGTTAACCCGCTAAAATAGGGGAACAGCAGGGAGTCCTTGAGGAACGGCGGGGCCTTCTTCAACATCGGCGTGTCCGCCAAATCACCGACAAAAATTGATGGATCGAAGTCCGGCAAGTCCTTCAGCTTCAAGCCTTTGTCCCGCAACTCGTATTCCAGCATCCCCACCATCGCGCTGCCTTCCAGCACGGATTCCCGCGCCAATTCCGCGTCATCATTGGGCCGTGCCGCGTGCGCCCAATCCTCAATGTGAAAGTATTGGTCCTGCAGCGCGTGCGTCAGCTCATGGGACATCACCATGCGCTGTTCGTCCGGAGCAATCCAGTCCGCGATATAAAACTCGTGCGCCTTGGGATCGTACAGCCCCGCAATCTGCTCCGTCAGCAAATCCACCAGAAAGCTGTCCAGGTCGAACCCTTTGGGGATCAGCCCAAAGGCCTCCGCAGTCCGTGCTGACGCATAACGTTCTTTCGCATCCTTTTCATCATTCATCTGCTGCAGCACGTACGCGTGGATCTGCTCCCGCGAACGAATCGATTTCTTCAATGAACTTTTGAGTTGCCAACCGGTGATGTCACTCATGTCCTTCAACACTTCGTCGACGGCGGCAAGGAAGTCCGGATCATTCGAATCGGCTTTGGCCGACGGGTGAGCGGTCTGTTGTGCGCTGGCAGGCCCAGCATTCCCCGACAGGCACAACCCCAAGAGGACGGATAGAATCAAGACGAAAACTTCGCGTAACTTGAACATAGAGAGGCAGAATAACAGATTTGCAAGTTGCGACAGAAAAGGCGACCGAACCCTGCCTCAGCAGGGTCGCGGCGCACGGCCCCGAAGCAACTTTCTCAAGCCGGGAACGAAGGCCCGGTGTCCGCCCACAAGATAATCTGTTCTGAATTAGTAACATATTGGTAATTTGTTATAGTGAGGCACCGCTGCCCCGCACTCGAGGAGGGTCCATGTACCCACCAGGATTACGTCTCCGACAGATCCGGGAAAACATGGGGCTCACCTATCGAGATGTGGAAAAGCCAGCTACGAAATCGCCGTCAAGCGGGGCCGTCCCGATTTCATTCTCCATCTCAGCCGCCTCGCCGACATCGAAAACCGCAATGTCGTTCCTAGCCTTCATAAACTCTATTCTTTGGCGACCATTCTCCATCTCGATCCTCTCGAGATCTCCACGTGGTACGAAGCCCGCTTTCAACAAACTCTGCACGACGGCGCCTCCTTCCCTCCTCCCCGCACTCATTTGGGCGAAGCGCTCTTGCCTTCGGGGGCTCTCAATTCTTTCGGCCGTCCATGCGAATTCGAAGCTACCGAACTGCTCGAAACTCGCCCGGAAGGTGCAGATGTCCCTTTCCCGCGCGTTTCCGATTCCCCATCCGGACGTTTTCGTTACGGCTACATCGGGCTGTCCGACCGGCGCATGGTTCCCTTGCTTCGCCCGGGCAGCAGCGTTCTCATCGACACCAGCCTCCGCCGCATCGAAGTCGCGGAATGGTCCAACGAATACGACCGCCCATGCAGCCCCACACTCTATCGCGCTGCACTCCGGAAGTCTGGCAAATCCCCGAAGAAGCCGAAATCGTTGGAAGAGTCGTTGGCGTGGTTACTTACTTGAACGAGCCCGGGTCGTGCGATCGAGAAGCAACTCCACCAGAGCGCGCAGATTGGAAGAATAAAGCTCAGTAAGATACTTCGGTGATTTTCCTGGTACCCAGCCGTCGGCTTGCCGCTCGCACTCGGCCACCTTCTCCGCAAACGCCCCGCCCATCTTGCTCACGTAACACCGCAGCCCTTCTTCTTGCGTGCGCAGCGGCATCTCCAATAACCGTTCGAACACCTCTTCATGGCACGCCGCCACTACCTGGTCTACTCGCTCCTCTCCGTACACCGCCGCTAACTTCCCGTGTACGTACTTTCCTGACGATTTCTCCCGCAAGCTTGCCAGATAGGCCAGCCGTTCAAACGAAGTTTCTAGCGGATCCAAGTAATTTGCGGTCAGGTCAAAGAGCAACTGCCGGTGGGTCTGAAAGTGTTCCAGCATACCGTCGTTGGTGAGTGACTTCCTGTTCCGTCAGCGGAACTTTTTCTCCATCAAAAATCCATTCGTCCAAGCATGCCGCATTCTCCGCCCGAGGAGGGTGCTCCATGAAAAAGCTTTCACGCACTCTGGGTATCGCGCTATCTACAACTGCAATCCTACTTTCGCTCATTCCACCGGTCAACTATTCCATCGCTCATCGAACTTGCGGCCCTCGAATCCTCGTCGCCGACGGCGCTGGTTTGCCTCCAACTCCTCCGCCGCCTCCGCGGTCCTGAGCCGCACGCTGAGACCTTTGTCCCATGCCAGGGCAGAGTTAACACATTTATTTACTTATTACGCCGTGCTACTCTGCCCTTCATGGTCGAGCCCTGGACGATCCGCAATCTTGCGTGGGCCCTCACCACGTGCCTTGAAGTTGTTCTACTTTGCTATCTCCTCGGCCGCAACCTCTTTTGCCGGCACCCCGCTTTCTGCTTCTATATCTTTGCCACCCTGCTCCAGAGCGTTTCGGGCGCTTGGGCTTCTCATCATTGGGGCGGCCAGAGCATGGAGTACTTCAACATCGCCTGGGGCACCCAGCTCGTGATTATCTGTGCCCGTTGGTTCGCGGTGATCGAAATCGCGCGCCGCGTCTTGGCCAGTCACTCCGGAGTCTGGAAACTGGCAAGTACCATCCTCTTCGTTCTCTGCCTCGTCATCCTCTCTTACTCCGTCGTCATTCCGCGCACTCGCTGGTACCTCAGTATTCTGAGTGCCGATCGCGCTGTCGAATTTTGCATCGCCGCCTTCATCGTGGCCTTGCTCCTCATTGCCAGATATTATCGCCTCGAGATGACCCATCTGGAGCGCCAGTTGAGCATCGGATTTTGCCTCTATTCCTGTTCCTGGGTCGTCAGCAACACCCTCTATCAGGGTTCCGCGCATCCCTCAGGCATGTGGTGGGAATTTTTCGAGATTCTCGCTTTCTTCGCGACTCTGGTCCTATGGATCAATGCCGTACGCAGTCCGGTTCAAATTCCTCTCCCGGCCGCCATTCCTCGACTCTCCGCCGAAAGATACGCCGAGGTCTCTCAACAGCTGAACGAGCGCCTGAAGTCGCTGAACGAGCGCCTGAATCAATTGTTTCGCCGAGGGGATGCCCGCCTATGACCCTCCCCTTGGTGCTCTTCCTGGTTTTCGTTCTTGTGATTGTGCTGCTGCTCGCCTGGGCCGCGCGTCCCCCTGCAATTTCGCCGCTCACCCCCGAGCAAGCCCTCGAAGCGCTTTCCGAGGAGCGCCATTACTCCCGCCTGCCACAAATCCTGCAATCCCTTCGCGAAGATGATACGGAATTCATGCGCGAACGCGGACACGGCGCGCTTCTTCGGCGCCTCCGCGCCGAGCGCAAGAGGATCGCCCTTCGCTATCTAGACGATCTCGAAGGCGAATTCCGCATCCTTCTCGAATGCTCCAGAATTCTCGCCACTCTGGCCCCCGAACTCGGCGCCAAAACGGAATTCGATCGCTTCCTCCAGAATCTTTGGTTTTCCTGGAATTGTCGCTACCTTCGCTGGCGTTTACGCGCTGGCTGGGAACCTTGGGACGTTTTTGGAGTTCTCTCCGATATGGCAGGAACGCTCACACTTCAACTCGAGGCGGCCACCGCGCGTCTCGGAGAACGCGCCTTGCTCGTCACCCATCCCGGCCTACGGCCGCATGACCGGAGTCGCGATTCCCAGTAACACCGCGTTCACGGCCTCGATCAATTCTCCCGGTGGAAACGGCTTCTGCAAAACAGCCGCACCCTTCGGCGGCGCGTGCGGCCCTTCGTTTCCTTCGCCAGACACCGAACTCATCCATAGTATCCGCGGCCCCAGACCGTGCATCTCCTTTTTCCCCGGGCCCTGCGCCTGGCGGCCCAGCCTCGCCGCGGCCATTTGCCAATCGGCGATGACCAAGTCGAATTCCTGGCTGCTCACCAACCGCTGCGCCTCTTCGAGCGAAGTGGTGGTCAACACGTTGTGGTCATTTTCTCCTAGGTGGCTTGCCACGGTTTCCAGGATCGATTCACTCGCGTCCAACACCAGAATGCGTCCGCTGCGCGCACCGTTGCTAACCTCCACCGGGGCGGCCTTCGCTGCCAGGGCCTTGGCACGAATCGGCAATTCGATCCGGAACGTAGCTCCGCCTTTCTTCTCGTTCCTTACCAGAATTGCTCCTCCGTGCTCGGAAATAATCCCGTAACAGATGCTCAACCCGAGGCCGGTTCCCTTGCCCACCGGCTTGGTGGTGTAAAACGGGTCAAACACTCGTGAGGCGTCCTTCACTCCCGGCCCGCTGTCTTGAAATTCCACGAAAGTCTGGTTCCCGTCCGCCCCGCTGCGCACCCAGAGATCTCCCTCACTACCCGTTTCCAGTATCGCGTCTACCGCATTGTTGATCAGGTTCAGAAACACTTGCTGAAGCTGGTGCGGATCCGCCGGAATTTCAGGTAGGTCGTTGGCCAGCTCCAGATGCAGCCGAATCTGACTCATCCGCAAGTCATAGTCCCGCAGCGCCAGGGTATCCTCGATGATCGCGTTCAGCCGTACCGAAACGCGCTCCGGCTTATGTTGCCGTGCAAAACTCAACAGGTTTTGCACGATGCGGTGGGTCCGCTGCGCCTGCTTATACAGCTTGTCTACGTACTCCAACGCGTGCGGCCCAACCTCGCCCCCGGACGTCAGCAGTTGGCTATACCCCAGGATCGCCGTCAGTGGATTATTCAACTCATGCGCTACGCCCGAAATCAGTTGCCCCACCGCGGCCAGCTTTTCGCTGTGCACCAACTGCTCCTGCGTGCGTCGCAGGTTCTCGTAGGCTTGCCGTGTTTCTTCGTACAAGCGGCTGCGATCCACGGCGCTCGAGACCTGGCTCCCCACCGCGATCAGCAGGCTGATGTCCGCCGCCGAAAATTCCCGCATCGATCGGCTGGCCACCACCAGGGCGCCGATGATCTTTTCTTTCGACCACAGGGTCACAATGTACGCGGACTCAATCTCCTCCTTTTTCAACACGTCACGGACGACCATCGGAAGGGGAAGCCCTTGGAGGCTCAAGAATGTGGCGTGCGTGGAGCGAAATTGCTGCATCAATTCCGCGGGTATCACCACCGGGGGAAAACTCTTGGCGAACTCCGACTTGTGCCCTACCGCCGCGAGCCGTCGCAGCGTCACTTCGTCCCGGTCAAACAAGTACAGCGATGCCGCATCCAGTTCGAAGAGTTCCTGCATCTGCCGCAAGGTCCGCTGTACCGAATCGTTTAGATCCAGCGTGAACGATAGCGTCTCGGCGATCGAATTCAGTACCACCAACTCCCGGTTTCGCCGCCGGATCTGCTGTTCCGCCCGCCTCCGTTCGCTGACATCCAGCAAAAACCCCTGGTACGCGATAACGTTTCCGGACGCATCCCGTACCGCCGTCGAAGATTCGCTGACCGTGCGGATCTCGCCGTCTTTCCTCCGAATGTCGAATTCGAAATCGTTCACCGAGCCATGTTCCTGCAACAGCTTCATCAGCCGGTCGCGTTCTGAGGCGTTCGCGTGCAACGTCTGCCGGATATCGATGCTCAGTAGCTCGTCGCGGTTCTCGTATCCGGTAATGTCCATCAGCGCGCTGTTGAAATCGATAAATCGTCCCTGCGGCGTGGCGATAAACACCCCTTCCTGCACGCTGGCCACCAACGTCCGGTACTTCTCCTCCACCCTTTTCCGCTCCGTCACATCCTTGAGCACGTGAATGGTGCCCAGCTTCCTCCCCGCTGGATCGGTAAACTGCGAATTCGATGCCAGAAAATAGCCCGGCAGCCACGGATCCGGCGCATCGCCCTCGCCCGATATTCCTTCGCAATAAGGACAGATTCGAAACTGCTCCTCGCGCTTTCCGAACAGTTCGTTGACCGCGCGACCCACCATCGCCGTGGTCTTTTTCCCCAGCAGATCCGCAAGCCGCGTGTTGGTCCGCAGGATCCTCCCTTCCTGGTCATGTACGAGAATCGGATCGCCAATCGAATCGAACGTGTACACCCACTGTTGCTGCACCGACTTGATCTGCTCAAACAAATTCACGTTCTCGACCGTGGTCCCGAGGAAGTTGGCCACATTCACCAGGTACGTCAACTCGTCTTCCTGAAAGCGCTTGCCCGGCAGGGCTCCCACAATCAGCAGTCCAACCGGCCCTTCTTTCCCGCACAGCGGTACCGTCACCATCTGCGCGATTCCCGCTTCCGCCATCATCCGTCGCACCTTGACGTCGCGCTCCTCTTCGAATCGCGAAATCCGGTAGTCCTCCTTCAGGACTTCCTGCACCCACGCCCCGTGAATCGCCAGCCGCTGATTCTCCTTCAGGTATCTCTCCGAATAGCCCACCGAGGCCCCTATGGCGAAATCAACCGCGTCGCCTTTTCCTTCGAGCAACCGGATGGTTCCGTGGCTCGCGTCCACGCTCCCGGTAATCTGGCTCAGCACCTTTTGCAGCAAATCCTGCAAGGAACCGGATTGGCTGCTCGACGCCGTCAGCATCGTGAACTGCTGCATTTTTTCGCTGAGTTCTTCCGTGCGCGTTCGCGCGGACTCCAGCAGCATCACAATCATTCCGATGCCCAAACTGGCGTTCAAAAAATGGTCGAAGGCAAACCGGATGAGGTGGGTCTCCTCATGCGTCCACTGCCACCGGTCCATGGTGTTCAGTCCCAGCAGGGTGAAGGCGCCCGCGAGCAACTGGGCCCCGTGTCCCGGCCGCGTGCGCGCAACTCGCCACAAAAACCCTCCTGCGCACAGGCACGTCACCGTCTCCAGCACCGCCGTTTCCCACTGGGTCTCACCCCAACCCGGAATGCGGCCCTCGTAATACCCCGCCGTCAGCGCCATCAACGACGCCAACCACACCATCGGCCAGTACAGCCGACTCTGCCCCACAGCCATCTGCACGATCGACGCGAGAAAGAATGCCAGTGCTGCCACCCCCGTGCTGTACACCGCAATGCGCAGCACCGGATCAGGCCGGTAGAACATCGCCAACTCGGAAAACGCCGAAATCGTCAGGCACACCCAGCCGATCAGCCAAAGCCGGTAGAACGCCCCCGTATTATCCCTTTTCAGGTGTAAAAACAGGACGAGCAACGTCAGGCACGCCGTTGCCTCAAAGAAAGCGATACCCTGGAGGCCTTGATTCGACACCAAAATCGATCCTCCCCCGTGTGCCTTTGCGAGTGGTTCGTGAACCCGGGTCGCAGCTGCGCCAGCAAACCGCGGTCGTGACCGCGCTGTTTTTGACGCTAACACGCTATTTTCTGACTGGGCAATAGAACCCCAATCTCCCTGTGCCGTCCCATATAATGCTATTTGGGAGAAGGACCACCGTGGAACCTGAGAACATCCTGGTTGTCGACGACGAAGAGGCCATCCGAGAAGTCGTGTCCACCATGCTCGAATCCAAAGGCTACCATTGCGCCTCCGTCAGCAACGGCCGAGCCGCGCAGGATTTTGTCCGCAAGCAAACTCCTGACCTCGTCCTCAGCGACATGATCATGCCCGAGATGGACGGTATCAAACTCCTCGACTGGCTCCGCAACTATGACCCCGAAATCCCCGTCATCATGGTCACCGCCATTCACGACATCTCCACCGCTCTCGAGGCGATTCGTCGCGGCGCTTACGATTACATCCTGAAGCCTTTTGAAAAGGATCAACTCTTCCACGGCGTGGGTCGCGCCCTGCAACACCGCCGCCTGGTTCTCGAAAACCGCAATTATCAGACCACCCTCGAAAGAAAGGTCGACGAGGCCACCGCTAACTTGCGTCAGAAGCACATTGAACTGGAGCAGTCCTACGACGACACCCTCGAAGCTCTCGGCAGCGCACTCGACTTGAAAGACGCCGAAACCGAGGGCCATTGCCAGCGCGTCACGGCTTTCACCATTTCCATCGCCAAGGCGGTTCCCGTTCCCTTTGGCTACCTCCCGATCATGGCTCGCGCTGCTTTCCTCCACGACATCGGCAAAATGGCCATTCCCGACTCCATCCTCCGCAAGCCCGGTCCGCTCGACGACGAAGAAAAGACGACCATGCGCACCCATTGCGAAATCGGCTTCAACGTCCTGACCAAGATCCCGTTTCTACGCGACGCGGCGGAGATCGTTCTCGCCCACCAGGAATTCTTCGACGGCACCGGTTACCCGCGCGGCTTGCGGGGCGATGCCATCCCTCTCGGGGCCCGCATCTTCTCCATCGCCGACGCTCTCGACGCCATGATCAGTGACCGCCCGTACCGCCGCGCCCTGCCCATGGGCCACGCGCGCGAGGAAATTCGCCGTTGCGCGGGAACGCAGTTCGATCCCAAGATCGTCGAGGTTTTCCTCTCTATCCCCGAACAGCACTGGATCGATCTGCGGGAAAATCTCGGCTCGCCCTTCCGCTTGGCGCAACTCAAAAACCTGAAATCCTAGCATTTCCACGCACGCGCACCCTCTCAACCGCGATTTTGACGCTTTGCGGCTCGGGAACTGCTTTTTTCCTCTGAACTGATTGCCGCTCGCTGATTGCCTCTTGCAGCGTGCTATCTTATTTCTGGGAGAGATTCCATGGCCCTGGTTCCCATCAAAACCGCTTCCGAGACCGGTTACTGCGATTGCGTGTGTGGCTGCTACGAACTCGCCAGCCAGCGTGACGAAGATACCGGCAAGGGTTATTGCCCGGCCTGTGCCAAGGCGCACCTCGACTGGAACGCCGGCATCGGCATTCCGCAGCCCGCGCCCTCCAAAGTCGAGGCCAACGAGTCCGGAAAATCCAAGAGTCTTCCGCGGACTTCCGACCCTCCTGCACGCCGGCGCTGATTTTCGAGGATTTATTTCCCCAAGTACAGCAGCGCCAGCAGGAACAGCCACAGGGCATCCAGAAAATGCCAAAAATAGGATGTCACGTCCGCCGCGACCGTGCGCGTAACTTTCGCTAGATCGAAATTGCGAAACGACACGTACAGCAGCGCGCCCACCCCGGCCAGTAAGTGCACCGCGTGCGCTCCCGTAAAAACGTAAAAGAAGCTGCTCGCCGGGTTACTCGACAGATACACATTCTGGCCGACCAGAATTCGCCACGCCGCCACCTGCCCGATCAAAAACGCGATTCCCAGTGCCGTCGTCAACAGCCAAAAATCTCGAAAGCCCCGCGCATCCCCGCTCGCCAACCGCTTCCGCGCCAATTCCAATGTCCCGCTGCTCGCCAAAAGAACCACCGTGTTAAACCAGAGCAGCGAGGGGATATGTACGGGAATCCAGTCGATGCTTCCCCGGCGCACCAGAAATGCGCTCGCCAGCGCCATGAAGAACATCAATATCGAAACAATTCCGATCGCTACTCCGGTGTAATATCGGCTCGGCGAAGGCCGCTTCTTCGGCTGGTTCTTTCCATCATCGCCTCCGCCCCCGTTTCCTCCCGACGGTGGCCGATTCCGACCACCGCCCCCATCCCTCTTCTCAAGGACTTCTACTTCTTGCAGTGTGGCCGGCATGCTCCCTTAATCCTTCCTCACCGTATCTTCTGGGCCAGCAACTCGGGCGACAGATGCTGAGGCAACAGCGCATTCCCCGACGGTACCGCCAACTCGTACGCGCCTCGAAACACCACCGGGGCGTCACTGCCAAAATTCCCTTCCGGCGCCGGGCAGGCGATACTCCATTCGAGTGTCGAAGCCGACCACGGGTTATTTTCCTGAGCCTTTCTCCGCCCAAGCAGCGTACCGAAAAAATTGATGACGAACAGGCTCTGCGCCGCCACCGTCCAGATGGTCGCTACCGTCACCAGCGTTCGGATCGCCCCACCCGCCGAAGCCAACGCTACCCTTTGCGTATCGGGCAGCAGATTCGACTGGGTCAGCAACCCCAGCCAGTGCATCGGCATAAAAATGCAGTACACTCCGACGAACGTCATCCAAAAGTGCATCTTTCCCAGCGTTTCGTTCATCCGGCGCCCAAACAATTTGGGATACCAGAAAAACAGCGCCGCCAGAATCGCGAACGTGGCCGCCACACCCATCACCAAATGGAAGTGCCCGATCACGAAGTCTTCGCTGACCGCTGCGTGCGCCAGATCATGCCTTGCCAAAAACAGTCCCGATAACCCACCCGCGATAAACAAGGATATGAACCCGATCGCAAACAACACCGCGGTGCTAAATTCGATCCGGCTATTCCAAAGCGTACTCAGCCAACTGGCCAGCAACACCGCCGCGGGAATCCCCAACGACGACGCCAGAACCGCAAACACCAACGGCGCATACGGGTTCATTCCCGTGGCAAACATGTGGTAGCCCCACACGCAAAACCCGGCCGCCCCGACTCCGCACAGAGCCAGCACCACCAGCCGTTCCTTCCACAACGGTCTCCGCGCGAACGTCGCCACCAGGTGCGTGATAATTCCGAAGCAGGGCAACATGGCCACATACACTTCCGCTTGCGCAAAATACCAGAACAGCCTCTGCCACAATACCGGCAGGCTCCCCTCCCGCACCAGGTTCTGCGGTTGCTGCGCCAGAAACGCGGCCGCACTGAAGAAATGCGATCCCAGCAGGCGATCCGAGAGAACCGCTGTGCAACCCGCGAGCAACACGCTAAAAATCAGCATGCTCAGAATCGCATTGACGAACCATGCCCATACCGTCACCGGCATCCGCGGCAGCGTCATTCCCTTCGCTCGCAGTTCGATCGTGGTCACTGTAAAATTCAGTGCGCTTAGCAGCGCCCCCAACGAAAACACGGCAGCGCTCACTAACCAGACATTGATCCCACGATCCAGGGGTCCAAAGAACGACGCAGTCATCGCCACCAACGACACCACCGTTAGCCAGAACGCGAGCCGGTTCAACTCCGGAAATGCCATCTCCTCCGCGCCGATCTGTAACGGCAACAGGAAATTCCCCAATCCCAGTTGGGGTGCCGCGGTCAGGACAAAGAACACCATCAGTGACCCATGCAACAGCCGCATCGCCGCGTACCTCTCGGGCGACGAATCGAAACTCGCCAAAAAAGGAATGGCCGTATCCGGCCATGACGTATTCGCCCGCAATAGTGCCGACAACACCATGCCCACCAGCACGCTCGCCAGCGATAACCACAGGTACTCCAACCCGATGGTCTTGTGCCCCGTTGAGAACACCCGTCCCGTCAAGCTGGCGATTCGTTCGGAAGGGCCCCCGGCCCCATCGTCGTAAGTCACCATTTTCGAAGCAGTTCCGCTGTTTACCCTAACTCTGAACTCGCTTCGTATCTTACCGTCTCGGCCGGAAATTGCAACCAACCCCAAATCCCCGAATCCCCGTGGGATGCACTAAAATCAGCATCATGGCTCCCGACAAATGGGCGAACCCCAAGGCCATGTGGGATGAGCGATTCTCCCAAACCGAACCCGTCTATGGCGAAAGGCCGAACCGCTATTTACGCTCGCAAGTCCATCGCCTCCGAGCGGGCGCGAAGGTCTTGGTGCCCGCCGACGGGTACGGTCGCAACGGCATTTGGCTCGCGAAGCACGGCTTCCGGGTCCACACCGTCGACCTTTCTCCGGTGGGCGTGGAACGCGCCCGCAAATCCGCCGAAGCCGCCGGCGTCTCCATGCAAATCGAAGCTGCCGATCTCGCCGCCTGGAACTGGCCGCTCTCCGAGTTCGACGCCGTCGTTTCCATCTTTTTTCATTTGCCCTCGACGGTGCGCGGCAGAATCCACCGCTCCATGCTGAATGCGTTGCAGCCCGGCGGAATCGTCATCCTCGAGGCGTTCACGGCCGAGCAACTGCAGTTCACTTCCGGCGGCCCGAAACAGGTCGACCTTCTCTACAGCGCTGACCTGCTCCGCGACGATTTCGCGGGCGCCGAAATCCTGCTTCTTGAGGAAAAGGTGGCTGAACTCGAGGAGGGGACCTTGCACAGCGGCCCCGGCGCCGTCGTGCAGGCGATTTTCCGCTGCAAGTGATTCCGTATCTCGATCTGTAGGCGGCTTCTCGCCCCGGTCAACGCGAGGGCTACGCCGCCTTGCTACTGAAACTGCCTCTGAAAGGCCGCAAACTGCTCCCGCAATGTCTCCAGTTCCCTTTGCAACTCTGATACTTCTGCTTCCAATTGCTCAATGCGATCCCGATCCTGCGTGCTCAGCGCGCCGCGGTCCGCTTCAACAGACTCCGTCGCTCCCTCTTGCTCCACATTCCCCGAAAGCAGATGCATGAACCGCACTTCTTTCGTGCCCGGTTGTCGGGGCAGCACCTTCACCAGCGGCGGTTCGCGCCTCATCAGCAAATTCAGCGCCGAGTGCACCGCCTCCAAATCCTCGAACGCATACATCCGTTCCGATCGCGTGCGCAGTTCTCCCGGCGTTTGGGGTCCCCGCAGCATCAGCACGCATAGCACCGCGATCTCATGTCGGTGAAAATTGTACAGTTCGTTCAAGCGATGCTCGAATTTCGCCACGCGCGAATCCCCGCTCGCGGAACGCACCACGTATTGATCTGTCAGCGAACGCAGCGCCTTCCTCACCGCATCCTCATCCAGCCCCATCATCGGATCGCGGTTCGACTTCTGGTTGCACGCGTTCATCAATGCATTCAAAGACAACGGATAATACTCGGGCGTGGTGATTTCCTTTTCCACCAGGCAACCCAGCACCCGCACCTCATTCGCCGAAAGTGTCAGTTCCATTCAAAAATCATAACAGGACTACATTCCCTCGCGAAGTTCGGTGTGCCGCCAACCAAACCCGTACGGAACCTCCGCGCGCGGCCTATTCCGCCTACTCTCACAGTTTTGCTCTTCTACGTTCCACTGTTCCGCTTTTCCACCCTCCGAAAATGAATCAACTTCTTCACTTCCGCCACCACTTCCCCGCTCTCATCCTTCACCGCGATGGCAAACTCTCTCTCCATCCTCTCTTCCTTCTCGAGCCCTGCCCGTACCTCCCCGATCTGCTCTTCAACCAACCGGAACTCCGCTCTCACGGTCCCCCGTCCCGGCCGCCGAAACCGGATACTTGCGCTTTTGTCCCACACCACATATCCGGGCCCCAGATTATGAATCAACATCACCATATAAAACGGATCGGTCATCGAGTACAGCGATCCCCCGTACTGCGTCCCCACAAAATTCCGGTTCCACCACCGCAGCTTCATCTCCACATCCACGGCCCGCCAATCCGCATCCCAGCGCGTCACACGGATTCCCGCGCCCATCATGGGCGGCCACCAGTTAATCATCCTCCGCACATGCGTCTTAATAAATGCGTTCACCGTGCCTCAGCTTCGTTACGAACCCGTTTCGCAGCCTGGTTTTGCCCTTCCCCTGTTACACCGTTCCACGCTTCTCCTTGACTGCTCCTTTATGTATACTCTCGCGGCACCTACGCAGGAGGCACCCATGTCTTCCGCTTCCCAACCGCTCACCACTCTCGAACAAAACAAAATTCTCGTCCACCGCTGGTTCGAAGAGGTCTGGAACCAATCCCGCCGCGAGACCATCTTCGAACTGCTCACCGAAACCGGTGTCCTCCACGACGGCGCCCGCGACATTCGCGGCGCAGAGGAGTTTGCCCGTTTCCACGACGCGCTCCGCGCGCAATTCTCCGAATTTCGCTTCATTCCTCTTGTCACTCTCGCCGAAGACGATCGCGTCTGCGTCCACTGGAATTGCTCTATGACCCACTCCGCCAGCCGCAAGCCGCTGCATATCTCCGGCACCTCGATTGTCCGTGTCGAAAACGGCCGTTTCGTGGAAGGTTGGCAAAACTGGGACGCTGCCCATCTCTACACCCAACTCACCGGCCAGCCCACTTTTTCCCTTTGACCGTCCGCTCTCCTGGCGACGGCTCTTCCGCCCGCGTGCAGCTGACGGTCTTTGGATCCATGCTTTCTTTTCTCGCGTGGTGTTATGGCAACCGCCACTAGCAGCTTTCTCCCTTGAACGGCTTCTCCAGTGCCGTAACACTCTCCTGTTCCAGTGCTAACAGCCTCTCCGCCTGCAATGTTTCGCCGACGCCGAACAACCCGGCCGGAGCCGCTGCGCATGTTCCCGTCGCTCTATTCGCGTGCACAGCTTTGCTCCTTACCCTTTTCTTCCGTCGCTAAGAGCAACCACGCGGCCGTCCGCGGTTGGTACTGTTACTAGTGCTTGCTCTCTTGCTGCTTTGCGTGATCTCGGTCGCCTCCTGCGGAGGCGGAAGCTCCGGCGTCCCGCACAATCCCGGTACGCCTCAGAGCACTTACACGTTAACCGGCACTTGTACCGCCAGCGGCCAAGCCCGCACGGTCACCCTCAACGTCAACTGACTTCGAAATGCGGAGCCTGCCTGCCAGCCGATGACTTGCGGCGCTCCGTCAACTACCTGGAAACGCGCAGCGACCTCAACCACGAGAAGTTCGGCTTCTTTGCCATAAGTTTGGACGGCCAGCTCTTTCTCATCCTAGCCGCGCTCGAACCTAGCTTCGAGGCAAAGCCCTTGGAGTGGCGGCTGCGGCACCTTCAAAGGTCCCCGAAGCCGAGCGCACCAAGTGCCAAGGCGCCCGTGCTCATGATCAACGGCCGCTACGATTTCGTTTTCCCTTTGGAAACCCGCCAGGAGCCGCTCTTCCGCGCCCCCGGGCTCACCCGCTGGGGACAAAAAGCGTATTCTCTACGACACCGGGCACAGGGCTACTCCGGTATAGTCAGATAGCCCTTTGTGGCACCGACACGTCCAGCAGAACGCCTTTCTCACAATGCGGTGTGGGCCCCAGGCTTACTTTTCCACTCTTCTTTCCTTAGGCTCCCAAATACTTGTGATACTCCTGGTCGCCTTCCAGAATCTTCGACAAATTCGAGATTCTCAGCAGGTCCTTGATCCGTTCATTTAACTTGACCACCCTCAATTCGCAATCCGCTCGCTTCGCGCTAATCCACAACTTCACCAGCGTTCCCATCCCGGAGCTGTCCATGTGATCCACGTGCGTCAGGTCCAGCAGGATCCGCTTCGTCTGCGAAATCAGCGGTTGCACGGTACTCTGCAAACGCGCCGATGTATCCGACATGATCTTACCGCTACAAACTATCGTCGTTTCTTCGGGGGTCTGATGGGTCTCGAACCTTAATTCGTGAGCGTGGGCCGCAGCTTCCTGGCTCATAGTTAACCTCCAACAGGATTTTGTCGCGGGGGCCGGAGGGCTGCCAACAACAGGCTTTCTCCAACTCTGCGGGCTGGGCAGCCCTGAGGTGCAGAGTGTCACTCACAAATTACCAGCCTGGGCGCAATACTCAATGCACTACAACTAGACCGTTGGTGAATTGTCTATGAACTCTCCATTACGAAAAAGGAACCCTCGAGATTCAGCTTCGTGTACCTTTTTGGGGTCTCAGCGTGCTTCGTTAGTTTCCGGGCGTGGCACCAAAACCCGCGCGACTTGTGTCATCTCGTATTCATTTTCCACTGCTGTCACTCGCCTTTACCGAAGTGTGCGTCCGCAATTTCGTCCTATCTTTTCCTCAAACAAACCTCATTGCGTTTTGGCCGATTCGTCCAGCAATTCCTTCAAGTACGGCTGCCACACCGCCGCGTAGGTGTGCGTCCCGTGCCCATGGGTCTGCTCCGAAGCTGGCACCAAGACAAACTTTCCGCGTTTCACGCGCTTGATCTCGCGTTCCGCTATGCCCAATTCCGGCGGGTTAATGAAATCGTCCGCGGAATTGATAAACATCACCGACGCCTGTATCGTTTCAAGTTTTCCCGAAGGGTCATAATCCCGCGATGCGCTGACGGCATACAACAAATCGTTCGCATCCAGGCTCGCCGTCATCCGCGTCATCGCCTCGTTGAGAAACTTGTCAACCGCATCCCGCGTCGGTTGTTCTCTCTGCATTTGTATCGGCGCGCTTCCCGCGATCAGCAAAAAATCCGCGGAGATTTGCAGCGCCGCTCGTGGTTCCGTGGTGTACTCTCCGCCTTTCCACGCCGGGTCCTGACGAATTCCATCGATGACCATTTTTCGCCACAACCGGTTGCGTCCCGCGATTTGCACCGGCAGGCACGCCAGCGGCATCAACGCATCCATATACTCCGGATACGTTTCCCCCCACACCCACGAATGCATGCAACCCATCGATGTGCCCAGAATTAGCCGCAGATGATTCACTCCCAGTCCCTTTTCCACCAACTCGTGCTGTAGCGTGACCATGTCCGTGTAGTCGTACTGAGGAAAATGCGCATGCATCCCGTCGCTTGGCTTGCTCGATTTTCCGTGCCCCACGTTGTCCGGCACGATAATGAAATACTTGGCCGCATCCAGGAGTTCGCCCGGGCCAAACAGCATTCCCGCGAACATCGGACGCAAAAATCCCCCCCCGCTCCCCCCGGTACCGTGCAGGATCAAAACCGCGTTTATGGTTCGTCCGCCGGCATCCTTCACCTGCTTTCCGAACGCTCGGTAATGCAGCCGCACTTCCGGTAGCGTGTCGCCCGACTGAAAATGAAAGTCATGTACGACGTAGTCGCCTTCCTGCGCCGGATATTCTTCCGGCGTCTGTGTCTGCTGACTTCGCAGGGGTGCGGCGATCACCCCGAGAAATATTGTTGTCACGGTGATTTGCAGCAGGCGGCTCATAGTTCCCCCAAGCGATGCGAGTCTACACCGAAACTCTCTCGCGACCCGTTTCACGCACCGTCGCGGTTCAGAACGGCCGGTTTTTCCGAGCAATGTTCGCACCGCGAAGAACCCGCTTCGATCCTCGAGATCGGCCGGACCCCACCGTTCGACCGCACTGCGACTTCTGCTATACTACTCAGGTTCCTGCGGTCGTGGCGGAACTGGCAGACGCACCAGCTTGAGGGGCTGGCGGTAGCAATACCGTGGTGGTTCGAATCCACTCGACCGCACCATTCCCCATCCCGAGCCCAAATAACCCACTTACCATCAATCGGTTACACTACCGTTACCGGTTCGCCGCCCATGACCCTTATTCACTCATCTCCCTTTAACACGCCTAAATAATAATTGGGTGGTATTCAAATCATGGGCTCTCATCGAGTCACACCCTTCCCCGGAGGATGTTGTGCGATACACGAAGCGGCTGGCAGTAGCTCGCGAATTTTCGAGGCTGGTCAAGTACTGCGACCCCAGGCCCAGGTTAACCTTTCTCTATTCCGACGGTAGCGGCGATATCCTTCCCGCCGACGAACGCTCTGCCAAATGGAAGGCGGAAGCACAGATCGATGCCTGGATCAAAGCCAAGCCTTGCGTAACCTTTATCAACAGCCACGGTACCAGCGACATCCTTCCTTTCGACATCTGGCGCGCACGCACCCGCGTCCTCGTCAACCGCAAAAAACGCCGCACGCGCGCCAAGGCCGCCTGACCACCGTCGCCGATCGACCGGAACCTACGCACTGGACTCGCACTCTTCGCGCGATTCGAGGCCCGACCGAATACCTGCCCGTGTGAAAACTTCACCCTGTGCCCAATCGGGATGGCCGATAATGCATACGTAGCGGTCATACGGATTCAGGGACGGGGGACCGAATCTCAGGAGATTCCGCTCCTTGGCTTCCCACTTCTTCCCGTGAAGGCGGCTAATTCTCGCTCCCAACGGTCTCTGCGGTCGTGCGTCCGCAAGCTTTCGGCGTGCCATCCTGCAGCGCCATAACTGATGCATTCTGAATCCTAAGGACTTTGGACGGGCTGAAAAATAAGGCTGGGTGAAAATCCGCGTGAGCGTCCAGCGAAGCCTCGTTACAAAAGGAAAGGCCCGCCATTCCGGACGGACCTTAACCAGATACCTTCAGGTAAAGTGACTTACGGCTTCGCTGGTGTGCTGGGCGCAGGTTGTTGTGGCGTGGATGACTGTGGTGCCGCAGGTTGCGGCGTCGGTGCCGGATTGCTCTGGGGCGGTGGCGTTGGCGTCTTTTGTGCCGGTTTCGAGAACTGCTGCAACACCGACCCGCCTTGCTCCACGCTGCGGTCGACCCGAACCACCATTGCCAGCGCGCAAATCATGAACATCACCGCGCACCACGTGGTCGCTTGCGACAAAACCGTCGCCGCTCCTCGTGGCCCAAATGCCGTCTGGCTCCCCGCTCCACCAAACGCACCTGCCAAATCCGCCGCCTTGCCGCTCTGCAACAGCACCACGATAATCAGCACCAGGCAATTCAGCACGAAAAACGCGTTGAGCAGCCAAGCCGCCCAACGGAATCCGACCATGATGATCGCAAAGCCAATCAGCAAAGCGAAAACCCATTTCATCCAAGCTGGCATTTCCTATACCTCATTCCGATCAATTCGAGGCTCTCTTACCTCGGCCAACCCTTCACCAGGTCGGCAAACGACTTTGCGTCCAGGCTCGCTCCGCCCACCAGCGCGCCGTCCAGTTCCTCTTGCGCCATCAATCCCTGAATATTGTCAGGCTTGACGCTTCCGCCGTACAGAATCCGCACCGCCGAAGCATGGCTTGAA
>Ga0306921_10002222_pt1 | contig 19449 bp, 21 predicted proteins | sample sta12Cox44000080_FD_203760 | JGI IMG/M metagenome (GOLD analysis project Ga0306921, IMG submission 203760) | Lab enrichment of tropical soil microbial communities from Luquillo Experimental Forest, Puerto Rico - statoxic.12C.oxic.44.000.080 (v2)... | ecosystem: Environmental > Terrestrial >... | reverse complement strand
CAAGGTTGTTGCAGGAACGCACCAAAAGTCGCCGACTGAGCGGCATGGCTGCCGACGACGGGGCGAATTGCTCGGCTTGGCGTATCGGTGGCCACTTCGGGAGATGGCCGCGAGCAGCCGAGAGTGGCTGACGGTGCTTCGGAGCTGCTCCAAAACGTCTTCGGTAAAGACAAAATCCCAGCCGCCTTGTGTATGGAGTCGCAAGCCTTCCGCTCGGTACTCCAGTCGAGCTGGAATTGATCTTTGAGGTGAGTCAGGCGTGAGTCGTTGGAGTTCCGTCTCTGGGAGCATGAATTCAGCAGGATTCCGACCATCGCAGCAAAAATCCGCACACCTCCGCATCCGATCTGGAATCTACTCACAGTGAGCAGAGCTTCTCGCAAATACACCCTTAAAAGGGTGAGAAGAAAGGACAAAAAAAGGAGAAAAAAAAATGAAAATTAAGGAGAAAGAAATGAAAATCTCACAAACGTCAGCGGTCCGATGCCTAATGCAGCGTCTTGGCGTTGCGTTTCTCGCGTTTACACTCGTCATCGGTGCGACCGGCTCTGCGATTGTCGGCCAAACTCGAGACGAATCAGCCATTCGCTCGCTCGGAGATACTTTTGCTAAGGCGTTCATTCAGAAGAATCCCGAACTCCGGGCATCCCTTTTCGCCGAAAATGGAACCTTCGTGACGCCGGTGGGCGACTATCTGCAAGGGCGGATCGCCATGGTGAAGGACTTCGGTTCCGAGGCGCAAGCAGTCAACGACACCACGCAAGCGGCGTTCTCCAACTACCGGGTCCGCTTCATCAAGCCCGATGTCGCGTTCGTCGACGCACTCCTTACCTTGCACAATGTCAACGGCCCGGATGGATCGATCATCCCCGTGATACCGGTCAACTTTTACTACGTGGCCGCCCGCCACGGCGATAAATGGCTGATCGAGGATGGACGTGCGCATTTCGCGCCCGCGCCGGCTAACAGCATGACCTCTCGAAACTAACCTGGAGAATGCCTGTGCCACATTCCACCACCCAGCTTGATAAGGAACCGATCGCCGCAAGCACGCCGGAGTGTCAAGCCGGCGTGCTTGTAGCTCGCAGGCACCACCTGCTGGTGAGGTGCAGCCACTGGCTGAACGTGCCGATCCTTCTGGGCCTCATCTTGAGTGGCGTGTCCATTTATTGGGCATCTCCGGTCTATCAGCACAAGCCGGATCCACAGACCGGAAACTTTGATCATCTCGCAGACATCGGCGTCTGGATGTGCGCGCATGTGCCTGGGCTGGATCAATACAGCAATCCGCCAGACTGGGTCTACAACCACATAAGCCTCGGTCCCGGCTTGCTCGCAGTGGCTCTGCGGCTCCATTGGCTCTGTGCTTATTTGTTCATGCTGAACGGCCTCGTCTTCGTTATAGGGTTGGCCTTCGGAGGTGGCTGGCGCTCTCTGTTGCCCCGCCGGACCGACCTGCGCGATGCACTGAAGATGTTTCGGTACTACATAGGCCTCCCCCTTGCCAAACTAACTCGCCGTACCTGGCTGCATCCGCGCTTCAACACAAAATACAACGCACTTCAACGCGTCGCTTATTTTTCCGTTCCGGTCGCCGGGCTCCTATCGGTCTTGACGGGCTGGGCGATTCACAAACCCATGCAACTCTATTGGTTGGCTGTAATTTTCGGTGGTTATGACAAAGCGCGTATCTGGCACTTCTGGCTCATGTGGGTTTTTATTCTCTTTGTCGTGCCCCATGTGATTTTGGTTCTCGCGGATGGGTGGGACACGCTTCGCAGCATGATCGTAGGTTGGTCGACGAGGGCGGAGAGATCGGTGGATTATTCACAATGAACCTTGAAGATGAAAACTCTGCGCTAGGGGCGGACAACACATCCTCGACGGAATCCGCGCCCCCACAAGAGCCCGCAGGCTTCTTCCAGGAACGGCTTCCGGAAGTGATGGAAGTGGCTCCGCAGCTCCTGCGTCATTGGAGTCGCCGCGATGTTCTGCTCTTCGGAATGGGCGCGATAGCCGCGGCCGCAGGCGGTGTCTCTCTCTTGCCTCAAACTACACTCGAACGCCTGGGCATCATCCACGAAAAAAAGAACTGGCCGAAAAAGGAATGGCTTCTGAATAGAGCCCTGCGCATCGATGACGATGTTGCAGAGGCTCTGTATTCAAGAGATCGCTTGGTTCCAACCTACACCAAATTGCAGATTAGCCCGCTCAAGAACAATTACAACGGAGCCACTCCGAACCCCAGCTACGTTCCAGAATGGCGTTTGACACTCGACGGGCTTGCTTCCGGCCTAAGTGTTTCTTTGAACATTCGGAACCTGCTCGCTTCCTTCCAAGTGCATGAACAAATCACGCGGCTGGTGTGCGTTGAAGGTTGGAGTGCGATTGCCGGGTGGGCCGGGCTTAGGTTTGATGACTTGCTTCGTGCTTACCCGCCAATGTCCCAGGCGAAATGGGCCCGATTGGAATCGTCGGTCAATCTCGGTCCCTGGGGAAATCCCGACCCATACTTCGTGTCGCTCGATCTGTCGACGGCCCGACATCCCCAAACCCTGCTCGCGACTCACCTCAACGGAAAGCCTCTCACAGTGGAGCACGGAGCTCCACTGCGATTGGTTGTACCTGTGAAACTAGGTCTGAAGAACATCAAGGCGATTACGCGGATTACCTATACTAAGGACGAACCGTCGGACTATTGGGCTAAGCGCGGGTATTCGCGCTACGACGGAATTTGAATCCCTATCCTGAGACGACTTGCTGAGTAGATCAAGGGCAAAGCGGAAGTAATCTCCTACGCTTGATACCAGATTTTCCTAGAGGAGGGTGTACTGGCATTGTGATAGCAGCCGGTAACCACGCCGTCCTGTGCGAATTCTTCGGTGGAATACTGAATGATCAGACACCAGCTAACTGATTGGAGAGACGAGAGTTGGCTTGCGAGTGCATCGGACCTGAGCGTGCTCCGCCGAAACTCGTGGCATCGGATGAACGGCTGTAATAGAATGAAAACAAATTAGTTGCTCGGATCCCCGGTAGCTCAACGGTAGAGCATTCGGCTGTTAACCGAAGGGTTGCTAGTTCGAATCTAGCCCGGGGAGCCAACTTCTCTTCTATTCTCAGCTACTTACACACCACGATTTTCCCTTCTGCTCCTTTCTGCGGCGAACTGTCACGGAAATGTAACGGTGCGCGCTTTCCGTACAGCCGCTTGTTTGTTTTTTCGACGGCCTTTCTTACCTGATCGGCCATTCCCAACTGGTAGCGACGTTTGGTTTCCGGGCTTGTGTGGCGCATGCCGTGCTGCACCACAGCATCCGGGGCAACCTCACTCAGCCGAGTACAAAACACGTGCCGCAAGTTGTAAATCGGAAATGCGGTCACGCGAGCTCTCCTGAGCGTGGCGTTCCAAGCAGTTTTGACCGTGGTGATCGGCTTGTCCGGAACGACTGGACTCGGAAAAACGTACTCGCTCCGGATCGGGGAGGATTCCTGCTTCCATGCGCGCAGAACGTCGCACGCGTATTGCGAAAGCGGTATCGGCTCCGCCGATCCTGGGGTTTTCACATTGTTGTCCAGGCGGATCACCTTTTGATCGAAATCCACCTGTGACCACCGTAGTGAAAATCCCTCGCTGTACGTCCTTCCCCCGGTCTGGGAGAGAAGAATGATCGCCACGCGAAGATGGGGCGGTGCCGCATCCAAAATCCGCCGTTCTTCGTCGAGGGTCAGCATTCTTCGCGTCGGTCTCTCTCGCAGTTCGTTGAAGTGTTTGACCTGGGCCGCCGGATTCTCCGCGATGTACTTCCTCTTCACCGCGAAATCCAGCATGCATTTCAAACACTCTAGCTCGCGATTGACCGTGGCCCCCTTCACAGTTTGCCCGGGCCGATTCTTCGCTGGTTGCTGCCGCCGTTCGTCGCGGTAGGTTTCAACTTGCCCTACTGTGATGTTCGTCAGCTTTCGGTCACCGAAGAACGACCTCAGGTTTCTTATGTACGAGCGGTGGCCTTTGACCGTGTTTTCGCTGAGCCCGGCGAAATGCGACTTTTCAAATTCCTCGCACAACAGACCGAACCCTATTCGTTCACCCGGCGAGCCGATTTTGAAGAGCCCCAGCGCGAGCTCGCCTTCTCTGCGCTTCCATATTTTGTTGGCGATCTCTTTGCTAGTGGTCTTCGTTGATACAAACTGCCGCTCTCCATTTACGGTGTACGTCATCCACCAGAAGCGCGAAGCACGTCTCTGATAGAGTCCCATCAGCACTCCTCTCATTTACCGGAGCGGGGTGCCGAAGCGATTATACCTTTGTGGTTCGCGGAATGGCGGTCCGGCCTCACATGGCGGGCCTTGAACTCGTCGAGGCTGGACAAGCGATATTGGAGCCTGCCGCAGAACTTTCTCGATTCAATCTCTTGATGCTCGGAGTACCGATAAAGCGTGCTGCGTCCCACGCCAAGGTATTCCGCGGCGGCCACGTGGTCTAACCAGGAGTCAACGAGTTCCAACGTTGGTGGCTTCCGAGGATCGGGCGGTAGAGCAACTGCCTTCTGGTTGGCCAGAGCCGAGAGGAGTTTCTGGAGCGTTTCAAGAACCGGGCCTTCGCTGCGGGGAATCACGAGCACATAGGCACAGGGCAGCGACTCCCCGACGGATTGCGCGGTGTTTTGTGTTTCGACCGAAAGGTCAGTGGTTCCCATGGTCTTCCCCAACATGCCGAAAGAGGCGACTGGTACGTTCTTTGCGTCCTCCACTAGCGCTGCCAGCAGTTCCGTTAGCGTTGGATCTTGTCATTTGATTCCTCCGTTCCCCTTGCCGGCGCAATCCTTCGCGGCGTTGCGCGCCAGTGAAACCCAGGTCTGTTGGCCTCTAGCCGTTTGAGGTTGGCCAGCGGATCGCGCGTTTCCAGTGCCGATACATCCCCGTCGCCCGCATGCTGCGACTCCGAGGGCTTTGTGCCTTTTTCCCAGCCGCCTGGAGCGGTTGCTGCATTACTTCTTCTTGCACGCCAAAGAGTCATCTGAAAAACGTGGTAGCCCATGTTGAAGCCCTGGTTGCGTAGCGTCACCCAGATGTCCTTGAGTGTCTGGCCGGACCGCAGCGCCGCCTCGATTGTGGGTAGGAGAGAGCGAATGAGGGCCGCCTTTTTCTTCGGCGCCGTGGCGGTCAGTTCCTCAATGGAGTTGCGATAATCCTTTAGTATTGACATGTGGCATCTGCATGCTGTATGTATATAGCACTATGCGTCACGATTTGTAAAGAGCGAAAAGTGCAGTGATGCTCGGCCTCAAACAAATGTCTTCGTTCTTTCAACGTTCGGAAACACCAGGAAACGGTCGGAAACGAATTCAAGCGTTCGATCAACATCGGTCATCCAAAGGAAACAGAATTCAACACGCTTAAACAGAATGAAACGAAACCGAGACCGATTGAGCGTTGGCGAATGTGGGTTTACTGGGTATTGGAACATAAAGGGATGCGCCCGCTTGGTTGGTGATTTGAGCGACAACTTCTGTGCAATGAGTGTGATATGTGGGGGCGGTTTTTCGGCCATTGCGCCACAAATGCGCCACACAAAAAAAGGAGGATTAATCACATGAGAAAACACCGCATCGAGCGCAATCTTGCGTTCCCCAGTGCGGAGTTCCGTGCAAAAGTGCGCACCGCCGCGAAGCAACGTGGCTTCCGGACCGAACAGGCTTTCTTGATTGCGGCTTGTGAGCACGAACTTGAGAGAGGCGACAACACGGAAGCGATGGACGACCTTGAGGCTCGTATCGTGGCGACCCTCTCAAACGTAGCCAGGGAAGTGCAGGCGCTCTTCACTCTGGTGCACACCCAGGTGGCGCTCACGAATTGCCTGTTGCAGTATGTCCTGACCTGCGTCGCTGAGCCTCCCGAGGAAGTACTACCCGCGGCCCGTGCGCGGGCAAAGCTCAGATACGCGAAGATTCTTCGCCTTGCTGGCCAAGAGGTCGCGACTCGAAACAAAGCCACCCTGGAAGAGGTACTAACTCATGGCAAACAGCACTGAGGGACCACCCATCCGCCTCAGGCCCCGTCGGTCAAAGCGAAATCCGAACGACGATCCTCGGAGGTATGCCGGAGTCATCGGATCGGTGCTTCGATTCGCTCAAATGACAAACCGCGCGCGCCGTCGCCGCAGCCAATCACAATCTGAGTCTGTTCGGCAGTTTCGCTCCTCCCGACTCGGTAGCCAACGGGTGTCCGTCCGCGTGACTTATGCAAAAAACAAAACCAGGGCCAATGGAAGGCACACGGACGCTATATTGCGCGCGACTCTGCTACGCACGGGGGCAATCCCTCCCGTGCAGGGTTTGACGGCACCAGAACGGATATAAATATCGCCTCGGTCCTCGACAGTTGGCAGCGAGCGGGCGATGAGCGCCTCTTCAAAGTCATTGTGTCCCCTGAGTTCGGCGAACGTCTGAACCTCCAGGACCACACACGAAAACTCATTCAGTGCATGGAGAAAGATTTGAGGACGCGCCTGGAATGGGTAGCTGCCGTGCACTTCAATACCGAGCACCCTCACGTGCATATCGCGCTACGCGGGAAGGACCAGAACGGGTGCGCGCTGGTGATAGCCCGCGACTACATTCGTTCCGGCATCCGGTCCCACGCCGAGAACCTGGCGACTAAAGTTCTTGGCGCCCGAACCGAACTCGATGCGGAGGAAGCTCGACAAAAGGAGATCACGCAAGCTCGCTACACTTCGCTGGATCGGATCATCCAGAGAGCGAATGACGGACAGTCCTGCTCATTCACTATCACCACGGACATCACGGCTCCAGGACTCTCCGATCGAGAAAGACACCTCCACCAGAACCTGAGCGCGAGGCTTGCGCATTTGGAAAAGATGGGCCTCGCGAAATTGGTTGCATCACAACAGTGGATTGTCCAGAGCAACTTTGAGACGGTCCTCCGAACACTGCAGCGAACCGTGGACCGACAAAAGATGCTCTCCGCTCACGGCGCGCTTCTCTCAGATCCGCGTTTGCCGTTCGAGATCACAAACATTCGAAATCTAAAGGCAGTGGAGGGTCGAGTTCTCCTAAATGCCGAGGAAGAAGCGAGCGGCCGGCGATATCTTCTTCTGGAAGGCATCGACGCGAAGGTTCACCTCATTTATCACACGCAAGAGATCGAAGAGGCGCGACGGGCCGGCAAACTTGCCGTCAACAATTTCGTCCGCCTCGAAAAGCGCTTTGCAGACCGAATCCCGCACATCGAGATCTCGGATTATGGTGACGCCGATGCCTTGCTCAAAAACCGCGGGCTCATGAACAAGCAAGCCCACACACTTCTCAGGCAAGGCATCGCACTCGACCAAGATCTGTGGGGCGGCTGGCTCGGAGAGTACCACAGAGCACTTCGCGTCACGGCTGAAAGGCACGCGGTTTCGGGTAGGGAGAGACCCGCTCAGAAGAGTTCAAGACGACAAAGGTAACTGAGCGCGATGGTGAACACCCGTCGCGCATGCGTGGTGACTGTCGCTTAGTTGAAGCGCACTCCAGGGTCAGGTATATATCGTATGCACCGGAGCTGCGTGGGCAGGACAATAACGATTCCCTGCAAAGGATCTGCGACCTGTGGCAATACGTAGGAATCCTAATTTCGATGTTTTCAATGTCCGGCTGTTAGTGGGTCTGGACAAGCTGCTTCGCGAGAAACGGAGGTATCAAGGGGATTTGTCCGCTTCGATCAACGACGCGCTGCTGGCCGTCAATCTCAACACCGTCAAGTTAGTCACTCTTCAGGGAAAGAAGAAACAAACCGCACGGGAGACGCAGGTTGTGCTTCTGCGCCGTCTCATCCGCAGGATCAAGCGAATTGCGGATGCGCGAGGCTGCTCGATCAATCAGCTCGTGAATAGCGGCTTGGCGGCGTACTATTCGAAGGAACCGGCAAGGCGGCTCGGAGTGCCCTCTAGGCCAACACGACGGACAGCCAGCGCAACCTACGACAAAATGAGCGGCGACGAGCGGCAACAGCTGGTGGAAGAGCTTGTCGGTCTCGCGGGCTTGCAGGAAGGACCGAAAGACGCATTTCCAGACGGTACGCGCTATGAGTATGACTCCAGATTCAAAACAACCTTTGAAATCACTCCTTCTGGCAGACGGTTTCCGGTGGGTTTGGTCGCAGGTGCATTTCAGCGGCGCTCAGGAAAGCTGGAGACACACAAAAGCCAGTGGTAAGGAACCGCACTTTGAACGAACTGAGACCCTTGCTGGTTGTCATCGCCGGCCCGATGGGCGCGGGCAAGACGACCTTCTACGATGCCCACCTCAAAGAAGCACTTCCAGTTTTGGTTCCGCCAGTTCCACACCAACGAGAAGCGATGTTGCGCGAGCATTGCTCGTTCGCGGTTGAGGACTTGGTCGTAGACACCGAATTACTAGAGCACGCCACGGATGCAGGCTACGCCACGAAAGTAATCTTCATTTCGACCGAGGACCCCGCCCTGAATATCGGGCGCATCCTGATCCGAATGGGTCGCGGAGGCCAGTCAGTGCCGCTCAAAACGATTCCCGAGTCGTACGATGAATCAATGAGGAGCCTTCCAAAAGCTTGCAAGCACGCTGATGACGTTCTCGTGTATGACAACACGCCAGACGGAAAGGGACACCGCCTTGTGGCGCGCTTCATCGCCGGCGAGTTGGTTAAGACAACTCACCCTCGTCCGGAGTGGTTGAAAAGTGCCATCAGCCGTGAAGAAAAGAAATCCGCGCGCGGTCGCTAGAGTCCTCCCGTTTACTAGGACCGACGCCAATGTCGCCCTTTCATGCGCCCGCAAACAGGCTAGAATCCCCCAGAGGGTCAGGATGCGTAAGACTCCAATAAAGAAAACCGACCAGCCATTATCACGGAGGTTGCAATGAGATACACATTAATCGCGGCTCTGCTCGCATCGCTTCTACTTCCCGGTCCCCTCCGCTCTGCCAAGGACGAACCCATTAGCATGGCCTTGATCCAGCTACTCGCGAATCCTGAGAAGTTCGACCGGAAGTCCGTAAGAGTTTGGGGTACCTGGATATGGTGTGCCAAGAACTGGGCCGCCAGCCATGCTCGCAAGGGGCCTTCCTATATTTCCACGAAGAAGACGTGTCCGTGGCGAATTCCCTACGAGGGTGTTAAGAAGTCGGCGCTGCCTAGTAACAACCTAACAACTCGTGTTGGTCGACCTTGGAGGAACTACTCAGCCGGGTTGCGGTGGCTTGTGACGGTCTCGTCCATGCATGGATCTCTTGGAACTCGTCCATCATTTCTTCATGCCGCGATCGGTGTCTGAAACAATCCACGACAGTGCGGTCGCCATCGATAGGAACCGAAATGGAGTACACCTGCTGTCGGACTCGGTTCCGGCGGTCGCCCATTCCGTGAGCTATGAGTCCGATGTTCGTTGTAATACTGTTGAAAACTCTCAAGCTTAGCTTCCAGATCCGCGGCGGTCCAAAACAATGTTCGATCGAGATATTCTCGCCGGATCGTCCCGATCAGTCTCTCGACAAACGGATGCGATAGCGGAACATAGGGCACGGTCTTGATTTCCTGGACTTCCAGGATCCGCAGATTCGCCTGCCACTGACGAAAGCGATACAGCGGATCATGATCCGAGCTGAGATATTTCGGCAGCGTTTGCGCGCGAATCGCCCGACCGAACATCCGGCATAACGCCACTCCGCCCACCATACCGCGATGAACGGCAAACCCCACAATCCGTCGAGTAAATTGATCCATCACCACGAGAACCCAGTGAGTTCGTAGGATTGCCGATTCACATCGAAACAGATCAATCGACCATAGCGAGTCTCTAGCGTGGCCAATAAAGGAAAGCCACGACGGACCGCCGGACCCGAACTCCGGTCGGAAGTGGGTGCCCAGAATCCGACGGACCACATCCTTGTCGATCTCGACGCCGAACGCCATCGTCATTTGCTGGGCAATTCGCTTACAACCCCAGGTCGGATTTCGCCGTTTCATTTCCACGACCGCATCGATCCATTCTTTTAGCGGACCTTTGGGACCAGGCCGAGATCGGCCTTTGGGGGAGAACAGCAGGCGGTACTTTTGCTTCGTCAGCATTTTGTGAAAATGCAACAGCGTCGAAGGTTTCAGGACAAGAGCAGACCGCAAAACGCGGGCCGGACGCATCAGCAGCGAACACAGGCCGGCAATGATCCGGTCCGAAGTTCGAAGGTTGGGGGCGCGCTTCCGATAGCGATTGAGAATTAGGACCTGGTGTCGCATCAAGACGGATTCGGCAACAACGGAACGGAGCCCACTGGGTCGAGCGAGCCGGAATAGGATGACGATCACATGCAGAAACAGAGTGAACATGTCACGCATGCGACAGATCGTATCAGACCTAAAACCTCAAGAATTCACGGCGCTTGCGGAATTCGCCACCCACAGGTGTACGCGAAGCAAAAACCCTCCTTGTATATACGCAGGACCTTGCATGGGTTGTGCGTCTTCCTTGCACGCGGACACGCGACCCAGCGTCAGTCATTTCATTCATGAAGTGAGGCAAGTTACTGACCTCGGAGAGCCGCAATTCGTCAACGACCCTCGTGGCCCGCCACGCAGCACTAGATGGCGGACCACGAAGCGAGCGACGGACCGCTAGAAGTTGTACTTCAGCGCGAATTGAATGATTCGCGGCCGGTTCGCCGTTGACAGAATGGAGCTCGATCCGTTCGCGATATTCACCAGTCCTAGGTTGCCTGTGGCTGACCCAAACCCGCCGGACTGCGGCCCCGAGAATACCGGATGATTGAAGGCGTTAAAGAACTCGGCACGGAAGTCCACCGAAGTAGCTTCTGTGACTTTTGTGTTCTTGGTGATCGACAGATCCCAGTTTTGCTGGAAGGGTCCACGGAAGGTATTTCGTCCAACGTTCCCAATTGCCGCGCCTGCAACAGCGGGATTGGATTGATCATTCAATTGGCAGGGCACAACGACATTCTGGTTGTTTACGCAATTTCCGCCCGGCACAAAAGCGTTCAAGTTGAGGAACGACCCGAGGCGGCTTTCCACTCCGCCTGAAGGAATGGCCGAGGCAAGAGTCGCGCCCGGGGCCAAGGTGGCAAAGTTGGTTCCATTGATGCCTTCGAGGTCCTGAAGGGTAAGAGCTGAACTGTCAAACAGCGTAATGGGCGTGCCCGATTGAAATGTGCTCACTCCATTCACGGCCCATCCGTTCACCAACCGGCTCGGACCGCGGCCGTGCAGCAATCTCGCAACGGGCAAATCGTAGTTGTAACTCACAACGAAACGATGTGTCCGGTCGAAATCAGACACTGCGCGTTGGCCATTCGGATCAAGGAGATTGCCGTACTGGGTAAGGCCGTTCAGTTCATCGCCGAATACTGAACCTGAACCATTGTCAATGGATTTCGAGTAGGTGTACGCAGCCTGGAAATACAAAGAGCCAGTGAAATGATGGCTCAGCGTAGTCTGCAGTCCATGATACGTTGAGCTGCCGTCCTGGAATTGAAAGAAACCGCGAGAGTTGGCCAGTCCTAGGTATTGCGTGGGAACTCGCGCGTTCAAACTTGCCGCGGTACTTGCAGTGATTTCGATTGTTCCATCCGGATTCTTCGTTACGAACGGCGTACCAGCGGGCACGTTCACGTTAGCGCCAATGGAAGCCGGTATAACGCAGGGGCTTGCGATCGTGCAAATTTGGCCAGGATTCGCAGGCCTGCCTGTTCCGAGCAAGTGCGACCCGCGCGTCCCCACATATCCTACTTCCAACAGCCATCCCTTCCCCAAGTCTCGTTGGACATTGAAATTCCACTGCTGGGCATAAGGTGGACGGAAACTACGGATGGGGAAAAAGAAGAAGCCTGAAAGCGGGCCGCTATCAGCGCTGCGGAAAATCGGCGCACCGCTTGCTCCATCGAAAGCGATCAAAGCGGGCACCACCTGATCCGTCGTCAGAGGAAATGCGGAATTCGGCAAGAGGCTTGGAAAAGGGTTTTGGGGCGTCACTGAAAATTGCTGCGCACTGACAGCTTCGGAAAAGGGGAGGCCGCCGGCGGTCTGTAAAAGTGACTGATTCGAGACACGCTGATAATAAATGCCGTACCCCGAACGAATTACGGTCTTCTGATTTCCGAAAATGTCCCAGGCGTAGCTGACTCGAGGAGCGAAATTGCCGGCGCTAAAACAATTCACCAGCGTGCAACTGGAAACTCCATGCGTGCCGACATTCTTCGTTCCCGAAGGGTGGATGATACTGATCGGACCCGGCTGTCCGTCTTCGAGACCGCGGAAGTTTGAAAGGAAATTATTGAGTTCGTGAGCTGTACTCAAGCCCTCCCATCGCAGCCCCAGGCTAAGGGTGAGGCGTGGCTTAATCTTCCAGTCATCCTGGACGTACCCGGAAAAGTCCAGGGCGCGGAAGTGGAACGAGGAAAAGCCAGCTTCCGCTTGAGTCGTGTCAACGCGGCCCAGGAGGAAGTTCTGGAAGCCGCTAAGGGCCGGCGGGTTAGGGAAACCTGGGGACGCGTCTCCAGCAGGAGTATCGGCAAATGTAACAGTGCCTCGCTGGGCGAAATTGTTGAAGCGGTTCAGCTGATAGCGGCTCGCATCAAACCCCAAACGGATGAGGTGTTTTCCCCTTGTAATCGAAAGGTCGTCGGCTTCGTAGAAAGTATTGAACGCGCCGCCTCGGTTGTCGTTGGTACCGGTGCCGACCACCAACGGCCCGCCGCCGGTGATGATCAATTGATAGGCGGCCGGGAACTGCGCCGAGTTGGGGCGTGTCGCTCCGATGTCCGCGAGAGAAATCGGCTCGGATGGGTCTTGGGCAAAAAGGAATCTGCTGAACCCAAAACGCACGTCGTTTACCACGTTACTTGAGAATACTCGTGTCCAGCCCAGTTTCAGAAACCGATTTGACCCGGGCAGATCCTTTGCAAAAGGGAGGCTGTTCGCGTTGTTCGCTCCGGTTCCAAAGGGCTGGGTTGTGCCATTGTCAGAGAAGAACCATCGCGCACTCAGTTTATCCTTTGAAGTCAATTGCTTGTCAGCGCTCAACACAAACTGATCGTCTTGAAACGTCCCCACGCTAGTGGCAGTGATGTTACCCAGATTCACGCTCCGCCCGTTAAAACCAGGAGTTCCTGCTACTGTCGGAATGCAAAACTTTCCGTCGTTGAACAGTGGGCACTTAGACGCGGGTAAATTCAGATACGCAAGAGCGACGGGATTAATCTGTGAAGCGGAGAAACCTGCCGGCAAAAAGGTTGCCGCTAAGGTTGCCGCGTCCCTGCTTTGTGGCAAGACAGGAATTTGCGAGTTGAGCACGGTTCCTGCCGAAATTCCCGACGCCTCGCGGGTTCCCTGGTAATTCACAAAGAAAAAGAAGTCTTTTGACTTGGGAACAGGTCCGCCGAATGAGCCGCCGTACTGATTCTGGCGGAGAACCGGACGCGGGACGTCCGGGGTGGCCGCATTGAAAAAGAAATCATTCGCATTCAAGACGTTGTTGCGGAAGAACTCGTACGCATCCCCGTGATAATGCGCCGTGCCACTCTTCAAATTCACTTGGACGTTCCCGCCTCCGTTGCGCCCCGACGAAGCGTCGTACAACGACGTCTGCGTTTTGAATTCCTCAATAGTGTCCGGATTTGGCAACGGAACGTTATCTAAAACGGGGAGGTTAACGTCGTTGGCGTTGACGCCTTCCAGTTGGAAATTGTTGTTGGTCGGACGCTGTCCGTTGATATTAATCGTCACTGCTCCCCGGCCAAGCGCCGCGGAGTCAAACAGTTCAGTGTTCGCGCCGGCTGACAGCGTCAAGAGCGTCAGGAAATTCCTGGTCGACAGAGGGAGCGTGCTGGCCGTCTCGGCCGAAATGGTCTCGCCAGTCGTCGCGGACGTCAGCTCCACAGGAGTAGTCACATCGTTGACAACCACGGATTCCGTCACTTGGCCAATGTGAAGTGTGGCTGTCACGCTGGCCGTTTCGGTCACTTGGACGAGAACGTTGTCCGTAATGAATTTCATAAAACTGGTCGCCGCCACTTCCAGACGGTAGTGCCCGGGCGGCAAGCTTGGAACATTGAAGGTCCCAGCGCTCGTACTTGTAACGCTTCGCTCTTCCTTCCCGGTCGCCTGATTGATTATCACGATCGTTGCGCCCGAAATTGCCCCGCCCTTTTCATCCAACACCGTTCCAGTGATTGCTCCTGTCGCTCCCGCTTGGGCCCGCAGGCCAGAGGGTATAAGAAGCGCAATTACCGATGCACATAGAAAGATTGCCACCCACTTTTTCATTTTCACTTTGCCCTCGAAACTCTCGAATCTGCGGTTCATCTCGAACACCCCTGTGATGTGGTTTCTGCCTAGTTCAACGTTCTAATGCACACCCGTACGCAGCGCCGGAAGACATCCGTTCCTGTCTTGCGCGAACGGCCTACGACTGCGAGGCGAGAGCCCCTGCACAATTTGAAGGTTGTTTACGGTAAAGGTTGCAGTGGCGAAATGTAATGTCGATTACAAATCGCCGGTCCTGTGTGAGGAACACCCTTGCAAACAAGGCTCGGCGACATGCTTGAATAGATCTATCTCGTAGAACAGTCGAATATGCATGCCCAACCTTCGAGGAACGAGCCCTTACGGACAGTCATTCGATGATGAAACGCCCGCCGTGTCTGCTCAAGAAACGGCGGGCGTCCCAAACCTACTGCTCAAATGGTCAGTCGAGCCGCTGAGCGATCGGGCAGTTGATGGAGAATCCGGAGCTTCCGAATGGTTTTCCACCCGGGCCGGTGATTAGGCCGTCTTGCACGAAGGTAAGAATCTGGAATTCCTCGCGCACTTGGCCGCGGAAGCCTTCCTCAATCGCTTCTTTGGTCCATTCGAACAATTGAGCGTCCCAAGCCGGGCTGTAATCCAGCGCGATTGTCGGGATTCCGCCAAGCACGTTGTTGGGGCGGGCACCATCAGCCAAATCGGCCGACAGACCTTGCCGTTGTGGATTGTTGCATCCGCCGGCCTCTGCGCCGTTCGTGGAAATGAAAATTCGCTCCACAGGGCTGGCGAAGCTGTCATCCGTGCCAAGGTGAAGTTGCTGCATCAAGGGAGCGAAAGTGTTGTGTTCGATGGCTGCGCCCAGCGGAATGCTGGTGTCCATCGAGATGTACCAGACAGGCCGGCCAAAGCTAAATCCATTGATCAGATTTATGGTCACCGTCTGAGCGAACGGATCAATGGCCACTACTTCGTCGTGAACCTTGCTGTAATCGACGTTTCCGTTGGGGAAATTGATTTGATTGGCGTCCACACCGAAAGCCACGATGGGCGCGTTGTAGATCACGCCGGCGGCGTTCACAACTTGGACAAAAGGACTGTAGTCTGCATCGCCAACGGCACCAGGCTGAGCCGACACCGGAGGAAATTCCGCTCCGGGCGGCCCGGGAATGATATTGCGGACAGGCGAGAAATCAACTGTACCTTTGTCGAACACGAGAGTCCCATCCGCCGCAAGGTTTGCAGTCCTTGCTGCGTTGGACGTGAAAGTAAGTTTCGCAGAGAAATTCAAACCCAGTTCTGCGGCCACGTTCGGATCGTCTACATCGGTCAAGATGTACCAAACGTTTTTTCGGCTGCCCTTCATGTGGCCCAAATAAAGGGGCAAGGTAATGGTTCCATGAGCCGCGTCGACGGTCCCGGACTTGAGCAGTTGAACGGGCCCGACCAAACTCGGATTGGTTTCCGAGGGCGACGGACCGAAGTACGACAGCGGAACGGTAGCACCGACTGACGGCGGGGCTGGCAACAAGTTGCACCCAGGTCCCGGACCGATCGGCCCCGGCCCAGGGCCTTGGTCAGAGTTGAAGGTACCGGAGCTCGACGAAGTCGATGGAGTCGAACCCGAAGAAGAGCCAGGTTGATTCGAATTGTTGCTCGCCGAAGATGTCGGGACGGCCCCAGCTATATTTGAAGGAGTGGAAACAGGAGTTCCGCCTGCGTTTGAAAATCCAGAGCCAGCGGGAACAAATACTCCTCCTCCGAAGACTGGAGCCGCGGAAGAAGCAATGGAAACTGAAGTCTGATTGCTGTCTGGAGTGCCGAGCGTGCTGCTGTCTTGATTGCTGTCACGGCTGCTCTCTTGAGACGCCTTGATGTTGCCAATTCCTACCGGGTTCGATGGCGCGGCTACATTCCCGGTCGTAGCGGAGGGAGTAGTCTCGGCGACAACAACCGTGGGCGCTGACTCGGATCGGGGGGCAGTTTGCCGAGTTTGTTTCATCTGCTTCTGGGCGGTTTTTTCTTTGGCAATGAGTTTGAGGGCATACGCATGGAAGTCGCCGGAGGGGTTGAAGCTCGCGAACTGGCTGCTCAGTTTGAGAAAGCCTTCTACTTTGGCGTCCGAAGTTCCTCTCTCCAGGAGTTGGCGCACGTACGCTTGGTCACGTTGTAGGCTCTGTTCCTGCGGAGGCTGGTTCTTCTTTTCCTGAGCCTTGGACAGGAGCGGAAGGAAAGCCAAGAAACCGAGAGATGTAATGGCCAAGACTGCTTGTATCTGCCTCGCAAGCGGACTTCGCCGTATTGATTGCAGCACGTAGATTCTCCTTTTGGTCTGAAAATTTACAACGACAATCTGATTCCGCTTCGTCCAAAAAGTTTCAAGTGCAGCTAACTTTTTTGTTTATTGCCATTCTTCGCGGGGACACGAATTGTTCCAGGACAGCTCGATTTTCACCTCTGGGATTAACTTGAGAACGTTAGGAACATTTGCGTCAATTCTGTTGCAGAGACTTAGCTGTCAAAAGTGCGCCTCTGCGGCCGTCCAGACTGACGCGCCCAAGAGAACGAGGTCCTTGATAAGAAACTGTCCCGCATCGCCTAAGACCGGAAAACCATACGAGAAGTGGAGAGCGCCGGGTGTCGAGACTAAAGAGCTGACCGTAAGCAAAAAGGTGATGATTGCCCCAATGCTGCCGAGAAACGAGAACCTTGCGGAGAAAGGCCGCAAGGCTATAAGCAAGGCCACGACGATCTCGACGACGCCGATTAGATTGGAAACTCCCTGGATACTTAGGATTCGATAGAGCCAGAACATCAGCGGGCTGTTCGCCACCAGAGGTTGAATGCCTTGTGCCTCGCCGGCAGTGAATTTCAGAGCCCCGATGAGCAGAAGCGTGACTACAAGGCCGTATCGAGAAACGTTGATGCCTAGATTCTCCATGAGCGTTTTTGACGCGCCGGGTTGTGCTGCGTTCACAAGCTTTCGATCCGTGAGGGCAAACTGACCTGTCGTATCCATTTCTTTGTTAGCTCACTTTCTCGGGGCTGCCCGCACAAGACCATAGGCGGGCTAGATGAGCGAGAGTCGATCGTTCACGCCTCTGCGCCAACGTTTAAACTGGTGGTGAAATCTCCAAGGCGTTCTTAAGTAGCCGCATCGAGAATGCGACTAACGAACCAGCAAAAGGTTACGACGAGACGCTTTTGAGAACCTGAAACCTTTCACTTGCTAGGAAATCTCATTGGGGCCGTCACTTTAGCCCAACGGCGGACTGGGCCGCACCGCCCCCGCGGACCAGTGCGACTTGGTGTCCGCGATCACGGATGGGCATTGTCAATAATCTGGTGTCACGAGGAGCATCGAATGGCAGCCGTAAAGCTCGTAGTCATCTATCCGCGTCCCAAAGATGTTGATGGCTTTGAGAAAATCTGTCAGACCGAGCACGTGCCGCTGGCGGTCGCGAAACTCGGTGGCAAGACCAAGATTGTGGCCAGCAAAATACTGGATTCTCCCCAAGGACTTCCTCCTTTCCACCGGATTGCAGAAGTCTACTTTCCCTCGATGCACGCTCTGGAAGTGTGCGCGGCTTCGGAGGGCGGAAAAGAAACACTGGCTAACGCGGTGAAGATTTCTACGGGTGGAACGCCAATTGTCCTGATGGCGGAGGAAGAGACATTCACTTTTACACAGACGGCAAACTCCTAGGGGGAAACGTGCGTCTCAGACTTTTTGTTGCCGCAATACTTGCAATTCCCATGTTGGTCGGCGCAGTTCACTTTATTCGAGCAGCCAAAACACCTTTAGGCCCCCAGCCGAAGGACGAGAGTGTTCGTACGCCCGTACTCGTCGAATTGTTTACTTCTGAGGGCTGTTCAAGCTGTCCTCCCGCCGATGCATTGCTGGAAAGGTTCGATCGATCTCAGCCAATAAACGGCGCAGACCTGATCGTCTTAAGTGAACACGTCGACTATTGGGACGATATTGGCTGGAGGGATCCCTACTCTTCGCACGAATACAGCGAGCGTCAAAGCGCCTATGCGTCCCAGTTCGGCTCCGGAACTGTTTACACGCCGCAGATGGTTGTTGACGGACACTTTGAGTTCGTGGGTAGTGATGAAAGCCGCGCGCGCCAGCTAATTAAACAAGCAGCGGAGTTGCCCAAGGCTCCAGTTCATCTCGCTTGGGGTTCGAGCAAAGATGGGGCCACCATTGTTCATGTCGAAGCCGGGCCATTACCTTCTGCCACCGGCACGCAGTCGGCGGGCGTTTTCCTGGCGATCGCGGATAACAGCGACGAGTCGCAAGTAAGCGGGGGCGAAAATGCTGGAAGGAAGCTGCAGCATGTTGCGGTCCTGCGAAAGCTAACACGCATCGGGACTGTGGATGCGTCCGCTCAGTTTTCCCGCGACATAAACCTCAACTCCAAGAATCACGACAATCTGAGAATTGTGGTGATCGTACAGGAGCCCCAGGTGGGAAGAGTCTTGGGAGCAGGGCTGACGCGGCTTTCGAACTAGGGTCGCAAGCCATTAACAACGAAACTGAATCTGCGAGTGAAAATGAAAACCGGGTCCGCCATTCTCTTCCTTTTCTTTGCCGGAGTTATCGGTCTTGCTCCTGAGCAAGAACCTCCTTCCACCGATGGCACGGTTTCTCTTCACATCGGCCTGGAAATCGGCCAGCAGGCTCCGGCGTTTGCTCTGTCCGACCAGTTTGGGAAGAAGCAATCCAGCGAGACCTTGAAGGGGTCGAACGGCACGGTCCTTCTTTTCTTCCGCTCCGCCGATTGGTGACCCTTCTGCAAAGCGCAGCTCGTGCAGCTGCAAAACGCGAAGCAGAGATTCGAATCGCAAGGACTGAAGCTGGCCGCCATCAGTTACGATAGTCCAGCCATCCTGAAGGATTTTGCCGAACGGCACAAAATCGAGTTCCCTCTTTTCGCTGATCCCAAGTCCGAAGTCATCGGCAGTTTCAACGTGCTCAACACCGAAGCTAAGGGAATGACCAAAGGAATGGCCTATCCTGGGTTCTTCTATAGGCGATTCGACACAAATGATCTTTGTACCGATTGGGGGAGATTTGTGGAGCTTGGAAGGACACAAAGATCGTAGGAGAAAACAATGAGCAACGTCGTTTATGTTTCCAAGTCACGCATCGAACGG
>Ga0306921_10002220_pt1 | contig 19476 bp, 14 predicted proteins | sample sta12Cox44000080_FD_203760 | JGI IMG/M metagenome (GOLD analysis project Ga0306921, IMG submission 203760) | Lab enrichment of tropical soil microbial communities from Luquillo Experimental Forest, Puerto Rico - statoxic.12C.oxic.44.000.080 (v2)... | ecosystem: Environmental > Terrestrial >... | reverse complement strand
GAGGTCATGAGCCGTAATCTGCTGACCGTGAGCCCCGAAATGAGCTTGGAGGAGAGCCTGAAGCTCATGGAGCAAAACAACGTCTACCATTTGTGCATTGTCGAGAATCCCGGGGGCTTTCGCGGAATGCTTTCCGTCAGCGACTTTCTAAGGGTCATGGCGACAGACGAGAAGTCGCGCGCCGACATGTTGGAAGCCTACCTTTTTCCCCCAAGATGATGGACCTGGCTGGGCGTATCAGCTGCGGAAGAGAATTAATCTTCCACCCAAGAGCCTCGAAAGTTCCGTTTTTGCGCTAGCAATTCTCCTTCGAAATCACTACCGGTACTAGGACCGTGGCCCCTCGTACCTTTCTAACGGATTGACACAAAGAATCTTACGTGATCTGCGGGTTTCGCGCCGTTTTTTGATCGGCAGCATTCTTTGGCTAGGCATGTGCTGCCCGAGCCCGTGGTTGCGTTCATGTCCTCTGAAGATTCGATTAAGAATAATGATGCCTGGGAGAGGTTGAATCCTGTCCCGCCCGATGAAGTCTTATTCGGCCGCTCTGCCGCCATGGCCGAGGTGCGAAGCCGCGCCGAGAAGATTTCTCGAATGAACATTCCGATCCTGCTAACCGGGGAGGGAGGAACGGGGAAGGAAGCCATTGCGCGGTGGATTCACGTGCATTCCGATTGTGCTTCCGGAGAATTTGTGAAAGTCAATTGCGCGGCCATCCCCGGGATGCTGTTGGAGAGCGAACTCTTCGGGTATGAAAAGGGAGCGTTCACGGGGGCAACGGTGTCGAAGCCGGGGCGCGTGGAGTTGGCGCACCGCGGTACGCTGTTCTTGGACGAGATCGCGGACCTGGATTTGAATTTGCAGAGCAAGTTGTTGCACTTCCTACAGGATGGGTCCTTCAGCCGCATTGGCGATCGAGCCGAACGGAAAATTGACGTCCGCTTGCTGTGCGCGACAAACAAGGACCTCGAAAAGGAAACAAGCAACGGAACCTTCCGCCAGGATCTGTTTTATCGCATTCACGTATTCCGGCTGAAACTGCCGACGCTCCGCGAGCGCAAGGAAGATATTCCGATGCTCGCCGAATTCTTCCGCCGTCATTTTGAAAGACAGTTTGCGATGAAGGCGGAAGCATTCCCAGTGGAGATGCTCGAGTATCTGAAGAACATGATCTGGCCCGGGAACATCAGGGAATTGTCGAACGGGATTGCGCGCTACGTCTTGCTGGGTCCGGAAGCGGCCTTCCATGTTGAGGACCTCCGCAAAAAGGCGAAGGCCGCGCTGAAGACGGACTCGGAAGCATCGCCCGTGTCGCTAAAACGCTTGGCGAAAGATGCGACCAAGGAGATGGAGCGGAACGTCATCCTCGAAGCGCTCCGCGCCAATCAGTGGAACCGGCGGAAGACGGCCCAAGCTCTCAAAATCAGTTATCGAGCGCTCATTTACAAGATTCAGGATGCCGGTCTGGTTTCCCGGCGCGAGGCCTTGCGGGATGTGCGAGGCGAGCCTCGAGCAGGGACGCCGGAGCCACCGCGAGAATAGTTCACGACAGCCAACGATCTTTCGCCGAACCGGCTAGGGCGCCTTTCGTTGGCGGTTAATTCCAAGTAAAATTACTTTATTGCGTAGTATACATACGCTTCCTCGCTGGTTTTTGCCGTTTCAAATTGAGACGGCTGGGTCAACCCTGGTACAGAGAGCCGAACCCACATCGGAACAGGGAATTTGGTGTTCCCATGGACAGTTAACACAACTGTCCAGAATTTGGTCCATTCACCAGTTAACGAGCATCCTTCGCAACCCTATTGTGAGTCTCAGGGGCAAATCACGGAGGAGCCAGGTTAATGAGATACGGTCACGCGGGGACCGTGTGTACCCAGGTCAACAGACTCCGCAATCATGGGATCACGTTTGAGCACGCAGTTTTAGTTGCCATCGCTCTTATCGCTCTAGTCTCTTTGAGTAGCTGTGCAGGAATTGTAACCGGCCCGGGGAAGCAGGCGACGCAAGCGCTTTTCCAGCTGAATCCCAATGCCCTCAATTTCGGTAAAGTTTCCGTCGGCAAACCAACAACCCAGGCCGTCTCCGTTTCGAATTCCGGAACCGTCGCAGTCAGCATTACCCAAGCGGCCTTCTCGAATACACAATTTAGCTTGGCTGGCACCAGCTTACCTATGGCTCTCGCGGTAGGACAATCGGGGACCATTACCGTGGCCGTGAACCCAACGACTGCCGGAAACGTCACTGGTACCTTGACGGTTATTGGCGACGGAAGCAGTTTACCCGTGGTCGCCAATCTCTCGGCGACGGCGGTAAGCGGTTCTCCACAATTGTCGGTTACGCCGGCTTCGATCGATTTTGGAACGTTATCGAACGGGCTGAAGGGCACCGCGAGTCTGACCCTGAACAACGTGGGGTCGGCGGATCTGACCGTGTCCATGATGACCGTGAGCGGGAGTGCTTTTGGAATCGGTGGGATCACCACGCCGAGGACCATAAGTGCCGGGCAATCGGCACAAGTGACGGTGACGTTTTCGCCCCCCACAAGCGGTGCTGTAAGCGGCAGCATTTCGATCGTCAGTAACGACCCGACGAACCCGACGCTGAGTATTCCTTTGACGGGGACGGGCACCACCGCGCCGACCGGTCAATTGACCGCCAGCTCAACCAGCCTCAGCTTTGGAAGCGTGACCATCGGAGCAACCTCGACCCAGCAGGTCGCGATCACCAACACCGGGAACGCGGCCGTGCAAGTCTCCAAGATCACTCCTAGCGGAACCGGATTCTCCGTTAGCGGACTCACGGCTCCGGCCGCCCTCAATCCTTCTGAGACCGTCACGCTCGGCGTGAACTTTGCGCCCACCGCCACAGGAAGCGTGAGCGGCTCGATCGCGATTGTAAGCAATGCCAGCGGGTCGCCCATGACGATTGCCTTGAGCGGCAGCGGCGCGCAAGCCGGCCTCAGTGTGACGCCGGCGAGTTTCAGTTTTGGCAGCACCGTTGAAGGCCAGATAAAGTCGCAAACTTTCACGGTTAAGAACACCAGCACCGTGTGGGTGACGATTGCACAGATCACTGCCAACGGCGCAGGGTTCAGCGTCAGCGGCCTGGGTACGCCCGCGACACTCGCGTCGGGGCAAAGCGCCACGTTCAGTGTGTTGTTTGCTCCCAGGGCGGCGGGGAGCTTGTCGGGGAGCGTGGTCCTCACGAGCAACACCCCTAGCTCGCCCAATGCCGTAGCGCTCAGCGGCACAGGAACGGCCGCTTCGGTGACCCTTTCGGCCAGCCCAACGAGCGTGAGCTTTACCGGAATCACAGTGGGCAGTTCGGGCTCCAAGGCCGTTACGATCGCCAACACTGGGAACACCAACCTGACGATCTCGCATGTGAGCGTGAACGCGAAGGATTTCTCCGCGACCGGTCTTACGGTGCCGCACACGCTGAATGCAGGCCAAAACGCGGTGTTGAACGTATCATTTAAACCAAGCGCCTCGGAGCAGATTTCCGGCAATATCACGGTTATCAGCTCGCAAGGAGTCACCGCTGTGATCCCGGTCAGCGGCGGCGGCGTTCAGGTCGGGTTGACAGCGACGCCATCGAGCGTGAGCTTCGGAAGCGTTACGATTGGGGTTCCCAATTCCCAAACCATTCAGCTGACCAACAGCGGCATGGGGGTGTTGACGATTTCGCAGGTGAGTACGAGCGGTCCTGGCTACAGCACGAGCGCACTGACGTTGCCCCTGTCGCTCAACCCCAACCAATCAACGACGTTCAACGTGAAGTTTGCTCCGGCGTCGGCAGGCTCGGCAAGCGGGACCGTGACGGTCGTCAGCAACGCGCCAAACAGTCCGGCCGTTATCGGCTTGAGTGGCTCAGGCGTGACGTCAACCCAGGCACTCTCGTTCAGCACCAACAACCTGAGTTTTGGAAGCGTCAATACCGGGGCGTCCGCCACGCAGTCGGTGACGGTAACCAATCAGGGGAATGCCAATGTAGTGATTTCGAGCATTTCCGCTGCGGGCGCGGGATTCGGTCTGAGCGGGGCGGGCACGCCGATCACGCTGACCCCAACGCAAAGTCTTACCTTCAGCGTGATCTTCAGCCCCGCAGCCGCGGGCAACGCCGCAGGCACGGTTACAGTAACGAGCAATGCAAGCGGTTCCCCGGGGACGATTACCCTGTCGGGTCGCGGTGCGCAAACCAGTTCGCACACGGTGGCGTTGGTCTGGCAGGCCAGCACCTCGACGGTTTCCGGATACAACGTGTACCGGAGCACGACCAGTGGCTCAGGCTACGTGAAGCTCAACAGCTCACTGGTGGGCGGGTTAAGCTATACGGACTCGAACCTGCAAAGCGCCACCATTTACTACTACGTGACCACCGCAGTCGACAGCAGCGGGAACGAGAGCGTGTACTCGAACCAGGCGACCGCAGTTATTCCCTGATTTCTCCGCGGGCCAGGGCCGAAGGAAGTTCTGCCGCGACGGGAACCTTCTTAATCGGCGGAGTTCCGGTAGCATTTGGCATAGGCGCACACCATGACCTGCGCAAGTACTGCTCCGGTTGCGTCTATGATCACATCGCGTACCCTGGCCTCTCTCATCGGAACAAAGGACTGATGCCATTCATCCAGTCCGGCATAAGCGACGGCGATCAGGAGGGTGTAGAGAGCCCAGTCCAGCTGCCAGCCGGAACGGCTGCCGCGCACGCCATGGAACACGGCAATGCTGAACGCCGCAAACTCCGTGATATGGGCCACTTTGCGAATCGCCACGTGCATCAGATAAAGCGTGCGATGAGAAGCGAAGGGAAAAAGCCATCGAAGAATGGGGATGATGACGCGCGCCGTCTGCTGGCTGCTGAAGAAATGCGTCGAGAAGATCGAAATCAGAATCGCGATGAAGATTGCCGGAAGCCAGTATTTCAGCTGGGTGTTCAAGCGCCGTCCTTCCCGGCCATCCTGCAGGAAGCCGCGAGGTTCATCGAGCGAAACGCGGGTGCAGGCATTGGCGACAAAACCAGTTCCCTATTCCGGGCGGTGTGTGGACCTGTGCTTAGCTCGCTGCGAGCTCGCTGATCGCCTGACGGGCCTGGTCGGCGACCGCAGACTTGGGATCGAGGCTGATGGCCTTTTCCAGTTCGCTCTTGGCGCGAGACGAGTCCTTGAGCTTTTCGTAGGTCACGCCGAGATGGTAGCGGTAAGACTGGTTGTCGGGCACGGCTTTCACGGCCGTTTCGAGCAGCGGTGCAGCAGCCGAGTACGCACCGGTCCGATAGTACGCCCAGCCGAGCGTGTCGGCGGAGTTCGGCAAGTTCGGCAACCCTTTGCGACCGGTCTGCGCGAGGCTCAGGGCCACGTTGACGTCGCCGCTGTGTTCGAGAAGCAGGTAGGCCAGATTGTTGGCGGCCAATGGCTCGTCGGGCTTTAGCGCCAGGGCCTTCCGATAATTGTCAGAGGCCTGCTGCCAGTCTTGTTTTTTCTCATAGAGAACGCCGAGGGCCACAAAGAGCGAGGCGTTGTGGGGGGAGAGCGCGATGGCGCTCCGGTAGTCGGCAATGGCCTCGTCGAACTTTTTCAGCGCAGCGCGTGTCTGCGCAAGCAGAACCAAGGCCACGAGGTTGCTATGATCCAACTCCACGGCATGGGCCAGGGCCACTTCCGCCGCGTCGTACTGCTTGGTCTGCAGAAGCACTTGTCCCTGGTAGAGGAACAGCGGCGAAGAATTCCGATTGTGATCGGTCTGTTCTTGGAGGAAATGCACGGCGTCTGCCGGCTTGTTCTCGGCCAGATAAACGGTGGCCAATCCCTTCATGGCATCGGCGGAGCCGGGATCCCAAGCCAGGGCTTTGTGGAAAAGTGCTTCCGCCTCCGTGAAACGTTTCTGCGAAGTGCGCAAGAGTCCCAGCTCAATGTACCCCGTTGGCCGCTCGGGAGCCAGTTCGATCACATGATTCAGGTCGGCTTCGGCGCCCGCTGTATCGCCCAGGTTGAAGCGCGCCCTGGCGTGGAACAGGTAGGCATCAATCGAATGGGGCGAAGCTTTTCTGAGCTGATCGCTGATCTCCTCGAGCGCGTGCCAGTCGGCGTGTTGTGTGGCACTGGTGCCCAGTGCAATCCAGGCCTCGGCAAGGCTGGGGCGCAGGCGAACCGCTTGACGCCACTCGCTCTCGGCCTGCTGGAAGTTACCCTGCTGGCGGAAGGCCACACCGAGCTGATAATGGCCAAAGGCGTTGTCGGGTGCGCCCTTTAAGGCCTGCTGGAGCGTGTTGATGGCCTGCTCGGTATGATTCTGGTGAAGCTCGATCTCGCCTTCGAGTACGAGAGCTTCGGGATCCTGCGGCGATTTTCGCAGGACTTCCTGATTCTGACTGCTGGCTTCGTCGACGCGGTTGTTCAGAATCAAAAGTTGAATGTAGGTCTTGCGCGCGGCCAGGTCATCGGGGTGCGCGGCCGTTAGCAACGCGAATTCCGACAGCGCTTTGCCGTATTGCCCGCGGCCGATATAGGAATCGCCGAGGAGACGGTATGCGGTGGGGTCGCTGGCCAACTGCTGTTTGGCGGCGATCAGCACTTGCTCCGCCTCCGATATCTGGCCCTGGCTGAAATAGAGCGCCGCAAGGGCCGCACGAGCCGAAACGTCCTTGGGAGCCGCTTCAATGGCGGCTTGGAATTCTCTTTCCGAGTCTGCCGGACGCTGGTTCTGTTCGTAGAACTTGGCGAGGGTCATGTGAGGTGCGGCGGAGTGAGGATCGAGAGATTGCGCCTTCTTGAAGCTTTCTTCCGCGGCCCGGACATCGTTCATGCGGGCTTGGATGTGCCCGAGATTAAGGAACAGGACGGAGCGCTCCGGAGCCATGGCGGTCGCTTCCTTTGCTTCGGCGAGCGCCTCGGTCAGGTGGCCGAGCGCAGCATCCGCATTCGAGAGCAGCATCTTCGCATCCGCATTCTCCGGGTTTTGGTGAAGCATCAGAAGGGCTCGGTCCTTGGCTTGCTGCGGTTTGCCGCCAGCTAGCTCGAGCTGAGCAAGTTCTTGTTGCACGGCCGAGTTTTCGGGCTCGAGCTCAGCGGCCCGTGACAGTTCCCGGTAAGCCGAAGACCAGTTACCCAGTTTCATTTCCGTCAGCGCCATGCGGTAATGCGCCTCGGCGGATTTGGCGTCGAGCTGCAGAGCCCGTCCGTAGAAAATCAGGGCCTCCGGATACTTGGCCTGGGCAAAACTGGCGTTGCCTTGTTCGAGGAATTTGCGTTTCTGGACGGCCGGATCTTTCCGGCAGCCGCAAACTGCCGCAGCCAGAAAAAGCAAAAGGATTAGCGTTCGAAGCGGTCCCGGCTGGCAGGCCAGGCACGGGAAGATCGCTCTAGGAGCCTTCATGGTTGACATGTCGGATCACAAAGTGCACTTTAAGCTCCGCAAAGTGCACACCTTACCGCGGAGGTTCGGCTGGCTCTAAGACTCTCATGATCCGGAACATAACTCAAATGGCCGAAAAGACAGCCCATGCGGGGGTTTTTGCGCAGGTGAGATCGGGAGGGGTTGCCGGCCGCCTGTGGATACTCAGAAGGTCAAATAGGGTATTTTCCTTCCACTCCACCGTTTCCTGGTGGCTTCGAGAGTGCTCCCTTCCGCTCGTTGGTCACCCGTTTGCTCTCAACCTATTGATATTCAATAGCTTTAAGGGAACGGTTGGGGAACCTCTATCCCTGGTTTGGCGAACCGGGTGGTCACGGTCGTGCAACAGTGCTATGTTAGGGCGATTCGTGGGCCTCCGTGCCTGTCGCTTCGTACTTCTTCGCTAAGCTGTGAGGGGCGAACTCAAGATGATTCGGAACGGCGAAATTACAGCGGTTGAGGTTACCCGGATTCTCCGGCGCTACTGGTGGATACCGGTCCTGATGACGACCCTGCTGGCCTCGGCTGGTTATTTGGCGACACTTGTTTTGCCGAAAAAATATACCTCCTCGACGCGTGTGCTGGTCGAGCAGCCCACGGTTCCCACGGAGTTTGTTAAGCCGGTTGTAACCGATGATCTGAATCATCGCCTGGCATCGATGCAAGAGCAGATTTTGAGTCGTTCGCGGCTTCAACCGATCATCGAGCAATTCAATCTCTATCCCCATCTGCGCTCCACGGTACACATGGAAGATCTGGTCGAGCGATTGCGCAAAGCGATCGAGGTGGAACTCATTCAGCCGATGCCAGGATCGGAGAACCGGCAGCCCCCCGGTTTCCATGTGAGCGTGACGTTTGACAACCCGGCTCTCGCACAACAGATCTGTGCCCAGATTACTAGCATGTTCATGGAGCAGAACGTGAAGCGCCGCGAGCAGCAGGCCGCGGACACCACCGAGTTCCTGAGCCAACAATTGTCGGAGGCCAAGGGCAAACTCGATGAGCAGGACAAGAAACTCGCCGATTTCAAAGCCCGAAATTTGGGGGTCCTGCCGGAACAGGAACAGGCCAACCTCAGTTTACTCGGCGGCATGAACACCCAGCTCGAATCCGCTACCCAGGCCCTGAGCCGAGCCCATCAAGACAGAGCCTTCAACCAGACCATGCTCAGCCAACAGGAAGCCACTTGGAAGGCGCAGCAGACGGGGCTGCAGAACCCCGACAGCCTGGAGCAGCAAATGGCGCTGCTGCAGGATCAGCTGGCGTCTTTGCTGTCAAGATATACGCCCGAGCATCCCGATGTGATCAAACTGAAATCGCAGATTGAAGAGCTAAAGAAGCGCATCGCCACCGACCCCGGCACAAAAGATGCGAGCGGGCCCCCGCCGCCCTCGTTTCGCGAGCCCGCCGCGATCCAGGAACTTCGCGCCAAGATCAAGCAGGATGATCTCAATATCGCGGAGCTGACGAAGCGGCAAAGCCAGATTCAAGAGCAGATCCGCACCTTGCAAGCGCGCATTCAGGCGAGTCCCGTCGTGGAGCAGCAGTTCAAAGAGTTGACGAGAAATTATCAAGCGGCCTCCGAAATGTATAACGAGCTTCTGAAAAAGCGTGAAAATTCCGCTATGGCCACAACCCTCGAGCACCAGCAGGAGAGCGAGACCTTCAAGGTGCTGGATCCGCCGAGCTTGCCCGTCGCTCCGTCGTACCCGAAGAAGGCCGTCTTTGTTGGGGGAGGAGCGGGCGCGGGGCTGGCACTTGCCCTTGCCACATTGTATCTGCTGGCCTTGACCGACAAGGCCTTGTATACGGATCGGGACATCGAATGGTCCCTCAAGCTCCCCGTTCTCGTGATGGTCCCGAGCTTTGATGCTTCCGGGCGCAGTGGCTCTCTCCGCCACCCGCAGTCGAAGAAAGGCAGTTTCCGTCTCGTAGCAAGGACTTGATAGATTCACACCTAGAGAGGATCGCGTCTAAATGAGTCGAATTAGGGAGGCCTTAAAAAGAGCGGCGGAAGAGCGCTCGGCCCAGACCGGTGGGCGCGCGGAGGATTTCATCGATATTCTGCGCGAAGCACCAGCGTCGGCCGTAGCTCCGGCCGATCTCGGAAAGCTGGAACTGCAGGGAAGAACCGAGTTTGTCAATCCCGATTTGAACACCCTATTCGCCGAGTGCAAAAAGGTGCGCTGGCACTTTGAACCAAGGTTCTCGGTTTTCGCCAATGAAGAGAACCATCGTTCCGGTGCCGAGAAGTTCCGCACCCTGCGCTCGCGCCTTTATCAGATTTCCGCCACGCGGCCCTTGCGGCGTCTGTTGCTGACCAGTAGCGTCCCCCAGGAAGGCAAGACCTTTGTGGCCGCCAATCTGGCCCAATCCATCATTCGGCAAGCGGATCGCCGAGTCCTTCTGGTCGACGCCGATCTGCGGGCCTCGCGCCTCAATCTTACGCTCGGCGCCATGAACGAACCGGGCCTCTCCGACTATCTCCTCGGCGAAGCGCCGATCACCAAGGTGCTGCAAGTTGGTGAAAAAAAAGATTTGTGCTTTATCCCCGGGGGCAGGCTGGTCTCGAATCCGAGCGAGCTGCTGCACAGCGAGAAGATGAAGGCCCTGCTCGACCGAATGGGGCAGATCTTCGACTGGGTGATTCTGGATTCGCCGCCGGCGATCGCGGTGCACGATGCCAGCATTCTGGCAGACATGTGCGACGGGGTTTTGTTCGTGGTGCGCGCCGGCGCGACCGAGTTTCAAACGGCCCAAAGAGCGGCCGCCGAGTTTCCGGACTCGAAGCTGCTGGGCGTGATCCTGAATCGCGTCGACAGGACCGATGCGTACGGAGCCGACTATTACGGATATTCGGAGGAGAAGGGCCTAGAGCCGGACAAGGATGGAAACGAGTTCGCGGAGTAAGTGACCGAGGCTCGCTGGGTTCTATCGCGGTGCGGTCGAGTGCGTGGCGGCAAGGATCGGAATTTCTTTTTCTCCCCGCCGGAGCAGCCAGTAAAGGGGCACAAGAAGGCCCAGGCCGATCAAGAAGAATACGATCCCGCCTTGGTGATGCAGCCGTCCGAACAGGAAATCGGGATCCACATATTTCGCCAGGATGGTCAGGGTGGCGATGCGTACGCCGTTCTTGACCGCCATCATGAGGAGTCCGGCGAAGACGAACACAGCCTTCTTCCAGAGCCTGGTAAAGGCGAAATGGGCGACGAGTACGGCGAGAATTAAAAGGGCGATACTCGACCGGATCCCGCTGCACTCTTTTGCCACCTCGATGCTCAGACCCGGCAAATAGAAGAGGAAGCCTTCGCGGAGCACGGGCACCCCCGACCAGTCGAAGATCCATCCGGCAACGGCTGCCGAAGCGTATTGCAACGCGTAAATGAAGCGGTTCAGAAGGGCTTCGGGTATTGGAATCGCGAAGCCGAGAAATGCAAAAGGAAACCACGTTTGCTGAACGGATATGCGGCCGAAAACGCCAACGTACCCGGCGACCAAAAACAGGATCAGGCTGGAGATGGATAGGGAAACGCCGGCAGGCGCGAGGGAAGCGGGCGGCCGGAGGGCGAGGGCCCAGAGAAGTGTCGCGGCGCCGGCAAAGAGCAATGCGGGAAGGAAGTCAAAAACGCAGCTTCTCGAGATTCTCGTGCGATCGGTATACAGCAGCCAGGCCACGATCGGAGGGACCAGCAGGATGTGCGAGGCGTTGTCATTGTGCAAAGAGTACGCAACGAGGGTGGCGAGCGCCTTCGAGAAGATGAGGCCGCAGAAAACGACCCACATCCCGTAAATCAGCCAGGGGTGGCGTGCGGTGTACTCGCGTTTGTCCAACGGTCTATAGCCCTTTAGGATCGTGAAGGTGCAATTTTCCTGCCGCTAGCCGCGCAGCCGTGTGCTCCGCGGATCGCCCGCTATGGTATCTAATTGTACCTGGGGTCTAGGGCCCTCAAACAAATAGTCTTCGGAGGCGGAGTCGGCTCGCCGGCGCCGGGGGGCCACCGCCGAGGGCCGGTAACCATATGGAAATGCGGAGGTCGCCCCGCCTGGACACGCGGGCCTACTCGTGAGCCGCCGGGACACGTCATGGGCAATTTGCGGCAAGAGTTTTCCTCACCTCCTGCGTCTTTTGCCGCCGGAAACTCTAGCTTGCCGTCGCAAGGCTAGCTCTCAAATCGCTAAGTATCGCATTATTAGTTGCTTATGTAGCATGTCAAAAGCCTGTCAAGGCCCCTGGTGGGGGCACGGTCTGGCAGTGGGATTGCGCTAGATCAATTGCCCGGGCCGGCGATAATGGCGGTAGCTTGAACAGATGACTTCTAGCCTACAGAAATTGGAAAGGACACCCATTGGGCCTCGGATTAGATCACCACGGATGGTATGCCCTGCAAGTTAGGACGCGTTGGGAGAGTTCCACGTCGCTGTTGTTGTCAGGGAAAGGGTATCAGACCCTGCTTCCCACTTACCCCCTTAAGAGGAGCTGGAGTGGAAAGCCAAGAGAAATAAACGCTCCCTTGTTCCCGGGATACGTTTTCTGCCAGTTTGATGTGCACAATCGCTTACCCGTTCTCGTTACCCCGGGGGTCATCGCGGTCGTTGGCCGCGGCAAGGTTCCTGTGCCCGTCGAGGACGGCGAGATTGCCGCGATCCAGGCGCTTGTGTCATCGGGACATGAAGCCGCGCCATGGCCTTTCCTCGAACTCGGCCAAAGGGTCCGCATTGAGAGCGAGCCGTTCGAGGGTCTCGAGGGTATTCTGATCAATTTCAAAGGCAATCATCGTATTGTGCTATCGGTGTCTTTGCTTCGCCGCTCGGTTGCTTTGGAGATTGATTGCTCCTGTGTGAGGCCCATCCCAGCGGCCCGGGCGGTTCTTGAGCCCCTGGGCTCCCCGCGCTTGCTCACAGAGGTGGTTGCTTAATTCCATGATTAATGGCAATGTTTTCCAGCCGGAATTTCCCGCCGCCCTGGAAACCAAGGACAGGGTGATCTAGATGTTCGAGCGTCATTCAAGCACGCCAACAGAGAAACGGGTGCAGCCGCGGAGCACCAAGAGGTGGTCACCGGCTCGGCATCATATTGTGACCCGACGTAGGGACCTTCTTCGAGAAGAGATCTTTCGCGCCATGCTGGCCCTCGAACGTCGGCGAGCAGAGCGTTCCCGCCAGCCTTTTGTTCTCATGCTGCTGGATACGAGCGCGGTGGACGCGGAAAAGAGAGGTCCCGCTCTTTTCGAGCCACTCGCGTCTGCGGTTGCCAGTGCGGTTCGCGAGAGCGACCTAATCGGTTGGTACGAAGAAGAGGCCATTCTTGCCGTGATCTTCACGGAAGTCAGCACAGATGAGAATTACTCCGTTACGGAAATTCTCACCACCAAAGTGGTTGACGCGTTGCAGAAAAATCTTGAGCTCGGCGTTCTGAGGAAGCTCACGCTCAGTGTTCACGTGTTTCCCGAAAACTGGGACGCCGGCTGTACCGACCGTGTAGCGGACCTGAAACTGTACCCTGACGTTTCCGAAGTGACGACAAATCGGCGATTTTCGAAGATCGTGAAGCGCGCGATGGACATCGTGGGTAGTGCGCTATTGATGCTGATCCTGGCCCCGGTTTTGGCGGCCATCGCCCTTGCCATCAAGCTGACCTCCACGGGGCCGGTGATCTTCAGGCAGGAACGGCTCGGCCAGTTTGGAAACACCTTCGAGTGCCTGAAGTTTCGGACCATGTTTACGGACAATGACCCAAAAATTCACCGTGAGTATGTGCGCAGCTTCATCGCCGGAAAAGTGAAAGAGATTGGAAGTGAGTCCGGGACCGTCGCCTACAAGATCAAGAATGATCCCCGTGTAACGCCGCTCGGGCGTTTTTTGCGCCGCACGAGTCTCGACGAGTTTCCGCAGTTCTGGAACGTCCTGCGGGGCGAGATGTCCCTGGTTGGGCCGCGCCCGCCGCTGCGTTATGAGTTTGAGGCTTATGACTTCTGGCATCGCCGCAGAGTGCTCGAAGTGAAGCCTGGCGTGACCGGCTTGTGGCAGGTGGCGGGCCGAAGCCGCACCAGTTTTGATGACATGGTCAGAATGGACCTGCGCTATTGCCAGAGGTGGTCGCTCTGGCTGGACCTCAAGATCCTTCTGGCCACGCCCCTGGCGGTTTTTACCGGCCATGGCGCGTACTGATCTCCGTGGATGAACCGCCCCTGGGAAGCCCAGCTTCCAGCGTCCCCGAATTGTGATTGAGGTTTAGACAATGAAAGTCGTGGCAACGTGGTTCTCCCTCTCCCGAGGTGTGCTATGAGCGATCTGGTGGTGGATCCCGCATCTATCGGTCAGCAAGCGCAGGTCCCATCCTCCCGTCCGCAAGAAAGCAGAACGGATATGGTTCGAGTCGGCGTGATCGGTTACGGCTATTGGGGTCCCAATATCGTTCGGAACTTGCAGGGACAGACAAACGCCCAGGCCGTCATGGTCTGCGACCAAAATCCCGCGGCGCTTGCCCGGGCTCGAAAAGCCCATCCAAGCATCGAAACAGTCTCAAATCCCCTGGACATCCTGCGCTCGCCGGATATCGATGCGGTTGCCGTGATCACGCCCGTCTGGACGCACTATGAGCTGGCCAAGATGGCGCTTGAGAATGGCAAGCACGTGTTTATTGAGAAGCCGTTTACCTCCAGTTCCGCACAGGCCGAAGAACTCATCGAACTGGCGGCCCGCAAGCGGCTGACCGTCATGGTCGACCACACGTTCCTGTTCACCGGCGCGGTTCGCAAGATCCGCGAGTTGACCGAAAGCGGGGCCCTCGGCGACCTGTATTACTACGATTCCCTGCGCGTGAATTTGGGGCTTTTCCAACATGATGTCAGCGTCATTTGGGATCTTGCACCGCACGATCTGTCCATCATGGATCACATCATCAGGGCAGAACCCGAAGCCATCGTTGCGACCGGAGAGAAGCACCTGAACGGTGTGGAAGACGTTGCCTTCATGACCATCTACTTCCCGCGCAACGTCATCGCACACATAAACGTGAACTGGCTTTCGCCCGTGAAGATCCGAACCACGTTGATCGGTGGCCAGAAGAAGATGGTGGTCTGGAACGATCTGGTGGCCGACGAAAAGGTACGCGTTTATGACCGGGGCGTTCAGATCGCTTCGGGTGAGGGGATTCGCGATCTTCTGGTCAGCTACCGCAGCGGCGACATGTGGGCGCCACAACTCGAAAGGGTGAATTGATTCGCTTGTGAACGAATTCTGCGCGATTGCTCCCGATGTAAAACTCGGACGAGATGTCAAGCTGTCCCGATTCATCAACCTGTATGGATGCCAGATTGGCGATGAGACCAAGATTGGTGCGTTTGTCGAAATCCAGAAAAACGCCTCCGTCGGGCATCGCTGCAAGATCTCGAGTCACACCTTCGTTTGCGAGGGTGTGACGATCGAGGACAATGTCTTCATCGGTCACGGAGTAACCTTCATTAACGACTCCTACCCGCGGGCAACGACTTCGGGGGGAGAGCTGCAGACCGAGAAGGACTGGCGGGTGGAAACCACGGTGGTCAAGCGCGGGGCTTCCATCGGGTCCGGGTCCACCATTCTTTCGAACCTGGTCATCGGCGAGAACGCCATCGTGGGCGCCGGGAGCGTCGTTACCCACGATGTGCCCGCCAATACGATTGTGGCCGGCAATCCGGCAAGGGTGTTGCGCTCCATTTGAACTTCCTCCGAGGAGAAGCGATGACTACTACGGCGAAGGTTCCGTTCGTCGATTTGGTAACTATGCACCGCCAGCTCGAAGGCGAATTGTTGGCCTTGTGCAAGAAAGTCTTTGAGACCGCGGGCTTCATCGGAGGCCCGGAAGTGGAAGGCTTCGAAAAGGAGTTCGCGGAGTTTTGCGGCGCCGCCTATTGTGTGGGCGTAAACAGCGGAACAGACGCACTGCGTTTTGCGCTCACGGCTGCGGGCGTGGAGGCCGGAGACATCGTCATCACGGTGCCACACACCTTCATCGCCACGACAGAAGCCATCAGCCAGGCTGGCGCGCAAATCGAATTTGTCGATATTGATCGGCGGGCCTTTACGATGGATCCGGACGGACTCGCTCAATACCTGGAGACGAACTGCGCACTTGACGCCGGGACGGGCCGGTGTATTCACAAGAAGCTCGGAAAGCCGGTGACGGCGGTGGTGCCGGTGCACCTGTACGGTCAGATGGCCGACATGGACCCGATCCTCGACTTGGCGGCGAAGTACAAACTGATGGTGATCGAAGATGCCTGCCAGGCCCACGGCGCGGAGTATTTCTCGAAGAAGCTGAAGCGCTGGTTGAAAGCGGGCTCGGTCGGACACGGGGCGGCTTTTAGCTTTTATCCCGGCAAGAATCTCGGCGCGTGTGGAGAGGGCGGCGCGATAACGACCAATGACAGGGAGCTTGCCCGCAAAGCGGCGATGCAGCGCGACCACGGGCAATCGAGGAAGTACTACCACGACGTCGAAGGCTACAACGGGCGCCTCGATTCGCTACAGGCCGGAATTCTGCGGATCAAACTGCGGCACCTCTCCCGCTGGAACGAGCAGCGCCGGGCGTCCGCGCGAATTTACGATCAGCTCCTGGCTCCAATGAACGAGAGTGTCGTCGGTCCGATCGAGTCCAGCACCTCGAAATCGGTTTACCATCTCTACGTGGTGCGGACTCCCATGCGGAACGAGTTGCAGAAACATCTGAGCAGCGCCGGCATTGGAACCGGAATCCACTACCCCATTCCCCTCCATCTGCAGAAAGCCTACGCCTCCCGGGGATGGAAGCGCGGAGATTTTCCGGTGACGGAAGCGGCCGCCGATGAGATCTTGTCCCTCCCCATGTTCGCCGGACTAACCCCGGACCAGCAAAAGCGGGTGGCAGAAGCCGTTTCGCAGTTCGCCGGCACCTTGACCGCCAGCTGATCTCGACGTTTTTCTATTCCGACCCTAAAAAGTGACGGGCCTGAGCAATGTGCGCCCGACCGGAAACTACACCGTCTACGGAAAGCACGTTGCGCCGCTCGCTAAACCCTCCCTGCAGGTGACCTTGTCCGAGGAATACTCGTCCGGAATCGGCGACTCTACCTGGCCATTCGTCGAACGCGTGGCTCGGCAGAATGGGCCGAAGACCGCTTGGGCGGCCCAGGTTATGCCGTCACTCGACATTCCTTCGTTGAATCTGCTGGCCTTGCGGTCCCTGGCGTGCTTGTATGACCGAAAGGAAAAGCTGTTTTGTCAGGGGCTGCGGATAGGGAACCAGGGCTTTCGACAGGAGAAGACGTCGAGAAAACGAACCATCATTGCCTTGTTGGGGTTGCATCGCTTTGCAGACTCCGGACAGACACAGCCGTTTGACCTTGCCTCGATCGAAGACACGGTGCGAACGGATACGAGTTGGGTCAAAAGTGCGGGCGATCTTGGACTTCTGACCTGGTACACGGCGGAGTTCATGCCGGACAACCTTCCCGGGTTGTTCAGCCAGTTTGATTACCAGAAATCGCTCGAGACCTATGCCGATGGCCGCGAGGCACGCACCCAGGGACTCGCGCGTTTCTTGGCGGGAATCTCGCACGCGCAGCTGGCCGGGATCCACGGACTGCCGGATCTGACTGACGCGGCCGTCGATGCCTACCACTTGCTGGTGGAAAACCAGGGAAACGGCGGAGTATTTGGGCAAGCGGCCTCGGGCGGACTGCTCGAGCGCACGGTCTTTAACCGGTTTGGCACGTTCCGCGATCAGATGTATGCCATTTACGCCCTCTCGACGTTCGGGAAAGCATTTCAGGTCGAAGAGCCGCTCTCGGCGGCCTTGAGCTGCGCAAACGCAATGCGCGCGCTGCAGGGAGAAATGGGGGAGTGGTGGTTCCTCTACGACAAGCGCACAAGCCGCGTGGCCAACCGATACCCGGTGTTCTCTTGGCAGCAAGACGGATTGGCGCCGGTCGGCTTGCTGGCCGTCGGTGAAGCCACAGGACAGAGCTTTCATGAGGCAATCTACAAGGGATTGTCATGGATTTCAGGAGCCAATCAACTCGGAAACGATCTTCGCAATGTGGACCAAGGCGTCATTTGGGATTCCATTCAAACGAAAAGGAGAACGCCGAATTACTGGGAGGCAGCGCGGAACTGGATGAGCGCGACGCCAAAGCCCATGAGGGAGCAACTCCGGGTTCACTATGAAGTGCGGCCTGACCATTTTGGGTGGCTGTTGTATGCGTTTGGGAGGATGGGACTGCCGAAAGCGGAGCGTTCCTAGGACGCGGGGTACCATGGAACGTTTTTGGCCAAATGCGGTAAGAGTATTCCCTCACGGTCCGCAGAGCGCGCCAACCATCGCCGGCCTCTCAAAATAACTCGCTTGCTTTCAATGCGCTGTCTCGATTCGAGGGAACTTTCCGCTGACAGGCGATGGCCAGATCTGGTAGTGTGATTGCGACACCGAAAATCGATTCTCGTGGTTACGTATTTTCTTAAGTTGTTTGGATTGAGTTGTTTAGTTATGCTTGAGGGGTTAGCCGGTTACTGTCGGCGACCTTAAGGGCGGTAGCCTGTCCAAACCATAGACCGGATTGAAGCGTCCTGCAACGGGTAGCTCCTATGAACAAAGCGGCTTGGGTGACGGGTACAGAAGGGTTCATTGGGTCCCACATGGTCAAATTCCTTTCGGCGCGCGGCTGGAAGGTCGTCGGATCCTACCTGCGGGAAGGTCCCGAGCCCTTTCCCGTCCTGGCGAATGTGCGTTTCGCCCACTGCGACCTGCGCAATGGCCAACGGGTATCGCAACTGGTGCATCAGTATCGACCCACGCATATCTTTCACTTCGCGGCGCAAAGCCTGCCGATGGTTTCCTGGGCCGATCCCGTCACGACGTTTGAAAGCAACATTCTGGGGTCGTTGTATCTGTTCGAGGCGGCCCGGCAGCTCGAGAGGCCTCCGGTGGTCGTTTCGGCCTGTTCGAGTGCGGAGTACGGAAACGTCGCCGCTTCCGAAATACCCGTTCGGGAAGAGCACCCCCTGCGTCCCCTGCACCCCTACGGCATCAGCAAGGTCTGCCAGGATTTGCTGGCGCGCGAATACTTTCTCGATTACAAGATTCCTGCGGTGAACGTTCGTCTTTTCAATACCACCGGCCCTGGCAAAACGAATGATGCGCCGTCGGATTTCGTGCGGCAGTTGGCGCTCATCAAGAAGGGCTTGCAGCCGCCGATCCTCGAAGTCGGAAACCTGAAGCCGCGCCGCGCTTTCCTCGACGTCAACGACGCGGTGCGAGGGTTTTACCTGGCCGCAAGCAGAGGCAAACGCGGTGAAGCCTACAATCTGTGCGCGACGCGGACTTATTCCATTCAGGAAATTCTGCGCGCAGCCATCCGACTCTGCGGGGTCAAGGTGCAGATTCGTCCGGTCTCACGATTGATGCGGCCCTCCGACGAAAAAATCATCTTCGGGAGCACCAAAAAAATTCGCCGGGACACGGGCTGGAAGCCGCTCCGCTCGCTCGAACAGACGCTCGAGTCCATGCTCGAGTACTGGCAGGAGGCACCGTGAGGGAAACCCTGTGAACCTGGGGGCGATCGAAGCACAGAGGCCGCAAGCTTTCGCCGAGGTACCGGCGGTGCTGCTCGTTGGCGGGCTGGGGACGCGCTTGCAAGCAGTCCTGCCGTCTACCCCGAAGCCACTGGCGCCGGTCGGTGGGGTGCCCTTTCTCGAGCTTCTGGTTCTGCAGATCCGCTCGCAGGGAATTCGGCGCCTGGTGCTGTGTACGGGGCATCGAGCCGAGCAGATTGAGGAAGTGTTCGGCGACGGACGCAAGTGGGATGTGGCGATTGAGTATTCCCGGGAATCGCGTCCGCTCGGAACGGCCGGAGCGTTGAAACTTGCAGAGCGGCTGCTTTTGCCGTGGGCCGAATTTTTGGTTATGAACGGCGATTCCTTCTTGGAGTTTGAGTTTCCAAGATTCCAGCGCTTTCACCGGGAGCACGGGGGTCTGGCGAGCATCGCTGTGCGCCGGGTTCCGGATGCCAGCCGGTATGGAACGGTGCAACTCGATCCGCGGCAGCGAGTCATCGGTTTCATCGAGAAA
>Ga0306921_10002218_pt1 | contig 19485 bp, 18 predicted proteins | sample sta12Cox44000080_FD_203760 | JGI IMG/M metagenome (GOLD analysis project Ga0306921, IMG submission 203760) | Lab enrichment of tropical soil microbial communities from Luquillo Experimental Forest, Puerto Rico - statoxic.12C.oxic.44.000.080 (v2)... | ecosystem: Environmental > Terrestrial >... | reverse complement strand
GAGCTGGCCGAGCAAATCGGCATCAGCGAGCAGAACGTATCGCTGTTGAAGTCGGGCAAGGTCAAAGGCGTCCGCTTCGAGACGCTCGAACGGATTTGCGCTGCGCTCGACTGCCAGCCCGGCGATATTCTGGAATATCGACCCGAGGTCGAAGGCGAGAAATGAATCATCAGCTTAAGCTCTCCCCATGCCGCGCAGCCGGCGTCCGCCGGCGCCACCCACGCCGACATGCAGGCGGTTGTCGTGATCCACGGCATGGGCGAGCAGCGCCCCATGGACACGATAAAAGCCTTCGTGAAAGCGGTGTGGGAGACCGAGGAGGTCATCACCGCCAACAAGCTGCCGCATCCGACCCAAGTCTGGAGCAAGCCGGACGTGCGCACCGGATCCCTCGAGCTGCGCCGCATCACCACGCGCGAAAGCATTGCGAGCGCATCGTTTCCCCGTGGCGTGCGCACCGATTTTTACGAGCTCTACTGGGCCGATCTGACCGCCGGTTCGACCTGGGACCAATTCACCGGCTGGGTTCGCGGGCTCCTATTGCGACCGCTCAGCCGGGTCCCTCCCGATGTCAGATTGGCGTGGGTCGTGTTGTGGATCGCAGCGCTTGCCGTCGTCGCGCTCGCAGTTCTCGCCGCAGTGCCGGCGGACAGCTGGCGCAAGATCCACGCGGATTGGCTCGCGGAGTGGCACTGGCTGTTGGCGTTCGTCGCTGCCGCCTTCGGGGCGTGGCTGCACAAGATCGCCACGGCGACCTTCGGACGCGTCGTCCGCTACACGAAGGCTGATCCCAGCAACATCGCCGCGCGGCAGGCGGTGCGCGAGCGCGGTCTCAAACTCTTGAGTGCGCTGCACGAGGGCACCCACTACAAACGCATCATCATCGTCTCGCACAGCCTCGGCACCATGCTGGCCCACGATCTTCTGAGTTATTTCTGGGCGCAACGCGAGGCGCCGCGAAGGATTGCCGAAACCTCGCCGGAATTCGACGCCTTGTGCGAGCTGGAACGTGCCGCGGCGGCAGTCGACCGGCCAAATCCCACGGCGGCGGTGCTCGATGAGTATTATGCGGCGCAGCGCCGCCTGCGCGTTGCCCTGGCCGCCCGGCCAGCGCCGCCTGCGCAGAATCCGCAGACCTCGTCCGATCCGCGCTGGTTGATCACCGATTTCGTCACGCTCGGAAGCCCGCTCGCGCACGCAGAGTTCTTGATCGCGGCGAGCGCCGAGGATCTGGCCCAACGCAAATTCGAGCGCGAGCTTCCAGAATCGCCGCCGCTGCGCGAGGACCTCGACCCGAACGTTTTCCGGCTCGCCCAGGCGACGGGCAAGCTCCCGGTCGGCCCCGATTTCAAAACCAGCAAGCTGATCAGCTTTCCCCCGCCCTCCGCGCCGCATGTCTGGGAGCTGCATCACGCCGCGCCGTTCGCGGTCGTGCGCTGGATCAACGTTTACGACACCGCCTCGCTCGTCTTCCGCGGCGACATTATCGGCGGACCATTGGCGAACGCGTTCGGCCCCGCGATCATCGACATCGACTTGAAGTCGTTGCGCGGCCAGTCCCGCTCCTTCACCCACACCAAGTATTGGGAGCTCGACGGCGAGCCGATCCACATCGACGTCTTGCGAACGGCGGTCAATCTGCTCGACCGGCCCGGCAGGATCAATCGGAGCGGTTCGCAGCCCTGATCCGCCTCGATCCATCCCTTGCTTTCCCCGCGGGCTTGGCTTGCGCGCGCAGCGCGGTCATCGCGGCGGCTGCGGCGTCGCGGGCGCGCGCGAAGAAGTCGAGCAGCAAGGCAAGCTCCTTGTCGCTGTAGTCCGACAGCGCGGACAAAACGGCGCGCTCCATCGGCTGGAACAGCGGAACGATGACGCGCTCGACGGCGGGCAGAGCGCGCACGAGGATCTTGCGGCGATCATGCCGGTCCCGTTCACGCCGGGCAAAGCCCGCCCGCTCCAGCCGGTCGATCACGCCGGTGATCGCTCCCGTGGTCAGGCCGGTCGCGTCGGCGAGCTCGCCCGCGGTCAGCGGACCGCGCAGCACGACGGAATCCAGACACTCCAGATCGGTGCTGTTGATCCCGAGGCGCTCGGCGACGGCCTGGCTGTAAAGCACGCCCTGACCGCTCGCATCGCGCATCGCGCGATTGAGCGCCGCCACCAGGTCGGGCCGGCTCATCCGGGCGGTTGACATCCTCGCCATTTTATCTTAGAGGATATATCTCTTAGTAACTAAGATAACTATTCGGCAAAGGATCAAATCATGGAACCCTCCCCGCTGGCGAGCAAGAAAGCGTATCGAGGCCTCCCGATGGAAGGAATGCTGGCGAGCTGGTACGCCAAGAATACCGCAAAGCTTGCCGCCGACTTCAAGGCCTGCACCCGGCGGATCGCCGCGCAGCTGGCGCCGGGGGCGCGCGTGCTCGAAGTGGCGCCGGGCCCCGGCTATCTCGCGATCGAGCTTGCCAAGCTCGGACGCTATCGGATCACCGGCGTCGACATCAGCCGATCGTTCGTCCGCATGGCAACCGAGCATGCGGCCCGGGCGGCCGTCGATGCCGAGTTCCGCCAAGGCAATGCCGCCGCGCTCCCGTTTGCGGACGGGACGTTCGACTTCATCGTCTGCCGCGCGGCATTCAAGAATTTCAGCAATCCGGTGACCGCGTTAGGTGAAATGCACCGGGTCTTGCGACCGGGCGGCAAGGCGCTGATCATAGACATGCGCAACGATGCCTCGAACGAGGCGATCGATTCCACCGTCGAGGACATGCGTCTTGGCCGTATCGACGCCTTCCTCACCCGAGCCATTTTCAAGCACATGCTGCGGCCGCGGGCCTATTCCAGGGACGATTTCGCACGCATGGCGGCCGCGTCGCCGTTCGCCCGCGCCGACATCGAGGAGGCTGCGATGGGGTTCGACGTCTGGCTGCGCAAATCGTCCGCGCAGGATCGTGCCGATGCGACGACCTGAGACGATCAGGCCACGCCCCGGATCGCGGCTTCGCGGCGCTCGGGGATCCTGACGGACTGGCGGCGCCGGCCCCACGTCCCGTGCCCGGCGTCGAACACGCCGGCGCACGCCGCGCCGCAGTCGACGCAGCGGCCGTCGGCGGAGAGATTCCACGCCGTGAGATCGTACCAGTCGCGGCCGATGAGGGTGGCGCCGCAGCCGTGGCAATAGGTGCTCTGGCCCGCGCCATCGTGGATGTTGCCGGTGTAGACGTAACGCAGACCCGCCTTCAGCGCGATGCGCCGCGCCGTCTTCAGCGTCGCCGGCGGCGTCGCAGGCGTGTCCATCATCTTCCAGTCCGGATGAAAGGCCGTGAAGTGCAGCGGCACGTCGGGGCCGAGACGCTCCATCACCCAGCGGCTCTCCGCCTCGATTTCCGCGGACGAGTCGTTCTCGCCGGGAATGAGCAACGTCGTGATCTCGAACCAAACATCGGTCTCGTGTTTGAGGTATTCGAGCGTCTCGAGCACAGGGTCAAGCTTGCCCGAGCATAGAGTCTTGTAAAATCCCTCGGTGAATCCCTTGAGATCGATGTTGGCGGCGTCCATGTGGCGGAAGAATTCGATCCGCGGCTCACGCGCGATGTAGCCGGCGCTCACCGCCACCGTCTTGATCCCGCGCGCGCGGCAGGCCTGCGCCACATCCACCGCGTATTCCAGAAAGATCACGGGATCGTTGTAGGTAAATGCGACCGAGCGGCAGCCGCTTTTAACCGCCGCTTGCGCGATCGCCTCCGGCGAGGCGCGGTCCTGGACGCGGTCGAGCGCGCGCGCTTTCGAAATGTCCCAGTTCTGGCAGAACTTGCAGGTCAGGTTGCAGCCCGCCGTGCCGAAGGACAGCACCGGCGTGCCGGGGAGAAAGTGATTGAGCGGCTTCTTCTCGATCGGATCGATGCAAAAGCCGGAGGAGCGGCCGTACGTGGTGAGCAAGATTTGGTCGTTCTGGCGCGCGCGCACGAAGCAAAGGCCGCGCTGGCCTTCGTGCAACTTGCAATAGCGCGGGCACAGGTCGCACTGGACGCGGCCGTCCTCCAGTCGATGCCAGTAGCGGCCCGGCACGCCTTCGATGATCGGTTGATCCATGTTCAGACCGGCGTAAATTCGGGCGCGATATTATATCCGCATATGTGGGTAGCGGGCGAGGTTGCGGCAACGGTGGAGAAAGCTTCGCAACGCACGAAAATCCGGCCGCCGGCGGCGGCGGGCCTGTTCTATGCGGGCGATGCGCGCCGGCTGCGGGCCACGGTTTCGGAATTGCTCGCCGAGGCCCAACCATCCGCCAAAGTCCTTCCCAAGGCGCTGATTGCGCCGCACGCGGGCTATGTCTATTCGGGCCGCGTGGCGGCCGAGGCATTTGCGACGCTGCGGGCGGGCGCGCAATCGGTCGCGCGCGTGGTGCTGATCGGGCCCGCGCATTTCGTTGCGGTGCGCGGGATCGCCGGTCCCACGGTCGATGCCTTCGAAACGCCGCTCGGTTGCGTGCCGGTCGACCGCCATGCGCTCTCCGCCATCGCCGACCTGCCTTTCGTCATTGCGGCTGACGCCCCGCACGCGCCCGAGCATTCGCTTGAAGTCGAACTCCCCTTCCTGCAAGCGCTGTTGCCCAACTTCACGGTGGTGCCGCTGGTGATCGGCGACGCCGTGCCGCAAGACGTCGCCGAGGTGCTGCGGCGGCTCTGGGGCGGGCCGGAAACGCTGATCGTGGTGAGTTCCGACCTGTCGCACTATCACGACTATGACACGGCGCGGCGCCTCGATGGCGCCACCGCCGCCGCCATCGAACGCGGCGAGTGGGAAAGCCTCGGCCCCAACCAAGCCTGCGGCTTTCTCGCGGTGGCCGGCCTGTTGGTGGAGGCGGGCCGCCGCCGCCTCACACCCCAGCGGCTGTCGCTGTGCAACTCGGGGGACACCGCGGGGTCGCGCGATCGCGTGGTCGGCTACGGCGCCTGGGTGGTCGAGCAAACGGCTGCGGCGGCCTGAGCCGTCGGAGAGGGCACGGCAACCTTCTGCGAAGAGCCAACCGTCGTCCGTTACTCGGGCTTGAGCTTCGCCGCTTTGACGACATCGCGGAGGCGTTCGTAGTCGCGGCGCATGCGAACGCCGAACTGTTCCGGACTTTCTTTCAAGGGCTCCAAACCACTTTCGGCCAGGCTGCGCTGGACGTCCGGATCGTCCTGCATCGCATGAATGTGCCGCGCCAGCGCGGCGATCACGAGCGGCGCCATCCCTTTCGGGGCGACGATCCCAAACCATGTGGCGAATTCATACCCCGGCAGACCGGCCTCGGCCGACGTTGGCAGCCCAGGAACTGCCTTGAGCCGTTGTGACTGAGCCACCGCCAAGACCTTGGCGAAGCCTGCTTCGACTGGGCCGCGGACCGCGCCCCAGCCGGCAAACGTGAGCTGAATATGCCCGCCGACGAGGTCGTTCACGGCCGGCCCGACTCCGCGATAGGGCACGTGGAGGATGTCGACCCCGGCCAATCCCTTGAACATTTCGCCCGCAAGATGGGGCGCCGTTCCTGGCCCGCCGGATCCGTAACTCAGTTTGCCCGGCCTTTGTTTGGCGAGCGCAATCAACTCTCGCAAGTCGTTGGCCGCGACCTTGGCGTTGGCGACGACCAGAATGGGCGAACTCGTGACCGGCGCGACCGGCACAAGATCGTTCAATGGATCGAACGTCATGTCCGCGTATATGTGCGGATTGATCGCGACGTTGCCGAGCTGAATGAGTCCGATCGTGTAACCGTCCGGCGGGGCTTTCGCGATCGCCTCCGCGCCAAGATTTCCGCCGCCGCCGGGGCGATTTTCAATCACGATACTCTGGCCCAAGGCCTTGCCGACATATTCGGCGGTGACGCGCGCGGCGACGTCCATGAGGCCGCCGGCTGCCGTCACAACCACGAGCCGGATGGTTCGCGTCGGATAGTCCTGAGCGAAAGCGGCGCTCGGTCCGCCGAACGTCGCCGCCGCTACGACTGCCGAGATGGCACATCCATACCGGAGCCAATTCACGCTCACTCTCCCAGGCAAAGGCACGATCTCGACGCGGTATCACTTCGGCCGAACGAACTCGGCCGGAAGCCGTGGCGGTTTCGGTTTCGAAATAAATTCCGGGATCGTCCCGGGCTCGGGCCCGCCGATCCGGTGCATCCACTCCATGGCGCCGCAGCTACTTGCTGCCGATGACGGCGTAGCCCTGAATTTCGACCTTGGCTTCGGGAATGGCCAGGGCGGTGACGGTGATGAGCGCGCTGCCGGGGAAATTGTCGCCGAATATTTCCCGTCGGATCTGGGTGAGGCGGTCGCCGTAGCGCACGTCGGTGATGAACACGGTCATCTGCACCATATCGCTGAGCTTGCCGCCGGCTTTTTCGAGCGTGGCATTGATGAGCTTGAAGATCTGCCGCACCTGTCCGTCGAGATCGCCGGCGAGCGACTTGCCGGAATCGTCGACGACCGCGAGCTGCCCGGCCAGCCGCACGATCTTGCCGCCCTCGGTGATCACCGCCTGCGAGTAGCCGCGCGTCTGCGGACGCTCGCCCTTGAGGAACTCCTTGGCGTGCAGCGGAGCAGCGAGGCCGAACAGCAGCGTCGCCGCGATGAGGCCGATGAAAGCGCGTGAGGATGCCATCAAGATCATCTTCGTCTCCCTGATTTGCGCGGGCTTTGCCGCGGGTATCACGTATTGCATCGAGCTCATTTGCCGACGCGGTCGGGGCCTTGCGCCAAGGTGTCCAGGCGATAAAGATCTTCGCGCGCGGTGATGAAGAGCACGCGCTTGTCCGGTCCGGCAAAGCCAACATTGGCCGGCTGCCGCGCCACCTTGATCGTGCCGAGATACTTCCCCGCGGCGTCGAACACTTGAACGCCGGTGAGGGTCGTGATGTAGACTCGATCCTCGCGATCGAGCGCCATGCCGTCGGCGCCGCTCTCCTTGCCTTCGGGGATGTCGCGCAGCTGCGCGAAGGTGCGCTTGTTCTTCACGCTGCCATCGGGCTCAACATCATAGGCGTAAACCGTCGGGCCCAGCGTGTCGTCGACGATGAGGGTTTTGCCGTCGCGGGTCAGCGTGAGCCCATTGGGTCGTGCGATTTGATCATCGATGACGAGCGGCTGCTTGGCGCCGACGGGCAGGTAATAGACGTAGGCGATGCGGCCGGGGACCACCGGTCGCGGGCCGGGATCCGTGAAATAGATGCCGCCCTTGGCGTCGAGGATGAGATCGTTCGGCGCCAACAACGGCTTGCCCTCGATGCCCTCGGTGACGGTCGTGACCGTGCCGTCGCGGCTGCGTTTGCTGATCCGTTTGCCGTCGCCTTCCGCCGCCAGCAAATCTCCCTCGCGCGTCACCGCGAGGCCGTTGGCGCCGTTGGTCTGCTCGCGAACGAAACCGATCTCCCCGTTGGTATCGAGGCGGTAGATCCGATTGGGACGGATATCGGAGAAATAAAGGCCACCGTCCGGCGTGCCGACCGGCCCTTCCGTGAACGCGAACCCTTCCTGCACCAGCTGCGGCTCGACGCCCGGCGCCACCACACCCGCGATGCCGCTCGGCGATTGCGCCGAAACCGGCAAAGCGAGCAGCCCGACTAACGCCGCCGCGCCAACGGCAGCGCTCACTCGCATCGCGGGACTCTTGAACTGCCTCGTCCTTCGCATGGCTTCCTCCCGATGTTTGATGAGCAGCTTTTTATCGATCTTCGAGGATGATGGAACCAAGCGCAAATGTCATTTTCGAAGCTCTGACGCGCCTGGCCGTCGGAGCAAGCTGGGGGTGAGACCGTTGTGGCGTCGAAATGCAAGCTCTAGCATTCTCCCGCGAGGCCTCAATCAATCGAAGAAAACCGGGGCCGGCTTTGGCCGTTCGATGCCGGCCACGATGAACGGGAGGAAGGCTATGCGGCGGTTCGTGTATTTGATTGCGATCGGCATCGTCCTTCTTCTTCCGCACACGCTCGCGGCGCAGCAGGGTCAGAAATGGGTCGTGAGCTGGGTCGCGTCCGCGCATGGCCCCTACCCGGTCGGCAATCCGTCGGCGCAGCCGGACCAGCGGTTTGCGTTTCCATCCGCACAAACCGGGGCGAACGACCAGACGTTGCGCCTGATCGTGCGGCCTGACATTTGGGGGCAGCAAGTGCGGCTGCGGCTGAGCAACGTGTTTGGCACGAAGGCCGTCACGTTCGACGACGTCTTCGTGGGCTTGCAAATGGGCGGAGCCGCGCTGGTCAAGGGGACCAACCAGCCGGTCACCTTCGGCGGCAAAGCAAGCGTGACGGTGGCGCCGGGGAGCGCGGTCTGGAGCGATGGCGTCCAACTCAGTTTCGTGCGCGATCCGGCGGAGCTTGCCGGACGCAAGCTCGCCATCAGCTTTCACGTCGCGGGCGAGAGCGGCCCGATGACGTGGCACGCGAAAGCCCTGAACACATCCTACGTCACCGCGCCGGGCGCGGGATCGAAAGGCAAGTTGGAAGACGAAGCGGCTTTCCCCTACAGCACGGCGTCGTGGTTCTTTCTCGACGCCGTCGAGATGATGGCGCCCGCGGACCGTTTCGCGATCGTGGCGTTTGGCGATTCGATCACCGACGGCACGGCATCGACCATGAACGGGGACGACCGTTGGCCGGACGTGCTGTCGCGGCGGCTGCACGCCGTGCACGGCAACCGCATCGCGGTGGTCAATGCCGGAATCGGCGGCAATCAGATCGCAGGGCCGGCGGACTACAGCCCACAGAAGCCGTTCCCGGGCGGGCCGTCGGCGATACAACGCATCGAGCGCGACGTGCTCGAGCTCTCCGGCGTGACCGCCATGATCTGGCTCGAAGGGATCAACGATTTCAGCAAGAACGGCAACGCTTCGCTGGAGAAAGCACAGAACGGCATGAAGGAGGTCGTCGGCCGCATTCGCGCGCAGCGGCCGCAGATGCGCGTGATCGGCGCCACGGTGGTCACCGCGCTCGGTGCATCGAATGCGGCGCACGGCTTCCCCGAGCAGGATGGCAAGCGCAAGGCGCTCAACGAATTCATCCGCACGTCGGGCTTGTTCGACGGCGTGATCGACTTCGATAGAGCAACGCTCGACCCGCAGACCGGCGGCCTCAAGCCGGAGTTCGTGCCTGAAAGCACGACCGGCGGACCAGGCGACAAGCTTCACCCCAACCGCGCCGGCTATCTCGCGATGGGAATGGCGATCGACCTCGATCTTTTCACGCCCGAACCGCAGGGCCGCAGATAGGCGCGACGCGATGCACAAGGTGGAGATCAGGCCGGGGATATGGATCGCCTACGAGGACGATTGGTTCGGCCAACCGTGGAGCGTTCCCGAGACCGTCGTGATGGTGCATGGCAACTCCGAATCCTCGCGCGCCTGGGTCTCGTGGGTGACGCATCTGGCGCACAAGTACCGTGTCGTCCGTCTCGACCTGCCGGGCTTTGGCGCCTCGACCGAGCCGCCCGGATACGGCTGGAGCGCCGGCGAACTCGCGGCCGACGTCGCACGTTTCTTGGATGCGCTGAAAATTCAGGCCTGTCATCTGATCGGGGCCAAATACGGCGGATCGGTTTGCATGCAGCTCGCAGGCGAGTACCCGCATCGAGTCGACTCGCTTTGCCTGTTCGGATCACCCGTGCGCGGCAGCGGCAGCGCCAACGCGGACAGCATCCGCACCAAAGGCGTCCGGCAATGGGCCGCGGACACCATGCGCGCGCGGCTCGGCAGCTCCGCATCCGCGGCGCAGGTCCGATGGTGGACCGAGGAACTGATGGGAAAGGCCAACCCGCGCGCCGCGTTGGGCGCGTCCTCCGCGCGCATCGACATGGAGCTCGAGGACAGGCTATCGCGCATTACCGCACCGACGCTGATCGTAACCACGAAAGAAAGCGGCCTGCAGTCGGTCGAGGCCGTCGAACGCTATGCCGCGCGCATCCCCAGCGCGCGCGTGATCGTGCTTCCCGGCGACAGTTTTCACATCGCGGCGGTCGAGCCCGACGTGTGCGCGCAACACGCGCTGCGGTTCATGGCGGAGGTTTCGCAGGCAAAACAGAGCGCTGCGCCGAAGGAAGCCCGATGAGGCCGCTGCACGCAGAACGGCGATCGAAGATCCGCCCTGCATTCTCCATCGCCGTTGCATCCGTGGATGTCAGGGGCTTGCTCACGCGCCGCGCTTTCGTCGGCGGCTTCTGCAGCGGCCTGGCGGGCGTCGGGGCGATGTTGCCGATCGGTACCGCGCGCGCCGCCTATCCGAACCGACCGGTCCGAATCGTGGTTCCATTCCTGCCGGGCGGCGGCGCCGACCTGATCGCGCGTCTGCTGTCACCGCACCTCCAGCACAGCCTCGGCCAGCCCTTTGTGGTCGAGAACCGCGCCGGCGCAGCGGGACGGATCGGGACCGCCGTGGTGGCAAAATCCGATCCCGACGGTCACGTGCTGCTGATGACCACCGAATCCTCGCTCGTGATCGCACCCCATATCGGCGTGCCGTTGAATTATGAACCGCTCAAGGACTTTGCACCGATCTCGCTGCTGACGCGCAACACCGTGATCCTCGTCGTTCACCCCTCCGTGCCCGCAAACACGCTCAAGGACTACATCGCGCTGGCGCGCGACAAGCCCGGCCAACTGTTCTTTGCCTCATCCGGGGTCGGCGGCCCGAACCATCTCGCCGGCGAGATCTTCAACCGCATGGCGGGCGGCGCCATCCAGGCGGTGGTCGGCAATCAGGTCGGCGCCATGTGGGGCTTCATGGCCGGATTGATCCCGCATATTCGCAGCGGAGCGGTCAGGGCGCTCGCGGTCGGCGGCAAGGAGCGTTCGCCGGCTTTGCCCGACGTGCCGACGGTCGCGGAATCCGCCTTGCCCGGCTACGAAGCAACCTCCTGGATCGGGCTCCTGGCGCCGGCTGCGACGCCCGTGGTCGAGGTTGTTTGGGAGGCGGTCAAGTACGCCCTGCAGGACGCGGCGGTGAGGGATATCCTCCTGCGCGACGGCTCGGAGATCGTCGCGAGCAGACCTGAGAATTTTCGCGACGTCATCGCGAATGATTACGCCAAGTACGGCAAGATGGCGGATCTGCTGATGTCGGCCAAGTGATGGGGAATTGCGGCTTACGGCTCGAGCTTGCTCGGGTGACAGTGTTCGTGTCCGGGGATGACGTCATGGCAGCCATCAGCCGACCAAGGCGCTTGCTTCGTTCGCGGCCGATCTCGACCCCGTTACCTACTGCCGCATCAGCACCAGCGGATCGGAGGTGGCGGGAATTCGCTCCCAGGTCGTGGCGTCGCTCTCGGAAAAGCGCCAGCTGCCGCCGCGGCCGCTCAGCAGCAGCCCGTCGCTATCGAGCCGCCAGGTCGAAAGCCCGATGTCGGCGACCGACGCGTCGCAGCCGGGCTTGACCGCGATCTTGTAGTTTTCCCCTCCGGCCGAGGCGCTCGACAGCGTGAGGCTGCAGAGCGGCTTCTCGAACTCCTTGAACAAGGTCCATTCGCCGAACACCTGCTCGGGGCTCACCGTGGCCGCCTTGATGGCGGCCTGGGTGCGCATGAAGAAGAGCCCCTCCCCTTTGCGCTCGGCTTCGTACATGTGCGACTCGACTTCCATGAAATCGAGAACGACGACGCCCTTGGAATTCAACAGCCGCACCTCGTCGTTCGGTCCCATGGCCCAGACCCCGACGTCCTTGAGCGACGGAAACGCGGTGCCGCAAGCTTCATCGAGCTCGAGCTTGAAGCCGCCCGCGCCAGGATCGAGCTTGAAGATGACCGGGCAGGTCTTGTCGCGCGCGGCGTTGGAAATTTCCCAGGCGCCGACCATCTCCTTGGCGGCGTCGCTCGGCGTCGGCGTCTGCGCGCCGGCGCCGACGGCGGACAGCGCAAGCGCGATCACGGCGAGACAAGCGCGGGCGGGCATGGGGAAATCCGAATAGGTGACGGTTGCACGCACGCTATCACGCCGCGCGCGCCTCGTCATGCCTCGCCCGCGCCGCGGCGGACAGCGTTGCATCACTTGCATATGCGGATTTTACGCGCGCGCATGGCCGTCGCGATGAAACCAGGGCCAGCGGCAATTTTCGAGCGCCTCATATACCCGCCGAGGCCACCGCCCGCCTACGCCCGATGCTTCACCAAGCGGATGGTAGGATTGACGACCGGACCGAACGTCGTCGGCCGCTCGACCGGGATCTCGGCCGGCGTGGAAGCAAATTGGCGCGGGTGTCATCCCTATCGCAGATTATGCGGCAGGGCCCGCGTGCGCCAGCCGGTGTGCGGTGGATAGTCCCCCTTCACAGTGCGCCGCCCCGTGCGGCTCGCTCTATAATCCTCAGCGTATGGGAAACGCCGGACTTGTATCGGCATAGCCGGGAGAGACGGTCATGATCATCGATCTCATAATTTGGCTGGTCATTGGCGGTGTCGCGGGCTGGCTCGCAGGCTTACTCGTCAAGGGCTACGGTTTTGGACTTGTCGGTAACATCATCGTCGGCATTATCGGCGCCCTCATTGCCGGTTGGCTCTTGCCACTGGTTGGTTTTGTCATCGTCGGTGGCGTCATCGCGGCAATCATCAACGCCGTCATCGGCGCGGTGATTCTCTTGCTCGTCATCGGGCTGTTCAAAAGGAATTGAGGCCGACTTCCGATCGATGCGCATTCGAGCAACGGTAGAAACCTCGGTTGCTCTCGACGGGTAGAAACTTAAAGTCGTTGTTCACGCCCGAGTCTTCGGCGGCCACGGCGTTTCCGGGACCGGGGTCAGCGGCGGCTTGCCCGCCGCCCAGGCCAAAAGGTTGTCGACCACCAGCTGGTCCATCTTGTCGCGGGTCGCAACCGACGCCGAGCCGAGGTGGGGAAACAACACCACGTGATCCATCGCGATGAGCTCGGCCGGCACCTCGGGCTCGCGCGCAAAGACGTCGAGGCCCGCCGACAGGATGGTTTTCTGTTGCAACGCCTTGATCATCGCCGGCTCGTCGACCACCGAGCCGCGCGACATGTTGATGAGGATGCCGTCGGGACCGAGCGCCGCGAGCACCTCGGCATTGATCAGGTTCTTGGTCTCCGCGCCGCCCGGCGTGATGACCATGAGCACGTCGACGTCGCGCGCCATGTCGATGAGCTTGGGATAGTGCCGGTAGGGCACGCCCGCGGCCGGCCGCCGCGAATGATAGACCACGGGCACGTGCATGGCCGCGAGCCGGCGCGCGATCGCCTGCCCGATGCGGCCCATGCCGACCATGCCGACGGTGCGGTCGCGCAGCGTCGCCTTGCTCAGCGGATAGTTTTTCTTGAGCCACTGGCCCGCGCGCAGATAGCGCTCGGCCTGGGGGAATTCGCGCGCGGTGCACAGCAATAGCCCGAGCGCCGTGTCGGCCACTTCCTCCGTGAGCACGTCCGGCGTGTTGGTGACTGTGATGCCATGGGCGCCGGCCCAGGCGGCGTCGACGTGGTCGTAGCCGACCCCGAACGAGGAGACGATCTCGAGCCGGGGAAATCGCTTCATAAAGGGACCGTCGACCCGCTCCTCGGTGGCCGCGACCGCCATGCCGCGCACGCGCGGCGCGCTCTCGGCGAAGAACTTGTCGCGATCCTTGGCGTCGGAGAACTTGACGAGGTTGAAGGCGCCGGTGAGCCCGGTCACGATGACGGGCTTGGGAGGACCGATCAGGAGAACATCGGCTTTTTCGGCCATCTTCCATCCTCTTTGGTATTTCGGCGTTTCACACCAGCATCGTCACGGGTTGCGCGACAAATCGCTGGAACGCCGCCAGCAATTCGGCCCCGAGCGCGCCGTCGACCGCGCGGTGATCGCAGGAGAGCGTCACCGAGAGCACGCTCGCGAAGGCGACGCCGCCGTCTTCCTTTTCGACCGCCTGCCGCCGCGCCGCGCCGACCGCCAGGACCGTCGCCTGCGGCGGATTGATGATGGCGGAAAATTCGCGCACGCCGTACATGCCGAGATTGGAGACGGTGGAGGAACCGCCCTGGTACTCGTCCGGTGTGAGCTTTCTGGCGCGCGCGCGCGCCGACAGCTCCTTCATCTCGTTCGAGATCGCCGACAGCGTTTTCACCTCCGCGCGGCGGATCACCGGCGTGATCAGGCCGCCTTCGAGCGCCACCGCGACGGCGACGTCGGAATGTTGAAAGCGCAGGATGCGATCCTGCGCCCATACCGCATTGGCGGCCGGCACGCGCTGCAGCGCGGCCGCCCACGCCTTGATGATGAGGTCATTGAGGGAGAGCCTGAAGGCGGGCTTGCCGTCGTTGTCCTTGGGCGCGCCCGCATTCGCGTCTTCGCGCAGCGTGATGAGCCGCCCGATCTCGACGTCCGCGGTCAGGTAGAAATGGGGGATGGTCTGCTTCGCCTGCACCAAACGGGTGGCGATGGTCGTGCGCATGCCGTCGAGCGGCACCTCGTGGAACGGCACGCCGCGGTAGAGCGCCTTGACGTCTTCGGCGCTCGGGCCCGAGCCGAGCGCGACGCCGGCCGCCGCGGCTGCACTTGGGCGCGGCGCCGCCTTCGGCGCGGCGCGCGCGGCGGCTTCGACATCGCGCGCCACGATGCGGCCGTGCGGACCGGACGGAGAAATGGTGGCGAGATCGATGCCGCCTTCCGCCGCGAGTCGGCGCGCCAGCGGCGTTGCGCTCCTGCCGCCAGCCAACCGCGCCGGGCCGTAATTGCGTTGCGGCGTGCGCACCTCGAAAAACGGATCGAGCCTGATCGGCGCCGCCGCGGCGGGCTCTCCTGCGGCGACGGGCGCCGTTGTGGGCTGCAACCGACTAGCGGGCGCGGCCGCGGGCTTGGATAGCGCCTCGGCCGGCGGCGGCGCGCTTGCGGCCGAGCCGTCGGCGATCACGGCGACGACGGCACCGACCGGCGCCACCTCGCCCGCCGGCACGCGGATTTCGGTAAGCACGCCCGCGGTGGTCGACGGCACCTCCATCGACACCTTGTCGGTCTCGATCTCGAACAGGTTGTCGCCGGGCTTGATGGCATCGCCGGCCGACTTGAACCATTGCGTGATCTTGCCTTCCGCCACCGTCTCGCCGAGCTGCGGCATCAGCACGTCCATTTACGCCGTCCCCGCTCGCGCGCGTCACCGCCTGCCGCGCTCACCACGTCACCGAAATGTACTGCGTCTCCAAGAACTCCATCAGCCCTTCGTGCGCGCCCTCGCGGCCGATGCCCGACTGCTTCATGCCGCCGAAGGGCGCGGCCGGGTCGGAGACGAGCCCGCGGTTGAGCCCGATCATGCCGAACTCGAGCTGCTCGGAGACGCGCATGCCGCGGCTCATGTCCTTGGTGTAGAGGTACGCGACGAGGCCGTACTCGGTATCGTTCGCGCGCTTGATCACCTCGCCCTCGGATTTGAAGGTCTGGATCGCGGCGACGGGGCCGAAGATTTCTTCGCGCAGCATGGCGGCGCCGTCCGGCACGGCGTCGAGCACGGTCGGCGGATAGAAATGCCCGGGGCCGTTCGGCGATTTGCCGCCGGTCAGAACTTTTGCGCCCTTGCCGACCGCGTCGCCCACGAGCTCGATCACCTTCTTCTTGGCGTCGGCGTTGACCAGCGGGCCCACCGTCACGCCGTCGTCGAGGCCGTTGCCCACCTTGAGCGCCGCCATCTTGGCGGTGAGCTTCTTGGCGAACTCGTCGTGCACCTTCTCGTGCACGTAGAAACGGTTGGCCGAGGTGCAGGCCTCGCCCATGTTGCGCATCTTGGCGACCATGGCGCCGTCGATCGCGGCGTCGATGTCGGCGTCCTCGAACACGATGAAGGGCGCGTTGCCACCGAGCTCCATCGCCGGCTTGACGACGTTGTCGGCCGCTTCGTGCAGGAGCTTGCGACCGACCTCGGTCGAGCCGGTGAAGGAGACGACGCGCACGCGCGGATCGTGCAGCATCGCGCTCACCACCTTGCCCGACGAGCGCGAGGGAATGACGTTGACCACGCCGGCCGGCACGCCGGCTTCCTCCAGGATCGGCATCAGCGCCAGCATGGTCAGCGGCGTATCGGAGGCCGGCTTGAGCACGACCGTGCAGCCGGCCGCGAGCGCGGGGCCGATCTTGCGCGTCGCCATGGCGGCGGGGAAGTTCCACGGCGTCACCAGCACGGCGACGCCCGCGGGCTTGTGCTGCACCACCATGCGCGCGCCCGAGGCCGGCGCGCGCGAGACCTCGCCGATGGCGCGCACCGCCTCCTCCGCGTACCAGCGGAAGAACTCGGCGGCATAGGCGACTTCGCCGCGCGAATCCGACAGCGCCTTGCCGTTCTCGATGGTGATCAGCTTGGCGAGCCGCTCGGCGTCGCGCATGATCAGCTCGAAGGACTTGCGCAGGACTTCCGCGCGCTCGCGCGGCTTCCTGCCGGCCCAGCCCTCGAAGGCGGCGCTCGCGGCATCGACCGCGGCCTTGGCGTCCTCCACCGTTGCGCTCGCGACCGAGGCGATCTTGTTCTCGGTCGCGGGGTCGAGAACGTCGAAACGGCCGCCGTCGGAGGATTTGCGCCACTTGCCGCCGATCCACAGATCGGTCGGAACGTTGGCAAGGAGATTGTCGTATCTCGAACTCATGGCCGGACCTCATATTTTCACGTCGTCATGCGCGGGCTTGACCCGCGCATCCATCTTCTTACGAAGATGCGATGGATTGCCGGGTCATAAGCGCGTTCACGCGCGTCTTCCGACGCGCTATGCCCGGCAATGACGCCGTTGCTAACGTCGTCATACCTCACTACCCCTGCATCGAGCGGCGCACGCGGTCGACGATGCGGTCGACGGTGGGCAGCGCGATGTCTTCCAAGATGTCAGCGGCCGGTAGCGGAATGTGCGGCGTCGTGATCCGCACCGGCGGCCCGTCGAGATCGTAGAATGCCTCATCCGCCACGATCGACACGATCTCGGCGCCCCAACCGCACAGCCGCGGGTTCTCCTCGACCGTGAACAGGCGATGCGTGCGCGCGACCGAGCCGAGGATGGTGCGGGTATCGAGCGGCACCAGCGACCTCACATCCACAACTTCGCAGTCGACGCCGTGTTCCGCCGCAAGCTTCTCGGCTGCCTCGAGCGCGCGCGGCACCATCAGCGCCAGCGCCATGATGGTGGCGTCCTTCCCCGCCCGCACGATACTGGCGGTGCCGAGCCGATCGACGATCTCGCCCTCTGGCACGTCGCCCTTGGTCGGATAGAGCGATTTGTGCTCGAAGAAGATCACGGGATCGGGGTCGCGCACCGCGGCGGCCAGCAGCCCGATCACGTCGCGCGGGCTCGAGGGTGCCACCACTTTGAGGCCGGGGATCATCATCGCCCAGTTCTCGACGCTTTGGCTGTGCTGGGCGCCGAAGCGCGAGCCCGCGCCGTTGGCGGTGCGCACCACCAACGGGCACTTGAGCTGGCCGTTCGACATGTAGCGGCTCTTGGCAAACTCGTTGGCAATGTAGTCGAAGCACACGGCGAAGAAGTCCGAGAACATGATCTCGGCGATCGGCTTCAGGCCGGTCATGGCCGCGCCCATGGCGGCGCCGAGGATCGCCTGCTCGGAGATCGGACAATCGCGCACGCGCTTGGGCCCGAATTGCTCGTAGAGCCCCACCGTGGTCTTAAACACGCCACCGGCCTTGGCCACGTCCTCGCCGAAGAAGATGACGTCCGGGTCGCGGCTCATTTCTTGGGCGATGCCGCGGGCGACCGCATCGCGATAGGTCAGTTCCGCCATGCGAAGCCTCCGTCGGCATAGACGTCGGTGGTGAGGAGTTCGAGCGGCGGCGGCGGCGCGGCCTTGCATTTCTCGGTCGCCTCGTCGACGCGGCGCTTCACGTCGGCCTCGATCGCCGCGATCACCGCTTCGTCGATGCCGAACTGCCGCAAGCGTTCGCGATAGATCTTGATCGGATCGCGCTCCTTCCACTTGTCGAGCTCGCCCTCGGGGCGATACTTCGCCGGGTCGGCGCGCGAATGGCCGCTGTGGCGATAGGTCATGCACTCGATCAGCGAAGGTCCGCCGCCCGCGCGCGCCTTGGCGTAGGCCAGGCTGGCGGCTCGGTAGACCGCGTCGGCGTCGTTGCCGTCAACGATGATGCGCTCGAGCCCATAGGCCGCGGCGCGGTCGGCTGCGGGATGCTCGACCGCCGTCACGTCGCCGATCGGAGTGTATTCCATGTAGAGGTTGTTCTCGCAGACGAAAATCACCGGCAGCTTCCACACCGCCGCGAAATTCAGCGCCTCGTGGAACGCGCCGATATTGGTGGTGCCGTCGCCGAAGAAGCAGACCGTCACGTCGCCGTCGCCCTTGTACTGCGCCCGCAGCGCCGCCCCGCAGGCGATCGGCAGATGCGCGCCGATGATGGCGTAGGAGCCGAGCACGCCGTGTTCGGCGGAGGTGAGATGCATGGAGCCGCCCTTGCCGCGCATGAGGCCGTTATCGCGCTGCATCAGCTCGCCCAACACCTTCTCGATCGGCACGCCGCGCGCGAGCGTATGGGCGTGGCCACGATAGGTGCAGAACGAGAGGTCCCCCGGCTTCATCGCCGCGGCAAAGCCCGCCGCCACCGCTTCCTGGCCGAGGGAGAGGTGGCTCGTGCCTTTGACCAGGTTCTGCAGGAAAAGATCGAACGCACGCTGCTCGCTCTCGCGGATCTCGACCTGCATGCGGTACATCGTGAGCCGCATCTCCTCGCCGATGTCGTCGTTGATGCCCGCACGGGAGCCGTCGGACGCATGGGCCGGTTTTTTCGCCATGAACGCTACCTCGACAAGGACCTATGAAGTGGGCAGCCGGGGACGAATGGAAATTAGCCTTCCCGCCCAAGCTTAGGCAACTCAGGGTATGGTGGTCGGAGGTCAGAGTGAAGAACCCGAACTACTGATTACTGACGACTGACCCCTGATCCCTGCTTCGCCCTCACCGCCCGCTCGCGGTGGAGGATGTAGAGGCCGGAGGCGACCACGATGGCGGCGCCCGTGAGCGTGAACCGGTTGGGCACGTCGCCGAACACGAGGAAGCCCGCGGCGGTCACCAACACGATCTCGGTATAGATGAACGGCGACAACACCGCGGCCGGCGCCAAGCGGTGGGCCGCGATCAGCAGGTAATGACCGAAGCTCCCCATCGCGCCGGTCGCCACCATGAGCGTAATGACGATGGGATCGCTCGGCGTCGTCCACAAGAAGGGCACCACTGGAAGCAAGGCCAGCGCGCCCACGATGTTCGAGTAGAACAGGGTGGTCTCGTTGGAATCGGTGCGGGCGAGAATGCGGGTGGTGATGGAATACACCGCGTAGCAGAGCGCGGCAGTCAGCGACAGCAGCGCCGCCGGCTGGAAGCTTCCCGCGCCCGGACGGGTCACCACCAGCACGCCGACGAAGCCCACCGCGATCGCGGTCCAGCGCCGCCAGTGCACCCACTCCCCCAGCATCGGGCCCGAGAGCGCCGCAACGAAGAACGGCGTGGAGAACACGAGCGCGATCGCCTCGGCGAGCTGAAGGTAT
>Ga0306921_10002217_pt1 | contig 19489 bp, 21 predicted proteins | sample sta12Cox44000080_FD_203760 | JGI IMG/M metagenome (GOLD analysis project Ga0306921, IMG submission 203760) | Lab enrichment of tropical soil microbial communities from Luquillo Experimental Forest, Puerto Rico - statoxic.12C.oxic.44.000.080 (v2)... | ecosystem: Environmental > Terrestrial >... | reverse complement strand
GCTGGGAACCTTCTTCAGGAGGCTCACCGAAAAGTGGCCCGTGGCTCCTCCGGTATAGGCATCCGCCATGAGCTCTGTAAAAAAGACCTCACGCGCCTCCAGCCGGAACTTGGATTTTGCATTGGTAACTTCGACTGCACCAAAGCGCAAACGGGCCGCCTTCCAGCTACCGTAGCCGTCCAGAGAGCGAGAAGCTGGATTCACGATGGCCGCCAGATTCACGCTATCCAGTTCACTCGTAATGTCGTGGGCCTCCAGAAAGACGGGGCCTTGTGCGTCGGAAGGCAGCAGATTCGAGACAATCAAGTGGCCACGATGAATCACCACTTTGTCTATGATGCCCAGGGGAAAGAGGTTCTTCGAATTCTTCGATTCGGGGTTCTCAAAGTTCCAGGGGCCATCAGGGTCCGAAATTAAGTTGATCTCCGGTCCGTCCATAACGAGCGAGGTGATCACCACTTTGCCGTGAAGAAGAGCCCGCAGATCCAGGGTGGCGTCTGCTTGCTGGACTTTCACGACGTAACTTGGCGGAAATAAGGGAGGACTTTTCACTCCGAAACCTTCGATGTGAATGGTTGGTTTGGGAAACAACGTCAGCGTCAGGCGTTCGATTTCCACTTTTTTCCCAGTGCTCTCTTCGAAATAGTAAATGATCTGGGGCCGGTACCGATCTGGGTTGAGAAAAACAGGCCCCAGAAAAACCATCGCAGCGAAGACACAGGAGGCAATCACGATCAGGCGAAAGACGATCTTCTTGCGGTTAGCCATGCCGACTCCACTCTTGTTCCAGGACAAGGCAGTCCTGGAAATTCAAATTGTACTGCCGTCTGAGGAAAAGGAACCCGGATCGCGCCAAGACCTGCCGGGCGGCCAAGGAGCGAGCAGGTCTGGAGCGACGTCCTGGAAGTGGCTTACGTCGCATTCCACTTGCGAGGTTATTCAATCCGGGGTCAATGCTAGAGGGAGTTTGGCCAGAACTCAGCGATGAATTGGGATAGAGATAGGAGGTTTCAATTCAAACCTGCCCTTTTTTGCACAAATTTGTCTGCAATGGGAAACAAGCACACGGCAATTCTCCTCAGTCCGAGTGGTTTTAATCCTTTGCTGTCATTGACCCAAGTAGCCGAGTGCGGCCCGCAGAGGCGCGCTGGAGATCCGAATCAAGCCTCCAAAAGGTGAATACATCTCTAAAATCAGGTATATCACTCCGGAAACAGATAGCGAGCTGAGAAAGAAAGTCACGAGAATTGTTCCGTTCGGAGGAGCGTGAAGTCCGAAACTGATGAACGTAATTGTGAGGGAGAAAACCACCACCACAAGAAGGGGTATGGAAACTAGGCTGTATCCCTGCTCCACCATCAGCCAACGCATTTGCCCGATATCAACCGCAATATTTAGGGCGCGGTTCTGCAGTCCGCGCTGCATATCGTTCGTTGGGACTAGCTCTTGAATCTTGTCATATAAGGGTTCCGCATGTGGCGCAGTGGGTTCCGGCATCGAATGACCCGACATTTCCTTGGGCCAGGTTCGTTCAATAAAGCGGGCAACCACAGCCTGCAGGAGGTCGCGTGCTTCTTTCGCTTCTGGCCCGTAATGGGAAAGCACGCGGTCAAGCAGTATAACCTTGGCGGACATTTCCGTCAGCTCGCGACTCTGTGTGTCGTATGAGTTCTTTGCTGAAGCAACCAAGAGGCCCAGGACAAGGGCGGTCATCGTTGCAATTGTTCCCATCCCCAGTTTCACTAGGTCTCTAGAGGCAGTACTGAGATGATCCTCGGGCAGGACAACGCGCAACCCAAAGCCAAGTACTGCCCCCCCAAAAACACACACGAAAACAATTGCGCTGGTCGCCAAGGTGTTCATAGCCTCGCCTCCTTTGGATTGAAGCGGTCCAGGATTATGAGCGGCTCGACGAATGTCCTCCGGTGGATAGGGGTGCACTGCCGTCGAACACTCCGATGTTGTCGAGCCCGAGCAAATCCGCCGGCAAACACATTCCGCCCCTGTGCGTTGGGCGGACAATAGTAAACCTCAAAATTGGAATCCGCCTGTAACGGTCATGCTCCGGCCTTGGAACGTGTTACGCGCTGCGTATTCCCAAAGAGCACTGGTACCCAAAAAGAAGCCCTTGAACGGCGAAGACAGATTCAAGGTGAAACCCGCAGCGTCTACCCCATATTCCAAAGCCTCACGGACCGGGTTCTGCCCTCCGTTCCTGGTAGTCTGCCACTGACCATCGCCAGCGGCCCCTACCAATAGCGACCACTTGCCATTCTTCGATAAGGAGAACGTCTGTGACAGGGAGTAGTCGAGGGAATCGTTTTGCCCGGGATGAATGCCCGTCCCTTGTTGCGTAGTATTCCACGCATAGGTGTTGAAGAGACTGATCTGAGTTGCCTTTTTCTTCGTCAGATAAATGGTTGCGCCTGCTTGCCAGGCGTTAGTCCAGAAGCCACTGGAGACGTTGCTTAACGCGCCGGGAACATACCGGCCGGTCGGAGCCGTGACACTGTAGCCCGTCTGAAGATCAGCCCAATTGAAATGCCAGCCCAAATCGAAAGGGACAAAGTTCGTGTTGGTCAGGCCTGCACCCTGCACGCGTCCGTTCGAGCCAGCAGAAAGCAGAGTAGGGCTAAAAAAACGGTCATTGGAGAACGCGATGTCGACCGTGAATTCCGGATTTGCGCCAAGCAATTTGAATTTCGGGACGTACGCCAGGGTGTTGTTGTCGATCCAAAGGGAAAGAGACACCCGCAGTGGCAAGGAGTTGCCCTGAGGCCCTTTTAACAGGCTGGATGCCCCGTACCAAAGTTGGTTGGAATAGGAAAAGCCAGGACTGACGACGGTCCCGCCTCCAGTCAATGTCGAGCCCGGGGAATAGACTCCGCGAACCTGGCTGAACGCGTTGGCTGCAGCAAAAAGTAGAGAAGCCAGTTGAACAGGGAACGCGATCAGTACACGTCTGCAAATCGCCATTAATGCCACTCGGTTGGGCGTCGCTTAGACACAATGTTCTTGGTCCCATTCCCGCGGTTGCTCGGGCTGGGCCGAACCTTTCTCCATTCTGGCTACATAGGCGTCGACTTCGTCATGGGCCAGCTTCGAGCCGGGGGCTGAGCCACAAACAACCACCCAAAAATATTGCCAGGAATACAATCGCTAGAACAAGTTCAACACGGCTGCCACTGAGGAAAAGCTTTGCCCGTCGCTGTGAGTCTTTATTCACAAGAATTTTTCTCGGCTGTAACAAGTCCCACTTGTCCGGGGCCTAGAAGTGTTTGGCCCGCGCGATCACTGCAATATCACTCAGGAGGGTTTCTAGATCCATGAAATTTCGTTACTTCTGGCAATTCGTTGCTCCTCAGGAGGTCAACGTGAGATTTCGTCCCGATTCTGCGCACCAGAAAAAAAACGGTAGAGACGCCGGTACCAGGACTAGTTGGCGCCAGGCCGTTGCAATGGGCACAGCGTTACTCCTTGTCTTGTACCCGGCCGTGCCGACCTGGGCGGCTACTCCAGGAGGTGCAGCTTCCCCGAAGGCTGCAGCGGCCGCAGCCGCACCCACTCCCGCCGGGGGATGCCAGCTCAAATCACCCGGTGGCAAGATCAAACACGTAGTTGAGATCATTTTTGACAATGTGCACTTCCGCCGCGATCCTGCGCGCGATGGCTCGACGCTGGTACCCTCGGATGTCGAACAGATGCCTCACCTGCTCAACTTCATCAAAAAGAATGGCGTGCTTCTTACCAATCATCACACGCAGCTGATCGCGCACACGTCGGACGACATCCTGACCATCCTCACCGGCGTTTATCCCGAGCGCCACGGAGTGGCCAACGCCGCAAACAGCTATCAGTATTACAAGTCGACCGGAGGCACTGGCTTCCAGTCCGCCTTCACCTACTGGACTGACACGATCGGCGATGGCGCCTACAACCTGATCAGCGGACCCATCGACTCGACTCATCCGAACGGTGTCAATGCGCCGGCACCGTGGGTGCCCTTTACACGCGCCGGCTGCGACGTGGGTGCCGTTGCGGCTGCCGACATGGAAGCCGAGAACACTGGCAATGACCTCGTTACTATCTTCGGACCTGGTTCACCACCGACGACCGATCCTCATGCCTTCGCCAACTACGAGGGCATAGCGGTCCACTGCGCGGCTACCAGCACACTCTGCTCAACCGCGAATGGCGGATTCCCCGACAAGTTGCCATGGGAACCGAACGCCGATGGCTCGCCGACAACGACAGATGGGGCAACCGGGACGTCGTTTGGGTACGAGGGATACAACGCCCTGTTCGGCCACAAATATGTCACCCAGGCCTTCCGGAATCTGGGCCTGGGCAGTTCGGTGCTGGGTGCGGATGGAAACCTGGTCGACATCAACGGGAACACCATTGTGGACAATTTCAACGGCTCTTTGACACCGGGCTTCCCGGGCTTCAGCCTGGCGCCTCAATATTCGCTGGGCTATGTTGCCTCGATGCTGGAGGCGGGTGTACCCGTGGTCTATGCCTACATTGCCACCGCGCACCGGCCGCTCCCCGCTAATCCCTACGGCTATGGCCACCCCGAAGACCCGAACGACTACGGTCCGGGCGAGGCACACTATGTGGACCAACTGAGGCAGTACGATGCCGCGTTCGCCAAGTTCTTCGCTCGTCTGGACAATGATGGGATCACCCCGGCCAACACCCTCTTCTTCATCGGCACGGAGGAGGATGATCACGTTATCGCGGCCAACCCAACGAACCCCGGCTGCGACGGCGTGAACAAGCCGTGCGTTTATGGCAATACGAATGGCGATGAAGTTGGTGAACTGGCCCTGAACTTCGGTGGCTTGCTGCAGGCGGAAGCCGGTATCACCACCCCCGCCACGATCACCAACGATGCGGCGCCAGACATTTACTTGACGGGCAATCCTGAGGCGACCGACCCTAGCCTTCGAGCTTATCAGCGGGCGTCCGGAATTGTATCCGTCACCAATCCCATCTCCGGGGCCACAGACACCATCGCGCAATTTATGGCGAATCCCGTCGAGTTCAAGCTGCTGCACATGCAGACCTTCGATCCGCTCCGCACCCCGAGCTTCACCATTTTTGCCAACCCCGACTACTATGTCACCGGGTCCACCACCTGTAACACAAGCGTTACCCCGGCGACCGCATGCGTAACCCAGCAACCAGGCTTTGCCTGGAATCACGGCGACATACAGCCGGAGATTACTCACATCTGGTTGGGCATGGTCGGCCCCGGTATCGTCGCGCAGGGCCAGGACAACAGAACCTGGTCAGATCACACTGACGTCCGGCCGACGCTGCTCACACTCGTCGGTTTGAGCGACGATTATCAGCATGAAGGACGTGCGCTGGTGGAAAAATTCAAGGGCTGGGCGCGTCCCGCCGCGGTCAGGGAGAGCGAGGAGTTCGTGGCCTTGGGTAGGGCGCTGAAAGACATTAGCGCACCGCTTGGCCCATTAGGGCTTGCCAGCGTGCACGCATCCACAGTCGCGATGGAAAGTGGCAGCGCCCAAAACGACTCGACTTACACCAGCATCGAGAGTCAGTTGGGCGCTTATACCGTCCAGCGCGATGAACTAGCGGCGAAAATCCTGTCGCTGCTGGAGGCTGCCGAATTCAACGGTAAACCGATTCCCGAGGACAGGGCAGAGGAGCTGATTCAACAGGCGCGACATCTGCTGTCTAGCGTGCAAAACTACGCGAGCGGTCTGTAACAACGAACCGCGGCGCTCTTGACGGAATATGTCGAGTCGCCGTGCGCAGGAAGACCAACCCACACACTGATCGCTGGCGTTTCAGCGGGACGGACACTCAAGTTCGTCCCGCTCTCTTTTTAGCCAATCGGCATAGAAGGAGTGGTCCCCCACTCTCCCCTGCCCACGGGGCGGTTCCTTAAGGTTTGAGCCCTTGCGGGCCGGAGGTTCGATTCGTGTTTCACCGCAAGGGGCTTCGCCGCCGCGATCACGCACTCCCGACGAATCGAGCCGATCAATCGCTCAACGTAAGCGTTTTGCCATGGATCTCTCCTTGGCGATAGGACTTATCGGCACCACGGATCCAGCACTCAGCCGAGGATAAGAGCCATCTTCCAAGGATGGAGACCCATCAGCAGTCGATGCCTGCAGTGTACGTTCAACTAATGCTCATGGTCGCTCTTCAGCATTCTTATAAACTTTCGGCCTGCGGCCTGTAACTCGTCGAGATGCTGGCTGACGAAATTTAGCAACTCCGGTGAATCGAGAGCAGGTCCAGTCTCGACGTCAACTTCACACATGGACAGCGCAATGATTCGAACGATGTGATCGGCTCCCAATTCCTTTGGTCCTGTCCACTCTCGGATGAAATTGTTGATCAGCAAAGCAAACTCTGAGCTCCGGACGTGCGCTCTTCCCCGGTCTGTAATTCTTAATTCCATTTTGCGCCTAAAAAGCTACATGAAGCGACCATGCGGCCCTAGCAGTCTAAGTTTGAGCGTGCCCAGGCGTACGACAGCGCGAAGCAGACCCGTTTCGAGGCTAGGCCAAACACAAGTGCCAAGTAGGGTCCTATGCCCTGCGAATTTCATCCTTGCGCGGCATCAATTCAACTGTCTAAGGGAACAAGCCTGAACAGTAGAAGCAGGAGGTAGTCTTGGCCAAGTCCCCGTCCCACCGCCCTCGCGTCAGCTCTGACGCGCGCGAAACGCAAATTGCGAAAAAGTCCGCAAGCATCGCCACGCCAACCACATGAATTGCAACTCACTTGATATATCCGCGCTTGAACGTCCTCTTCCGGCCCGATCTCCCGGGTGGGATATTGCGCGAACGCTTCGTGTTTCCCGCAGTTGATACAGCGAAAAGTAAGGACGTACCCCTGGGTCTTCCTTGCACGGCGCCAGTCCTCGACCCAACCAGCTACCCAATACTAGGGGCGGGCGCTCGCCCTTTGGGCATAAATCAGCAGAAAATGCACAAACAAGACGCAGCAGAGGGGGAGGACGACCCACCACGGAAGCACGTGGGTGACCACTCGGGAGAAGGTCGGGATGCGCCTGTCGCCGCTTATCCAAGCCGCGGCGTCAAGCCCGAGGAATATGACAAAGAAAAACAGCCAGCCGAATGCGATCCACTGGTTCCAGTGCGGGTTCATGACGTGCTCCAGAAAGCGGGGACTAGGTTTTTGCGCAGTACCGCGCGGAAAGCGGTATCCGGCTAACTTGGATTTCTTGCGCGTGCTTTGGCCTGTGGTACACCCTTTCCATTGCAGCTGTTCAGCATACATCGCTCACTAGGGGCTGCTTTGCTGCAAATGTCTCCGCACATGCAGTGATAGCGTGGCTTGGGCCGCCGGCGTTGCTTCGGCTCAGCATGCAAGACACCACTGGCAGCAAGAAACACCCAGATCAAAATCCCAATGTTCACCAGGCGCTTTGGGTCATGGATAGTTCCATCCATGCAAGCAGTCTCGGGTGCCCCGCTGCTGCGCACAATGGAACCACAGAGCGATGAGACAAAACGGAAGTTCTAGTCTGATCGAACCTCGGATTTGGGCTGTTCTGGAGCCGCGGCGACAACCAGATGTTCGGGAGATTTGCAGAAGAGATCGGAGGGAGAAACCCGGCCGAAATTCAAAGTGAATGCTATCTCTGAAGAGACGTGAATGCAGGCGGCCAGCACTACACTCAACGTAGCGTTGTAGCGAAAGGACGAGTGAGAAAGGCAAATAGCCCGGCTTGCCAGACTTGCCAACTCAGGGCCCAGAAAAAAACAGCTAAGTGATTGTGGCGCCTTTCCTTAGCTTATTTTCCCACCTGTTCGCAAGAGGCCGGGTTTCGAATCCCCCCTCGTCCACCACATTCCAAGACTTGCGCGCCGGAGAGCGAAGTGATTGAAGCAGTGCACCTTACGTTACGAGCGCCTCGTTGGCCACGAGGAGGTCTGTCCGCCTGTCAAACTCAGTGTTCGCGGGTACAGGTCCGTCGCTTCGGAGGAAGGTAGCGCATCCCCTAGTTCCCTTTTTTCTGCGTCCCGTACGGCCCTGCCGAGGTCTGGCACGACGGGGTGAAGCATTCGCGGAACACGCAGTGGCACACGGGGGGCATCGAGAGGCCCTACAGACATTTTTTTAATGCTTGATGCTTATTACCGCAGGGAGAATTGCAAAACATGCGTCCCGCTTATTGGAACGTTGGAGGATTGAGCGTAAACTTTTGCTTCGGGCAGCAGTCGACGCGTTGAGCGTGGCAGTCCGTGCGACTGTCTGTCTGCCCGTAACTGGAGCGAAGAATAATACTGTGAAGGCCCAGAAAGATGCTTTCGACACCATGGAAAGGGTAATGGAGAGGGTGACAAAGGCCGACAGCCAGGGCTTGGTGCTTCCATAACTACTGGATACTCTGCTCGCCACTTAATAACGCTGAGGCGAACCACATGAAACACTACCCACAAAATTGGTTTCTTGTCCTAGGGGAGCCCAAGCGCAAGCGGGCGGCGGGCTAGGAAGTTTTGATGGATTCTCGTCCGCTCTATATTCCGGTAATTCTCGGCACATCGCGCAAAGGACGCATGAGCGCGTACGTTGGACGCCTGCTCGCGGGCGAAGTTGCGAAGCAGCCGCGCATCGAAACCGAACTGATCGATATATGCGGTTTACCATTGCCCACCGATGACGCCGGCGAAGCGATTAAAGATATAGGATTCTCATCCAAGATGGACCGCGCCGACGGCTTAGTCATAGTCGCACCCGAGTATAATCACGGCTATTGCGGCCTTTTGAAACACGTGCTGGATAGCTGCCTGAAGGAATACATCCACAAAGCTGTTGGAATCGTCGGCGTCTCGGCGGGCCCTTTCGGCGGGGCACGCGTGATCGAAAATATGCTTCCCGTAATGCGTGAGCTGGGGTTGATCACGATCTTCTGGGATGTGAACTTTTCGAGCGTGCAAAATTGCTTCAATGCTGAGGGAGCTCTGATTGAGCCTTCGTATATTCGCCGCGTCGACAAGTTTCTGAAAGAGCTGATATGGATGTCACAAACTCTGCGCTACGGTCGTGAAAATATTCCGTTGTAGGCACATCGCAAAGAAGAGAATACAAAGATGGTTGAGCGCGAAAAGCTGAAATGTCCGAGATGCGGCGCTGAAATGAACCATCATGCAGACAAGCTGCTGGCTTCAGACTCGGAATCGAACTCGGAAGGTGCGGTTGGAAGCACGATCATGGAAGTGCACAGTTGCCCGGCGTGTGGCTCCTCGGCATCGCGGTGTGCGCGTTGATAGCTAACAGAAGTGGGATCGTGGGAGAACCAGGAACCTGTGCCTCCCCAAACTCCGACCGATTGTGGAATAACTCTCCGCGATGCTTCCTTACACTCTGTTTCGGAACACTGGTCCGTCTCCTTCGTTCGCGTCAGCAACAGGATCCGTGGCGTCGAAGGCCGCAGTACTCAGGGCATCAACCTCACTGGCAGCTTGCTGGAGCCGCTCGGCATTCCGGCCCGTAAGGATGAAGGATCACCTTGGCCCCTTCTGTACGGGCACGACGTGCCGTTTCGAGTCCGATGCCAGCGCTACCGCGGATCACAACGACGGTCTGCCCAAGGAGCTCCGGTTCACGGTGGATGGGAGAGGCGGTAGTTCCAGTGCTCATCGTTCCTCCGATTCGAACTGCCACCCGCACAGGGATAACACGCTAGCACTAGCCGTGGCCGTACGCCACTTCGTTCAGGTCGGGTTGTCGGAATTGGAAGCTATGTCCGCGCTTGCTGGCCCTCGACTGAGGGCGGGCAATCCTGAAGTTATCGATTCTCAGTTTCTTGTTTGCCGACGATCCGCTCGGAAGATCAGGATCCACGGCTATGGCGTTCTTCGTCAAAGGATAGTAAGTTGTTGAGCTTTCGCTTCGAGCGGGTGGCTGCAAACAGCTAAGGCCACCACGAACTTATTTGGTTTGCCTTTTATGCTCGACGGCCGGTAGCGCCACTGGGCGAGCCGCAGTGGGTGTTGACGCCAAGCATTTTCGGCTGGCACGCGCAGCGAAGGGTGGAGCCTGAAAGTCGTGCCAGAAACCCGAGGCTCTCAGCTCCACAACCACCGAAGGCCTCACTGCACACCAGTCTGACCACACCTAACTAATCCCCGAAGACTCTAAGAAGTACTTCCCTTTTGGCAATTGTGTGTTAGATATCCATGACTGGCGTGAAACCGCAATGGTCGACCAACTGAAATGTTAGTTGTCTCTGCATTCGCCGATGTTGCGTTCTGTAGTCTGATCGGCGGCTGCTTGCTAGCCGCCGCGTCGCTGCCACCGGCGGCTGCACAGACGTGCGGGGCGCAGGGCGTCGCGGTGCAAGTGCTGGGCTCGGGAGGCCCGGAGTTACAGGATAAGCGGGCTTCGAGCAGCTATCTGGTGTGGGAAGATGGGCAGGCGAAGGCGCTCGTTGATGCGGGTGGAGGAAGCGCGCTGAGGTTTGGGGAAAGCGGCGCGCGAATGTCGCAGTTGGAGGTGATCCTGTTCACGCACTTCCACGTCGACCATAGCGTTGATTTCCCGGCGCTGATCAAATCGTCATGGTTCGAGGACCGGAAGCGGCCCCTGCCGATTTATGGCCCGCCCGGGAATGAGTTCATGCCGTCGACGACGGAGTTTGTGGGAGACTTTTTTAGCGACAAGGGCGCCTTCGGGTATCTCAGCGGGTTGTTTGTTCCGGGCGAGGACGGCAGCTACAAAATCGTGCCGCACAACGTGGAGGCCAGTTCCGACCTGAGGATTGTGTTTCGCTACGAGGATCTGGTGGCTTCGGCGGTACGCGTGATTCACGGCGGCGTGCCGGCGTTGGCGTGGCGAGTGGAAATACGCGGCAAGTCCATTGTATTTAGCGGCGATACAAACGGCGAGGGGGAAGGGTTGGTGCGCTTGGCGGCGAACGCGGATCTATTCATCGCACACAATGCCGTGCCGGAAGGCGTGACGGGTCTAGAGAGGCGGCTGCACATGCCGCCGTCGGTGATCGGAGAGATGGCGGAAAAGGCTCACCTAAAGAAGCTGGTCTTGTCGCATCGCATGCTTCGGACGTTGGGAAAGGAAGAACAGACACTGGCGGAGATCAAGAAGCGATACGCAGGACCGGTGACCTTCGCGAACGACCTGGATTGCTTCGCGTTGAAATGAGGCTGGACAAATTGAGCGGCACCAAATGATCAATGTCGAGCTGCACTGAAAAGACAACGAGAAATGGCAAATAGCCCGGTAGTCCAAGTAGTCCAGCTGGAAACCTCCTCGAAGCTAAGTAATTGTAGCACCGTGGGTTATCTCAGATTTTTGTTAGTTCGCAACGAGGAGGCCGAGGATTCGAATCCCTTCTCGTCCACCAGATTCTAAGGCTGTGGTTCGCAGAAACTTTGTGCGACTTCAAAATCAACAAGCTATGCTACAGCCCTGTAATACTGTTACATGGATAAATGCTGGTCTGGACGGAGCGGAGCGGACTAGCGAACGCAATTATTGCGGGCGATAGGGCAAAACGCGTAGCGCTTACGCTTTGTCACTTATGAATCTACCACCCGACAGCTAACGATGTGAGGGTAAGCACGTCGAAAAGTCAGGAGCGACTCCCGATGCAATTGAAAAGGGCGGTCCTGGTTCTCCTGTTATTTGTTTCGCCCGCTTTCGCCCAGTGGCACCCGCAGAAATCGAACACCGACTCTAGCCTGCACGGATTGAGCATCGTCAACGGCAACGTCGTTTGGGTCAGCGGCACGGGCGGGACGTTCGTTCGTACCACAGACGGCGGCGAGACGTGGCAGTCTGGGACGGTTGCTGGGGCCGAGAAGCTCGACTTCCGCGACGTGTACGCCATCGACGGCGAGACCGCTTACCTGCTGTCGATCGGAAAAGGCAGCGAGTCGCGCATCTACAAGACGACAGATGCGGGCAAGAACTGGTTGCTGGAATACACCGAGCAGAACCCGGAGGCGTTCCTCGATTGCATGGCCTTCTGGGACGCGACGCACGGCATCGTGATCGGCGACCCATTGGACGGTAAGCCCGAACTGCTGACAACCTCCGACGGCGCGCACTGGACGCCGCTACAGTCGAACACAATCCCTACGTCAAAGAACGGTGAAGGCTCGCCGGCCTCTGGAACCTGCATCGCAACGTATGCTGAGGAGAAAGGGAGAAAGGAAAACTGGCAGGCGTGGTTCGTGACCGAAAACGCATCACGCGTCTTCCGTACCGCCGATTCCGGCAAGACCTGGACCGTCTCGGAGACGCCGCTCGTCACCGGCCTGAACCAGGGTGTCTTCTCGATCGCCGTCGTGGATGCCGACAGGCTGGTGATCGTCGGCGGAGACTATGATCATCCGCAGGTGGTGAAGCCAAATTCCGCCTACAGTGACGACGGCGGCAAGACTTGGAAACAGAGCAGCCACCGTCCCGCGGGATACCGCTGGAGTGTCGCGGTTGTGCCGGACACGCCCGGTCCCACCGTGTTCGCGGTTGGACCAACCGGAACCGACTACTCGATTGATCGAGGAAAGAACTGGGAGCAGATGAACGAAGAGCACACCAACACGATCGGCTTCGCCGACGCGCACCGCGGCTGGGCCCTTGGAAAGAAAGGGCTCATCCTGAAGTTCGAAGGAACGGTTCCCAGCGGGGTCGCACCAAGTCTGAAGAAGTAAAACCCTCCACAGAGCCAAAGAGAGACACAAATCTCCGCTTCAAGCCATACGCTCCCCTTAGCATCCGAAGAAAACCAGAGATAAACGAGGCACGCGGCGCATACGGTCAGGATCAGGAAAAAGATTGGGCCAAGCTTAATTCTTCCGCACTTTTCGATTCCTGCAGTCGGAAATGACAACCGAACCGAGTTTGCTCTTGGCTGACGGCTCACAGGTTCACCAAAAAGAGAATCCGCATTAAGCCGCAAATTGCTACTTGGCGGAGACAACGAATTGCGCCGTATCGTCGCCGCACATGCCGTAGATTGTTCCGGCTGTGCAAGCGCCGACTGAATAGGTGTAGCAGCCTGGCTTCTTAGCTACAGCAGATACCGGCCGGTCTGCGCCGCCAGTAATCGCCGTCCCGGAGTCAAACGGCGAGGAGGTGCCAAAGTCCAAGACGAACCCGGTATCCTTCGACGTGCTCTTGAACGTGATTGTGGTTCCCGCCTTCACACAGAATGGAGCGTTCGCTTTGGCGCCGGGGATATTCGGCGTGGCTGACGCAGAATCACCGCCGCTCCGCTTGATGTCCACTTCACAAGGGGAGGCTGCCGAACCGCATGTATTCGCAGCGTTGCAAATGCTGTCCGGCGTTGATGCAGAACACAAGTCGTTTTTGGGTTTCTTTTTTTCCTTCCCGCCCGGGAAGGCAGTCAAGAGAACCGGTATGATCAGAACGCCAAGAAGGACTGCGAATAGCCGTTGAGTCTTCATCGAACACCTCACCCTCGTGTTTCTGAGAATCTCACCCGAAAGCCACACGGCTTGGTCTAGTTCACACCAGGCGTGCCCTTCCAGTCGAGGACGTCGACCAGCTTCCACGGATTCTGGTTCAGTTCGAACTGTACCTGTCCTTGATTGTCCATGGCTAGCTGTGCCAGCGGAAACAGCACTCCCGTGCTCTTGCTCTTGTCCTGGTCGTTTAGGTCAAACTCGCCTGCCGTCAAGTTAAAGGCTGTCGACTGCGTATCCCAGTAGACTTCACCGAAACGCAGCAACCGGTTGGTTACGAAACGAATCTTCCGTCCCGTCGGCGTGGGAATCATGCGGATATACGCCACGTCGTACCCTAGCGTGCCGGTGATCGAGCAGTGGCCGACGGCTTTCATTCTGCTCAGCGCGTTCACGAGTCCCTGGTTTTGTCCCTTTTCGAACGCTTGGGTCAGAATCTGACGGTCCTCGGGTGTCGAGTAGTCATAGATGTCGAGAGTGACGCCAATCGTGGCACCGAGTTGTGTCCCGGTGCCCATGGCCGTGGCTTCGATGGTTTCATTCTTCACGCGGTCTCTCGAGAAGAACGGAAGCGCTCCCACCGTGAGAAGGCCAACGAGAAGCATCGCACGCGCATGGAGCCGGTGAATCTTCGGAGAGGCAAATCTTATTCGATGCATTTTCCCTCCCTAGGGCCAAAGGTCAATTACCGCAGTCGGAGAAGAGAAACGCCAGAACATGCCGTGTGAACGGTAACCGCTGACCATTATTGAGATTTGCGCTCGCTGCACAACTGTCGATTGCGACAGGTGCCCTCGGGTAGCCAGACCACCAAAACCAGGATCGCTGCCGGTCACGCAATTAACTGAGTGAGTACGAAACGGCGCGCAGCGTTGGCGTGCGGCAGGAAAACAACGGTCAAGATTTGTGAGACTGCGCCTCGTGGAAGGCAACCGGGCAGCTATTGGCGTCTAGCCAAAGAGGGCTTGCTAATGTAGGCTATCTGCTTCTAACTCCCCTAGGCCCGGCGTTCCCTTTCCGCCCAGAATTCGGATGCAGCAATCCGACATGCGCAGTGGCTCGCCATACGTTGCCATCGGATTAGCCCTACTGTGTTAACTTTCCTGGGTTACTTACAATCATTGGGGTTCCTCCTAGCCGCGCCCATCCACAAACGGCCGCGACTGGTGCCTTAATCGGTGAGGTGTTGGATCCGACCGGGAAACGAATTCCCGGCGCCTCGGTTGAGCTAAAAAATCAAGAGATGGCCGCCAGCCGCTTAACCGTGAGCGACGAAGAAGGGCGCTTTGTGTTCATGCTGCCGCCGGGGATCTACGAGGTGACCGCCCAGAAAGATGGCTATTCACAGGCACAATCGAGCGTCACCGTCTCCGTTACGGAGACCGCCCGGGCTGTCGATTCCGCTGAAAATTGCCGGTCTGACGCAAAGCGTAGATGTTCACGCCAACGTTTCCGGCGTGCAAACCGACTCAGCCGCCCTGGGAAGAGTCGTGGACGGCGACACGGTGACGAGGCTACCCTTGGTCACCAGGAACTACACGCAAATTGCGGTGCTTTCACCGGGGGTCAGCGCCGGCGTTTTCAATGCGGGAGAGTTGGGGAGTGGAGGGATGCCGCTGTCGCAGATCAGCGGTTCCCCAGATGGGATCTTCGTACATGGGGCGCGCTCCTCGGCCGCGGCGCTGGGCAAACTGTTCGGCGGCAAGAGCGGCGCGCTCGGAGGGGTGGCGGTCAATTCCGACGGTCCGAATATCAACCCTGCGGCGCTGGAACTGCTGAATTACAAGCTATCTGGCGGGAGCTATCTGATATCTACACCGCAGACTATCGATCCCACAGCTCCCTTCGCAAGTCAGGGCCTTTCGGCCTTTTCCGAGCCCTGCTCGTTCGACGAGGATCAATTCTCCACAGACTTCGACTATCTTGTGTCTCTAAAAAGCAAGATTGCAGGAAGATTTTTCTTTACCAACGACAACGAGACGGTCACCTTTCCCGGGAATGGATTAAACCCGATTGGAAACGCCCCAGGGTTCCCGAGTCCGTTTAGTTCCGGTTACCGTGTATTTTCGCTAGCGCATACCTATACGTTCAGCAACACGAAGGTAAACGAAGCGCGGTTTGGGTATGTCCGAACAAGCGGCCGCACATCCGCGACAGCCCCGTTTAGCTGGTCGTCTGTCGGGGTTGCCGAGGGAGAGATGAGCGAAGCGAACGAACTGCCGAGTGTCCAGATTCTTGGCTCCCTGAACATGACCTCCGGGTATCCGAGAAGGTTTGCACAGAACAGTTTCGTTTTCGGCGAGCTCGGTAAGTATGCTATGAAGCATGGGATGATTCCGCCGGTTTAACAAAGCAGCCAACACGATCATTTCTTGACATCTGTCTCGAGTGACAGGTGTCACATTCTTTCGAGAACCTATACTCCACACTTAGGCACAAGCTGAAGGCTGCGCTACATGAGAAACCATGTGACCATAATTCGTGTTTTGCTTGTCGACGATAACGAACAGATGCTCGCAGATCTTAGCGCCGAACTGAGTGATGAATTTGAAATCGCCGGAACGGCCGAGAATGGTGAGGAAGCCGTCCGCGAGGTCCTTCGTCTTGATCCTGATGTTCTCGTGCTCGACTTAAATATGCCCGGTATGAACGGGATTCAGGTCGCTTCCTTAATTCGCGAAAAACACCCGCGCACAAAGATTCTATTCCTCACGATTCACGAACAGCCCGAGTACATTTCTGCAGCGTTTTCCGTGGGCGCTTGCGGCTACGTCACAAAGCGTCGTTTGGCGAGCGACCTCCGCCTCGGCATTCGCGAAGCGTATGACGGTCGTGAATTTCTCTCCCCTTCCCTGCAAAAATAGTCGTTTCTCGCCAACCTGTCGTAAGCTACAGTTCCCGCTTGCCTCGCCATAAGGTGAAGTGAGTCCGCGATCCTCTGAACCAATGGTTTGAAGTCCTTGGGGACGAGTGTTACCGAAGAAACTCCGCTGGGCCAACCCCGCCTGCATTAACCCAGCAACATCAGAGGACTGTCACTTTAGTCAGTATCGCTGGCTGCGCGAAACCCCTATACAGGGTAATCGACGGCGGTTCCCGACAGGAACGTCATTTTTGTAGCTTTTTTGTTCGCGTGTTCAGAAGCGAGGTTCAGATGAAATTTAGAGCGCTCGTGCTTTGCATTTCCTTCTTGGCTGCGGGGTTGACAGTTTCCGCCGACACGTTACACCTGAAAAGCGGTCAGACCATCTTTGGCACCTTTAATGGCCGGACTCCTCAAGGGATCCAGTTCACAGGCACCGATGGAAGAACTCAGATCTATCCTTATCAGGAAGTAGACAATCTGAATTTCGGTCCGATCCCGGCTCCGCCCCAACCTGCGCCGTCAGATCGTATCCTGGTCCCTCCCGGTACCATCCTTTTCGTTCGAATGAATGATACCTTGGACACCAGTTCTGCTTATACCGGCCAGGTGTTCACCGCAACGCTCGCCACGGATCTTGCTGCCGAGGGCTATGTGGTTGCGAGAATGGGCACGACTGTCTATGGCCAGGTGCTCGAAGCAAATTCAGCGAGGCGCGGTTCGGGGACATCCCAATTAAAGTTGCAACTTACGCAAATCGTAATCGGCGGAGTCGCGATTCCGATTGACACCGACGTTTTTGATTCGAAAGGAAAAAGTTCCACGCGCCGCTCTTTTCGACGCCTGTTTGGAGGTGCTGGCCTGGGCGCAGCCATCGGGGCCATTGCCGGCAACGCTGGGATGGGAGCTGCGATTGGAGCAGTAGCAGGAGGTGCGCTGTCGGTTGTGCAAAAGGGTGATCAGATTCAAATTCCGGCCGAAACGCAGCTCGAATTCCATTTGCAACAACCGGTGACACTTCCGATCGTGCAATAGAGTGGCGTCGCGTCCGACCAATTTCCAAGATTGGAGGATTTCATGAATTTCCGATCTGTTTTTCTCGCCTTGAGCTTTTCGGCGGTTGTTGTGACCACCTTGTGCGCGCAGGAAAAACATGTTAAAGACCCGTCTGAGAGTCAGGTGCTCAATACTCAAACTTATATCGAGCTCCTACGGTCAGACCTGAATGCCCAGAAGAGACAAATCGTCAACGAGACCATGCAGTTGGACGATAAACAAGCACGCATTTTCTGGCCGATTTATAACGATTACGAGGCCAACCTTGATAAACTCGCGGACGAAAAGCTCGCCATTGTCCAAGATTATACGACCAATTTTCTAACCATGACGAACGAGAAGGCTGACGAGCTGGCGCAACGGGTGATGGCCCTCGACGATCAAAGGATGGCCCTTCGCCGGAAGTGCTACGACCTCATGAAAAAGTCGCTACCCTCGATTCTCGTGGTGCGTTTCTTCCAGGTGGAAAACCAAATCCAATTGCTCGTCGATCTGAAGATTGCTTCGAATCTGCCCATCATTGAAACTGCCGAACAGAAATGAGGAGGCGCAGAGCATTTCATGCACCTTGCGGTTCTGCAATTTTTGAGATCGCAGGTTACGCCTCCAGCACCGGCACCAAGCAACTCAATCAGAAACTCAGTGAAGAGCGCGCGGCGAGTGCCGCGAAATACCTCCGAGAGACTCAGAACATCCCGACGCGACAAACGACGACTCCCAAGGCCGCGCTCTTAACCGCCGCGTAGACGTGAAGGTTATCGTGAACAAGGGTCTGAACGAAGGGGACTAAGGCAAAGCACGTCGAATTCGTTTAGACATCAAGGGACGCGCTAGGGAGGAGTCCGTTTGGCGCGGACTCCTCCTTTCCAAACAAGACGGCAACCGCTGGTACTCGTCGACCAAGCCGCTTCCTTTCTTCAAGGTCTGCGAGAATGCTTGTGTAGCGGGCCGTTGTTTCACTTGGTGGCTACTTCTTTTCCATGGAAAAGTAAAAGTAGACAGCCCGACATAATACTGTTGCCGGTTCGGTTTTTTGCCCGTATCGTTCTCGAACTCAAAATAAGGATTGAATTCGACGTGTTTTCCCACAGGGAACAGCGAACCCGCATAAAGGTCCGTCGTGCTCCATTTTTTATACTGACTCTCATAGAAGGGCTCGGCCGCAATGTAGGGAATGAGATGGTAAGAACGGATCGAAACCGACCGTTCCAATGTCAACTTGTTCCGATATCGCCAAGGAAAGCTACCATTCTTCCAATCGAGGTCCGCGCGATTCCGATCCGTGATCAGAATGCCTGCTGGGAACGGGAGGTGAAAAGTCACGGCCTCAGTGTGCCTGTGAACGTAATATATCTAAACGGCTGGACTCCAACCCTCGCCGGGGTTGTACTCGGTCATTGTGGTGCCCTGATCTGTCGTTTTTTCACCCAGATCCTTTTGATAAATGACGCCATCCTTTCCGATAAGGAACGTCATGATCCCTGTGTTCCGATACTCCACTGGAAGGCCAGGATGGCGAACCCGCCGGTCATTTTTCCGTCCGCGATGTAGTCTTTGGCGCCACCCTTTGCAGCGGCGCGCTGCTTCGTGAGTATTCGGTAGTAGTAGCCATTAAATGGCTGAGGTTTATCGCCCGCGTTGGGATAGCCCAGCGCCTTTGCGAAGTCACCAAGAGGGCCAAGGGGACTCGCCGGCTGGCCCTCTGCAACGGGCCAGTACAACCCGTTTTGTTTGCCCTGATCGCTGGCGAACCTTTGGGCGTACTGTTTTGCTTTGCTGAAGTATTGGTCTTCCGCGATGGCCGCGGCTCCGCAGGCCGCCATCGCCGTCAACTCACCTCTGCCGATCCGCCGCGCGAGGATTTCGTCCTTGCCTGCCGCCGTGTCAAAGGACCATTGTCCAGAAGAATTCTTGTCCAAGGGGATCGGGAACGGAAAGTTGTCCGCCCCGGTGTAGAGAACCTTGCCTCCGGCCTTGAGGTTGCCCCAGCGATGCATCTGGTCGTAAGAGGCAACGAAACCCTTGAGATTGTCCTGATCCTTTACCGCGTCTCCCGTAAACAGAACGTCCTTGCTTTCCGGGCCGAAAATCGCGACCAACGTATTTTGAT